>Ga0056128_1000105_pt1 | contig 51606 bp, 36 predicted proteins | sample WorMetLIZISLAND2_FD_71113 | JGI IMG/M metagenome (GOLD analysis project Ga0056128, IMG submission 71113) | Marine gutless worms symbiont microbial communities from Max Planck institute for Marine Microbiology, Germany - Olavius geniculatus... ... | reverse complement strand
TAAACAATTAGCAAGCAATCAATAAATTATTTTAAAAGAATGTAAAATGACAAAGATGAGATATGACAGCGGCGTATTTTAATCTAAGGGGGCGTTATCGATCGCTCGGTCGGTCATTCCACATTCCGCATATTACCCACCGTTCCGCACCCTACTTCCGCAGAATTCATTCCGCAAATTACTTTCCGCATTCCGCATTTCCGCAAATTACCAACACCCGCTAATTTTCACTCAGCCTGAAGAAATTTGTTGATCTGAGGCGCGTCCGGTAATTTAGCCACTGCCAGCGGCTTGCAGCTGCTGCGCTAGCCGCTACTAATTTTCGTCAGGCAACAATCTACATTAGCGACTAGCGCAGACGAGTACGTGACGTCAATTTGTCCACTAAAAATGGCTGTAGCTGCTTGTAAGAGGCGAGTTTCAAGCAAAAATAGTAATTAAGAAAACGATTTTGCATTAATATTGTTTTATACTGTTCGGTGGCACATTTAGATCAGTGATTTTTCAACTTTCATCTGAAAACTGATACGTTCAGAAGCCCGGATGTTTGCCTAAACTGTAACGTAGTGTAAAATTTTTACGCTACAATGTGCTCGTAGCAGCTTGCTTGTTGCTGAGTGTCCAGTAGCTTAGCAGCTGCCAGCCGCTAGCAGCGGCTAAGTTACCGGACGCACCTCAGATAGGGTTATAATGCACTAGCATGAATGGGTTTAATGGAAGAGGTGTGAAGCAAGGCTGATCATGGTGGCGACTGGTGACATTTCATGATGACCAGATTTCCCCATCTGCCCCACATCAGAAACCATTACGATATGGCTTCTGTTCAAAGTTTTATGCCGTTGACATTGCTGTGTTGACTGTTTGTTGCAGTGCTGCAGATGACGACTTTCTCGTTCAGGTGCGGGCGCAAGTGATGACGAGAGATGACAGTTCGGGCGGCTGGCTGCCAAGGAACGGAGGTGGCATGAGTGTTGTAGGTGTCCACGCTCCTCCATCACCCACCAACAGTCACTACATGATACGTGGTCGACGGGTCTGCGATCAGGCTGTACGTGTCCTCACTCACATTCTGCACTAACTCTTAATGACATGCAGCATGTCAGCTTTGGCTTGTCATTCTTACGTTAGCTTTGTACGGTACTGACTTTGTAGTAGGGCAGGGAGTTTCAGAATGATTAATGAGGTGTTTTTCTTAGCAAAAGCATGTCTGTAATACTGGTCGAGAGACTAATGGAAGCCATTCATTATACGTTTAGGTCTCTGGTGTTGAGGCAGCTAAATTTTGGACTGTCCGTAAATTTTGTATTTTTCAAAAACTTTATAAAAAATCTGGAGCTGATGACCCTCATTCCTTGGGAAAATTAAAGGCTAAGTTGTCTTGTTTTTTTGGCTGAAGATGTGTAGAGATTTTGAATTGCCACTTTATTCTGTGCCACTAGACATTTTAGTTTTTCAAAATGCTGATATTTGTGTTGTCTACAAAATCCGTCTGGTTCTGGTAAAATTTTGATTGACCCCAGATTGCAGGGGTTGTCCATGTAGTAATGTGTGTCTATCTACGGATGCCGCAGGTGGTATTGGACTGTGCCATCACCGACGACTTACTCTATGTCAAAGCAACTCCGACATTCCATCACTGGCGGACGCGAGGCAAGCGCTTCGGACTCACTTTTCACAGTTCCGCCGATGCTCAAGTCTTTGAGACGTGTATTCAACGTGCTGCGCAACAGCTGCAGGAGAGTACGTGATTGTTATGTAGTACTTATTTTCCACCACTATTTGATTTCACTTTAGTGAAGTGAACAAAATATCTATGATGATGACCTGTCTGTGCTGCTGACCTTGTACTTCGCCCCAATACTTTTTACTTGTTGTCATTGTTAGCACTACTACTTTTCAGGACCAATGTTTGTAGTATTTTGTGTAAACTTACAAAAATAATTTGATGCGATATTTGTGTCGGAGTGGATGCTAACCTAGTTGTATTACACAATGTTATAGGACCAGCATGTGGCAAGCAAGGTGATTGTGAAGGTGAAGATGATGAGGAAGCCATATTGGTGAGTGGGCATCATTTAAACTGTTTACGTGTGAATACACTCTGCTGGGTTACATTTTTGCTTATGAAAACTGATACTGTCATTTCTTACTTGGTCATTGCAGTGGTTGAAATTCATGATTTTGTGCATAATTATGGTCTGCGTATTGTGCTGTGTAAATACATTGTAGCGCAGTAAGCGCACTGCGTGATTGACGTTGCAGATTGATTTTACGTGTTAAAAGTGTCGCAGTTATTATTAACATTCGTTATTATTAGAAGTACCGCTTAGCGATCTATTCTGCGGGACTACTGCTGAATAATATGTCACAACCACTGCAAGTGCAAATTGTGGAATCATTTCTGTCATTTGTTGCCATTTCCCTTTTGTTTACTTTTTTATTGCAACAGATAAATGAATTTATACGGCTCGTGCATACTGTATAATGTGTGATATTTTGTGCCTTCGCCAACTACAACACAGTGGTTAGTGGCCGGAGGTGTTATGTTTTCGGAGTGTTTGTCAGGGCCGGATTGAGACCAAATTGGGCCAAATGCTGCGATTTATAAAAGGGCCTATTTGTTTCTGGCATTCAAAAGCGACCGATAGGGGTACGTGACATTTGGGCGCAACCGTTTTGGCACTGGACGTTTGGGCACCATGCTATGTGACTGGCACATTATTGTAAGTACCGTACTTTACATATCGTTCGAGTTACAATCGTAATTTGGCAAATCTGATTTATACTGGCTCAGCAATAATAACTTCCTGCTGCACTTAGTCATCGATGCCGTCATCTGTTGTCGTTCATCGTCGATGCGAAATGTCATTGCTTGTTGTCATTGTGCAACGTCATCGCATATCATCTGTGCATGTCGTTGTCATGCGTCATGTTGTCGTCTTACATCGATGTTGCACTTTGACTTTTTTGCACTTCGTCGTTTGTCATCGTTATGCATTGTTATCATCAAGTGCCAAAACAGACCATTGGTTTCTTAGTAAATGCTTGGGTGAATTTCTTGTAATTTGCATACGAATTACGTGTTATATGCTGGTCAGTATCATGCTTGATTTTCGAACCCTATTAATGGCTGTGTCATGCCTTGGCGCCCAAACGTCTGGCACCCAAACGTCCGGCACCCAAATGGCAGCATCCAAATGTCCTGCTCTGGACCAGGGTACGTGACATTTGGGGTTTGGTCATTAATTTTGTCGGGTTTCTTATTAAGTAGTAATTAATCAGTTAATAACACTTTCTCTGTTTAAAAATTATTCTCTTGCTGCAAGGTTTTGCAGTGGTGCTCATTGTCGATGCAGAATAATGAATAATCATGAGATGCGACAAATCTCTGTCGACAGCTAGGGCCCATTTATTGCTTCACTAAAAATATAAATAGATTTTTGACTAATCCTCATGTTTCTTATGTTACAGAATTCTGAAAATTTGCCAGCTGATGATGCATTTCCGTTTGCATCTGTTTTGTTTTTTAGTTGTTTTTGTAATTGTCACAGGTTGGCGGAGGCATAATAGTCAACGGAGTAACCACCATCTAGTTCTAAATTAAGCATGTTGGTGGTTGAGTGCAGTCATAACTCACATCTTGATGAAAAAAACATATAGGATTTATGATCGAAAGAATGTACTGCTGTGCTTATTAGCATGGATGCTGTGTGCTTGTATGTCAGAAGCTGCATCCTCCAGCCAATTCAAAGGAAGTGTCTTCACTGCCTGCTTCAAGAACGCGAACTCCTTCGCCGTTTTCATCGATGCGTGTTCACAGCACTGCCAGCACCAAGCGGACTTCGTCGTCTTTCATCTGCCCGACGTCCTACTATCCATTCAGCTGTCCACATCTTGACTTTGTCGGCGACAGGTCACTGTACGGACGCTCTATCACTGAGAGACAGGAACAGCTCTTGCAGAAGAGTCTTCCCATCACTGGCGACCCCCCGAGCACTGAGTCGGCCCCCCAGGAACCAACTGACGAAGCTCCAATTCGCAGCGACGGCTACGTTCGTTTCTCACGGACAGACATCTCTGTGCAGAGTGCTCCGTATGTCACGTCTGGGCAGACCGGTCTGACCACACCCAAGTCCAACTGTCACCAGGCTGTCGATACAATTCCCACGCCCCCAACGTCGTCACACGACTACGAGTACCCAGTACTTCTGCCATCCGGCAGCGGGCGAAGCCGTGAGTCGTCGCTGCCGCCAACCATACAGCAGGTGTCACTGCCACGTCGCAAGCTGCGCAAATCAAAGAAGTCACAGAAGCGGTCGGCATCGTCGACATCGACGCGTCGAGCTCGCTGCGTTTACTGCCAGGAACTGTTCTTTGTGTCAGAGAACCGGTCCGGTGCGTGTCCGGACGCGCCGGACGACTGCGCGGCGTGCATCGAGCATGCGACGTGTCTGTGCGCGGCCCAAGCGCTGCTGTATCATTGTGCGACGGACGATGATGGCAGCTATGGGTCAGTCTGTGGTGCTGGCGAGTCATCATCTCCTGGGGCGGCGTCGGCGGTGACGTCCGAGCGGCGTCGGCGTCGCAAGTGGCTGCTGCTTGCACTGCTGTCAGTCGTCTTGCCATGTCTCTGGTGCTATCCGGCGCTGACGGCCTGCCATCGGTGCGCTGTGCGGCGTGGCCACTGCGGGGCTCGGCACCGGGCTGCCTAGATCTACCAACTAGCCAATCAGATCCTCTCATTGCCGCCAGCCAGCCAGCCCTGCTAGTCACACTGTGATCACTGTGCCGGGTCTCACCCTGTGTACTTTTCATCATCTCGCGTGGACACTGAACACCCGGCGACAACAGCTGTAGGAGACAGTGTTTCAAAAATTAAATTTCAGCTCGTCTTGGAAAAGTCTTAGAAGTGGGGGAAGTCAGCACATTGGGTTATGTCACATAGTTACAAATAAAGCAGTGACTCTGTGAGGGGTTGCTGTGTAGACAGAATATTAATTCAATAATGCCTCAGTGTATTGCAGTGCTTGTTACTTACTTGATTTGAAGTTTGATCTTGCCTGTAGAGCTTTGCTTCTTTTAATCCAAAACTCCTTTATCAGTATTTCGGTTTTGAACGATATTTAATCTTTTGTGGTCGTCATAAATTGGGTAAAAAATTTACTTTCGTGTCATTAGAGCCCATAATTGTCTTGCCATGCAATAAATTGGTATCATCTGGCTAGATGTGTCGTAAAATCTGTCTACAAATATTTCTAAGGTAATTTGTAACGAAATGTCACTTATTTAGCTGTGTTAAATTGTTCGCTTATGGCACGTTCATCGCCAAAGCCAAATATGCAGTTTATCTCTATTCCTAACTCTACCTCTGACCATAACCCTATTCTTAACCCTTATGCTGTTTGACAGTGTTTTTACTAGTGCCTCTTCGGACTAGTGCACTGTTCCTCTGTTATCAAGATGGATTTAACTCTGATTTTTGCTGTCGGATATGTTGGTCTTCAGCTCTCGTGCATGTACTTGAAATACACGGTTTTTCATAAAAGGGACCCCTTTTCCTTTCTTTAATAATTCACTCAAATGATGATCAATTCACATGATATTTTAACCAGTTATAGCTGAAGAAATACTAATTCAAAATATTATAACAAAATATGGCATTTGATTAAATATTCTTTTCGAGTCATGATGTAACGTTGACATCATAATGTGTTACGGGTACAAGCTTGCTAGTCTTAACTGGTGCTGTGTGTTGCGACCTTGCTCCGATGATGAAAAATCTGGTTTGCTGATGACACATTTTTTGAAGTTTTACAGTTGCAGCCACAAAAAACGTGCAAAGTGATCGCATCTGCCTGTCTGTGGGGATAGTTGGACTTTCACATGTTCGAGCAAGACAGTGCACTAGCACACCAAGCTTGTAAAATGGTTGCGTTTTTGGATTGCAAGACACCTGATTTCATGTACCCATGTTGCTGAGTGCTGACATGATAAGCATTTTTCATTAGCGAAGCAGATTAAGTTCACTATCAAAGCAGGGTAGCAACTGACAGCACCAGTTGAGACAAGCAAGCTTGTTCTCATGACACATTATGATATCAGAATTACATCACGACTAGCAAAGAATATTTAATCAGCTGCCATAGTTTGTTGAAATATTCTGAATTAGTATTTCTTCAGCTATACTTGGTTAAAATTTTGTGTAAATTGAGTGAAGTATGACAAAAACAAAAAAGGGTACTTTTTATGAAACACTGTGTACAATCTCAACTTTCCTGTTTTTTGATGTTAAATTTGCATGCATTGGTGGTGGTCTCTCTGCGGTATGTCTACAGAGTAATACTAGCAGTGATGCGTGAATGTTTTGTTTATGCTATTTGCTTATTCACTTGCCGCAAGCAACATTCATATCATTTTATTTGCAGCAAAACTTGAACGTGACTAATGAAAAGTGGTTTGTGTGCTTCGTTTGTTTATTTAAGAGAATTTATTGATGTTTTTTTGGCTATGAGCTGAGCAGAAACGTTGCTTATCTGCGTTAATACTGCTGTTTAGTGCAAAGTAAACCGGGGATATTTGTACAGTCAATTCTTCGATATTTTTAGAATTTGTTTTTCGTAAAATAATAACAAACAATACATTTCATCATAATTGTTTTATTCTGTCTACAATTTTGGCATTTTATGTGTTGAGTTTTCATTTTGCAGCAAATAGTTGTTTAATCGTAGTAAAAATGTATCAACGGAATTAGCTTATCCAATCGTATTTTGGTGAATTATTTTTGCTGCATTACTTTTGCAGTGATATTAAAAACTTGAATTGCTTGCAGGTCTAAATTTTACGATGAAGTGCCATCTCAAATGTCTTTATGTTGTCTGTCTTAATTCTGTGTAATGGGTTCATGCAAAGGTATTACACACACTGAGGCATGAACAGATCTTCCATTGTCTACGTTATACCTTCTTATATATGCTGTAAATTTGTATCCTTGTTACAATTGATAGGCCTTATTTTCTGGTGCGATATTTATGACCAGTGAAAAAATTACGCTGTTGTCAACTAGGCCATCACGTTACATTTTTTGCAGTTACCAGGCATTAGCATTTAGTAGAGATTTCTACGTAATAATTCATTGAGCTCTTGGATGGGATATTTTTTTTGTGTTACAGATGGGACACGTTGAAGATTTGTTGTGGATAATAATAAGCGTGACAATAATAAAAATCAAACTTGTAAACGAAGCAGTTGAAGCACTGGTGAATCAGTTTTACCTTGTTTTTATTGTGATTATTTTTGTTTCGAGTTGAAGTGCGTAATATATGCTGCTGCCATGCATGGTTTGGTGAGAACAGCTGCCATGCAAAGTGTTTTATGAGTAACAGTCATGATGTGGTTAATTTGTAACTGTCTCTGTAACGCCACATGTTGGCACTATATAAATATGATTAGTATAGTATAGTATTTCAGCATTTAATTGTTTGGAATAAGGCCATAATGGTGATGGTATGGAAATTGTGTGTAAAAAAGGCCCGGCTGTTTATCTGCAGTTTGCCAGTCGAGTATGACATTCGGTTTGTTAACAGGGGGCTTATCTGCAACTAGGCTCCATTATCTGCAATCGTTATTCAGATAACTAAAACCTTGAGTCTGCTGTCTTTGTGGATTAATTGAGTGATCAGTTTGTTATGTTTGGTCGTCACTGTGTGAAAAATCTCTTTTTCCTTTTGGTGTTCTTGTATTTGGATGTCATTTGCAGTCGAGTCTGGATATGGATGGACAAAGAACGGATTAACGATAGTGACTTTTTATTTCTTGCGTGACCTCGATGTCTGGCTGTTCCATGTTCCGTCCTGTCTCAGCTGGGCATTGGGTGTTGGAATAAGCCCAAATCCCATTACGCTGACATTCACCGAAACTTCCCCGCGGGGAAAGTCGTGGACACAAACCATCTCGACATGTTGAGTTGTTTGCGACAAAGTTCGTGATAAGTTCGCGACAAACCCGTTTGTGTCGCTCTAATGGAATTTAGCCAGTTACAATGCATGGGGAAAGTCGGCGACAAAGTCCAGGACAAGTCGCAGACACAAATCGTGAAAGTCGGCGACGTGATTTGTGTCACGGACTTTCATGATTTGTGTCCTCGACAACTTGTCCCAGACTTTGTCGCAAAGTCGGTGTAATGGAATTTGGGCTTTATACAGTTACAGTTGACTGAAGCATCTTTGCCAAGTTTTGTGTCACTTTCAGTTGTGTTGCGATGATCGAGCATCCTGTGCATATTGTACATAGATGTTTTAACAGCTAGTCTTGGGCGACTTATTTTTAGCTTTAGTTTTCTACTTCCCTCCTACAACATAAGCACATTCGCTGTGCATCATTAACAGTTTGTCATCTCGTTTATGGGCATTTTAGAATTTGTGAACTGTGTTATCGTCGCCTAAAATCGATGGATATTATCGTGATATTTGGCCAGTAAATAACTTGCAGTTACGTAATTCATTTGTAGAAGTACTTTGTTATATATATGCTATATGGTGGCTTAGATGTACTTAGCTTGGGTTGAATAGACATTAGACGCAGCTTTTATGCACAGTAGCATCGTGTCAGGGCCACGATCATGTCTGAAAATATTCCTCTTATTGAAAAATGTTGTTCAAAAAATACAAAATTCCAGAAATGGGCCATTTTGTGAGATTTTGGAGGCAAAGTTGACATTTTGAACACCCATGTATCTTCTGTTAGAAATTTGCAGTTGTCAATTGGATAATTGCAACTTACTGCCGCTGTTAATGTGGAGAGCGAAACTGATAAGTTATTCTCGGTATTTGTGTTGACATGTAGCCTGCCTTTCTGGGTAATAGACGTGATTTAGTACAAACATTTGTCAGTACAGGCAGTCATCAAAAAACATCAGCATATGTAATGGCTCGCATTACTGCAAGCTAGGAGTGATCCCCATTCGCAGACAGTTTGTCTATAACCGACTCTGTCTACATGCCTATCTGTCCAGAGCTCGGGTGTTGGCTGTTGTAGCAGCTGTGATCCGCATTGCCTACCAGCTTTTTTACAGTTAGTCGAGTTGCTCATACTGCTGCAGGATATTTCAAACTAACTGAAATTGTCAAACTGCTGTTTTGGCAGAATTCACTAAAGTATTTTGCAATCAAAACTTGTACTAGCTCAAGCTCTTGATATTGTGACTTGCAAGCTGTGCCATTTTTCAAATTCATGCACACTTGCGCACCCACTGTTCAAGCATCTATCTTCTAATTCTATGTAAAAGTTGAATAGCTCGTCGCCTCTTATTTCTCAAACCCGGGCATCTTCTGGTGATTAATACTAGAGGATGAGAAAGTGCAGTGTATTTATAGGCTATCAAGAAACATATTGACAGTTTGCGAGCAGGTCAGTAGTTAACGGGTTCATGTATTATCAGTGTATCGATAAGTTATCATACTCCATGACATTTTTTTGTTTCTTATAATTCGTAGTGGCCGTTTATTGCTGTATATATAGCCTTTATGTACGGCATTCTCAGGGCTTTATGTTATGTCTCATAGATACTGTAGGCCATAGGTTTGAGCGTATTACTTTGCATAAAAATCTTTGTCATAGCAGTGTTTTGTTCTGTTGGCTTCTTTTGTATTACACGTAGATTAGATCACTTTTATTTATTGTTCTGTTTGTTATTCAAACTCTAGGCTACAGCAAACCAGAAACGTTTGCTTTCGTCTTTATTGTAAGCAATAAAAGATGTGTATCAAATACATGTGTCTTGTTGCTTCATATCTGGGTTTGAATTGTAAAAAAATAGCTGGGGAGCCGAACTATTGGCTGTTGTATTCATTTTACAATTGTGATGATGTACAGTAAATCGTATGTGTGCTGATTGTGTTAGGGTCATGGAAAAGCTGGAGTGAAATTATTATTATTATTATATTATTATTATTATTTTTTACACATTCGTATTCAATAGTGGTCATTTTTGCATATGCAGTTTCGATCTGTATCAAAACCGGTGACCTTGGATGACGTTGAACAATGAATAACAGCACAAGCAGCGCTCAACATAGTGTGACCATAGCATTAAGACAGTAGAGCTGAAAAATCCTGTTTTTGCAAAAGGTTTGATTTTTTAAGTTCTTTCTGCACAGATTGCACATTTGACACAGATAATTTTAAGACCCGGGAGAAAGATCATTCTATGCACTATTCTACGTGCAGCATCGTTGTTTAATACATTAAATTTAAGTGAATTAAATTTGGTTTGTTCTGTAATTGCAAAAATTGAATCTAAAAATATGAGGCAGAAATGTAGGCCTGATTACCTCCGCCAAAGAGGTTATGTTTTTGCCAGACTTCGTTTGTTTGTCTCTCTGTCTGTGTGTCAGCAAGATAACTCAAAAGGTTATGGGCGGATCTTTCTGAAATTTTCTGGGAATGTCGGGAATGGCAAAAACTACCAGTGATTCAATTTTGGGGGTGATCCGGGAGGAATCCTGGATTCTGGATCACTTTGAAATTTTCGTCAACATTGCTTTCAATGGGGCATAAGGGAAACCGCTGCAAACCGAATATAGTGCTGCCATCTGGCGAACAACATGGCCTTGGCGGAGGTCTACGGACTCTGACTGCTTTCTAGTTTATGAATGCTTTTTGCATTATTAGTGTATTACATCGGAATGATTGCATCGCGCGGTATCTGTGCGATAGTGCAGCTTAAAGCCCAATTCCATTACGCCGACTAACCGAAACTTCTCAGGGGGTAAGTCGCGAACACAAACCATTTCGACATGTCAAGAATTTTGCGACAAAATTCGTGACAACAGACACGTCTGTGTCGCTCTAATGAAATTTAGTTCGTAATGCACTGGAAAAGTCGGCGACCGTCACTCTGAGAATTTTGTGGCTTTGGGCCGGGCGGTGACGCCTGACGAGGTGTTTGGTGCCATCGACGCCATCGTGCGTTAAATTTACTTACTGCATCGTTTAGTTTACTTTTATCTGTGTTATAAAACATAGAATGTAGACTGATTGTAAACATGATGGGCGTGGTCGTAAAGTAACTTTTTGTATACCGTTAATATTAGGCGTTGTCGTTTTGACGAAGTATAATAATGTTGTAAGATTGTACGCATATTCTAAGAAGAATATGAGTTCACTGAGACCTTTCAATGACGTTAAATCTATTAATGTTGGCAGTAGTAACAGAGTTGGTAGAGGTAGGTGTCATTCTGACCGAACTGTGACGCCTACAAGTACGTTAACAGCTCCTTTCAGAATGCGAGGCTCTCGTCTGTCAACAAACTTAGTAGTTGCTCCTGCTGACAGCGACAATACAACAGGCGCAGGGCGTAAGCTGAATGCCGGACGTCGCAAAAGCTTGGATATACCAGTTTCTAAAGTATATTTTTGCTTTCATTCGTGCATGTGATTATGTAATCGTACGTAAAGGTATTAATATTGCGGGTATTAATACGGTCAGGACTAGAGATTGTGAGACCTGTTCAGTGCTGTAGAGAATGTGCAGCAGAATGTTTACTTTTATGTAACCAGTGTCATACATGATTAAGAGGTTTTGGGTTCCACTCCGAGTTAGGGGCCATGGATAAAAAGTGTATGTGCGGTCTGCAGATGGTGCAGTGGGTAATGCTGTAACTGTAATTTATTAGCGGACCATACTTAAGTAACGGTTGAGCTATTGGCATGGTTGTCATCATCTGTCCGTCCATTTGTTCGTCAGAGATGTATTGTGGCTAAACGGTGCGAGATAGGGACTAGGTTGCTATTGATCACTAATAGGAAATTGCACATTGGCTTTCAAATGACATGTAAATCATTGACCTTGGATGACCTTGAAGGGCTGTCTAGACTAGACTTGACTAGAACTGTTGAATTAATGTGTACACATTAATGCGTTAAAGAATTGATGCCCATTAAAAAATCAATTCACATACGTAAATTCACTTAATTCTGTGAAGCAGGAGTTCTGATATTTCATCAAACTATGTTTATTTGATGATTGAATAATATTCAAGTAATGAAAAGTGGTTTTGTTGCCATTTCATCAGTATACTGTCACATTCTTGCAACACAGGCATGACTTCATGTGGGTCTTATTCCACTCACCTACTCGATGCAGTCCACCTACAACATCAGCAATATTATTTATGCATAAGTAACGTGTTCACGCCATTCATGCATGCATTATAAAAATCAACGCAATGCATTAACACATTTAAACAATTAACGCTTTGACAGCTTTTGTCATAATGCACTATGGTATGCCAATCGTGCAGTATTGTGGCTAAATGGTAAGGCATAGGGGGTCAATGATGGTACCATCGGATTGGGTGCTGGTGACTTCCTATAGCCTGTCAAGTAATAACCGTGTCTCCATCTGCAGCGGTTTGGCCACAGTTTTCAGTGGAAAGTTTCAGGCTATAAGTGGTCCTATCTCAAAAATGGTGAGAGATAAAGCCAAGGTTACTATTGATCACTAATAGGAAGTCTTGTATTGGCTTTCAAATGACAAGATAATCAATAACCTTGGATGACCTTCAAGGTCACTGACAGTCAGTACGGTCGGCTATCTTAACGACAGCTGGGCTTCTTGTTAGTTTAACCACTTTTTGACTCGATTCCGAATCTTATCCCTATCTCTAATCCTACTCCTAATTTTAACCCTTATACTCTAACCTAGACACAGCATCCACAGATCTGCGCATCCACTGATCCACTTTTTAACAGAGGACCAGGTTAGATCACTGCAAAATGACTATTTTTTGGATAGCTGACTGTGGGTAAACCATCTTTCCATATGTTTTTCTGAACTTTAACTCTGCTTACTCTACCTGATTTTACAAAGTATTGGCCATGTGCATGGCCAGCCATGTATGAATATTACCGGTATATAATTTTGTATTTGCATTGTAGCCATTTGGCGTTGGCTTTTTGGCATCAAGGAAGAAGGTCCATGATGAAGTTGTACAGATTGGAAATTATCGGATTCTGAAGACAATAGGCAAAGGCAGCTTTGCCGAAGTTAAACTTGCCCAGCATGTTACAACTAATGTTGAGGTAGGTTTTTTCTGTTTCACTATTGTGTATGAAGTCTTTCATGACACATATGTACAGTTCTGTTTAATTGTCTTTGTATTAATTATTTTTTGTTGGATATAATTTTAATCAATAATTTTATTATTTTTTATTAATTTTAGTATTCCAGTTAGCATGCTGTAATTAACACAGTCTGCAAGCTTGTATTGTTCATCTAGTAAGTCAACTTTATATATTTCTTTAGCATGAGTGGATTTTTTTCTGATGGTGCATTACATTTGTCTGTGCTGTACAAGGGGCGTTCAAAAAGTATTGCAAGTCAGTATGTTATAGTGAAAAACTTTTCAAAGACCATATACCAATAAAATACTTATTTCTTCCAAAGTCATATGAGCTTAAAGCAGATGTGACATCATTGTAGCTTATGACGCATGCTATATCTGTTTTCCAGCCAGGCTCTCACCACAGACTTGAGTCACTTATTGTTTGGATAGTGGATGCTACTATAATGATTTTTCAAATGTAGTAACAGATAATAGTTACTGTAAGTAACGTTCCTGCTGTATGTTGGGTGGTCTAGTCGTATGAAGCCAGAGTCGCGAACAGCTTGCTGGGTAATTATAACTTTGGGACTAGACTGCAGTGCCGGATTTAGGGGAGATCTGTGGGGCTTGATACCAGGCCTCCACAAATCAGGGCTCCGTAGGTCGTACATTGCAAAAATTGTTTAACCTTTGGATATCACTAACTGTAAACTTTTGAATGAAATTTTACTGACAATGTCAAATCCTGACGTGACATTGTAATTAACAGAAGCGTTCTTACTTATGAATAAATGAATGAATGAACATTTATTAGTATTACAGCCAAAAGCTGGATTACGTACAATACGATATAAATGTCACATAAAATGTCATAAAATGTTATGGCCAGCATAGATTTCGCCAACTGTGTGTTCATATGTCAAATAAGAAATTCATAAACGTATTTGTCAGGGCTTCCACAAAATTACGTATCCCAGGGCATTATGTTTGTAAATCTGGTAGCAGACTGGAGAATTTTTGTGCATAATTTTTGGCTGTTTGCATTAGCATTTTAAATCGTATCTGTTTAACGCTTTATGACGTCATAATTTACAATGATGTCACATCTGCTTTAAGCTCATACGAGTACTGGAGAAATATAACTTTTATTTCTGTATAGATTTTGAAAATTTTTTAGTCTAATATAGGGGGCCTATCAAGTTGCAAAATTTATCTTAACAGGCTTAACTTCTCTTGTACGTATGGTGCTTTTACGGCTGGTGCAGATTTTGGCTATTGAATATTTATAGTCACAAATTTAAAATTCACGGACACGTTTGTCAGGACTTTCATCAAATCACATATCCAAAGGCCTAATGTTAGAAAATCTGGCTGTAGGCTGGAGAATTGTCATGCCACAGCGAGCCCAATTTTACGCTGATTACACCACCACTCCAGATCATTACTGTTAAATGCTTTATGATGTCATAAATTACAGTGACGTCACATCCGCTTTAAGTTCATACGAGTTTGCTAGAAATATGCATTCTGTTGCTGTATAGATTTTGAAAAGTTTTGGGGTCTAACATGTCGACTTGCAAAACTTTTTGAATGCCCCTTGTATTCTGTTGCCTTTTTGCTGTATCTTAAGTCATTGTCGTTGATTGGTCGCTATTTGTTACTTTGCAGGTTGCTGTCAAAATTGTCGACAAGTCTCAGCTTTCAGAATCAAGTCTTCTCAAGGTATGCATTTTTATGCCTGTAATTTGTTTTTGCCATCTTTTGTTTAGTGACGGTGCAAATTTAACATACAGCATGCAGCATCTTATGCAACAGCGAAGATTGCCGAGAATAGGGCGGAATGGTTTGTGGTAGACACACTAATTTTTAAGGATACTCGTATTTTACAAAGAATGGTTATCTTTTTACTGCATGTGATGTTTAGCTTATTTTTGCATTCTGTACCCGCAGATGATGAATTGACTGTTGTAAAGGAAATAGCTGTTTCTAATTGGTGTGATGTTGCACTTGCAGCTGTACCGAGAGATAAAGATTATGAAGATGCTAAGGCATCCAAACATCGGTAAATTTTACCTTATAGCATTTCTCATGTGTATCATTACTGATGATGATTGTGTCGCTGGTGAGCATTTATCGATGCGGTATCATGGCAGTGCGATGGTGTTTTTAAAATGCCAAACGTCACTCAATCTCCTGGGACATGTTGCTGCTGCTGGTGCATGTCCAGTCTTCTGGCACAAACTCTACAGATTTACAGTTGTCTTGTATATGGCAGAAGTTACAGGCATCTGAAGTTACTAGAAACTAATACGCTGATCAAGAATCAGTTGCATCTGCCACAAATTATTGGTTTTACCCAAACTCCAATTTCCCCATTTTTGGCCTATCTGACACCACGCGAATTGCCAAGAAACAGTAACAAAGTTGCTCACTTTTTTCCATTCTATTTGACCATAGTTTCCATGAAAATGTCCTGTGTTGTACTCATTATGCCAAATGCTTTCTTACATTTTTTTATTATGTGTGCTGAATGGTGAATTAATGATAGTAATCAAAATATGTTGTCAAAATAGGCCAAGTCGCATCAGTTTATGTAACTGTTATTAAGCGCTAATTGGCTTAATCGGATGTTAATTTGTCAATATTTATTAATCTTTCTGTTGCCAGTGTTATTTTTATGCTGTAAAAATAAAGTTTAAAGTGGACAAATGTGATGAAACTGTGACGTCGCAAACAACTGTTAGCGTCAATGTAGCGTTCGACAGAATTTGAACGCTAGCAGCATTGACAGAGCGGTTACCGGGCGAAAAGACTTTGCTTGCATTTCGAGAAGTCACTGTCATACTGGAAGTAGGCTAACTCTATGCTTTTTCCGTTGCACCAATCACTAACAGATTCCGACTTTTGCTTCCAGAATGCAAGCGAGTTCCCCTTTTTGAATGCACGTTGCATCAACGCTACTACCAGCTCATGGCATGAAATTTTCTCGCACGCTGCAATACGTGCTATAAACAAAGCGTTGTAGATGACGTCATCATTTCGTTCGCGCAATATTATTTGTATTAAAATTGATGTAAAGCGATGTTTTTATTTCAACTGATCAGCGTATCATTAATTAACATTACATTCTACACATATTTAGTTAATATCGTTTTTTTGTGCGACTTGGCCTTTAATGGAAATGTACAGTGAGCCTTTGGTAGTACTTTAATTCTATACTATCATTTTGTAAATACCAGTTTAGTTAGTAGGTTGAACTGTGTGTTATTCGACAGTGCGACTGTATGAAGTCATTGATACGAATGACCAGCTGTTTATGATAATGGAATACGCAAGTGGAGGTATTTCGTTTATAGTTTTTTTAGTGTTTGACTACTGTCACTCATTGATAGTTATATTTACCTTATTGTAATACTTTGACTATGTGTGGTTGTAGTCTAATAAACATCTTATCTTTACTGGATATCGGTTTTTCTCATATCAGGTGGTTCGGTGAATTTTGGAGACACTGATGTATCTTTGAATGTAAAACTGTTTGTTTTCATTAGTATCTGGAGGTGCCGTAAAACTATAGGGTGTCACAGTAGGTCATGAATGATTTTGATTTTAAATATAAGCGTGTTATTAACAGCAACTAGAAATACGTTCTGTGGAACAAGGTATCTGTCCCATTGCTATGCTATGTAGCCTAGCAGCTGCGTATAAGAGGGGCAGGTGCAAACAGGGCACAATTATCTTTCATGAAGGCCGAGTTGTAGTCAATATTGTCTTGAAATTCATTGCCATGGCAACAGGGGTTGGCAGGTGAGAAATTTAAATGACACCATCGGATAGCCCGGGCCCAAAAATAGGGGTGTAGGTGAAAACGGTGTGCAGTTATTTTCATGGGGGCCAAGTTATAGTCAGTTTTTGTCCCAAAATTCGTTGCCATGGCAACAAGGGTCATCAGGGGAGAAATTCAAATGACACCATCGGATAGCTTGGGCCCGAAAATAGGGGGTAGGTGCAAACAGCGTGTAATTATCTGTCACAGGGACCGAGTTATACCGTTTTGAACTGTCAATTGGCTGTAATGCAAAATTTTGCAACTTTTGCAACTTTTGAATGGTTGCTATGGCAACAGGGGTCGTTAGTGGGTAAATTCAAATAACACTGTTAGATTGTTCTACCTCAAAACAGGGAGGTAGGTAAACACAGCGCGCAATTATCTTTTACGGGGACTGAGTTATACCGCTTTGAATTTCCCATATGCCGTAATGCAAATTTTTTAAAAATTGGGGTAAAATAGGGGAAGGAGTTATTAGTTTTTTTTATCCCAAACAAACTCGATCTCACTTTTTGGACCCCGAATCACTGTGCAAAATTTTATCGAAATCTAATCAAAATTGCGGCCATAGGAGTGTTTACAGAAAGAATGACAGTGTGACATAAGTGATTTTGTAATTTGTCCCATGCTATGCTATAGCAATGGAACCAGCAATAATTTTATGTTTTCTCATAGATATATTTAATGAAATTATTTGTATAAAATATCACAGTTATAGCTTTCACAGTTATAGCTGTCACAGCATTTACAATACTCACATTACTCATTTATATAACATTACTATTAAAATTGCACAGCAACGGATGATATGCCTAAACGTTAATGTCGAGTAAGATCACTGTCCATGTCCACTGAGTGACAATGTTATGTTGGCTTGTATAAATCAAGTAAGTAATGGATGGTTGCGATATTTTGCCCACAAGATTGCATTAAATTTCCTTAATTGCTGATAGCAGTTTAATAATTATTTGATAGCTTCAACGTGGTCACTTTACCATTTAAAATCATTCACCTCCTATCGTGTCACGGTCAATCTATAGTAAATGCCAGGTTTTTATTAAATGCTGTGGATATTTGATATTTGTACAAATAAATGCTGGGTATGTATAATAGTAGTTGTAGTAGTAGTAGTTGTTGTTGTTGTAATAGGGGTATTTGCTATTTTACAGTAAATGCTGGCTCTTTAATAAACACTGGGAGAGTATTTTTCACATGTTCAAATAAATGCTGGGTACATTTATTGGAAGTATTTGTGGTACAGAACAGTTCTTGAAAACTGTTCATTAGTGGTGATTTTTGCTGGACCATGGCATTTATTGTTGTGTAACAAACTAATTGTCTTTCAGTTATGGCATCGGAAGTGAATTGTAACTTGTAATGGTCAGGTGAACTGTTTGACTTTCTCGTTGTTCATGGCTGCATGAAGGAGAAAGAGGCACGGCAGAAATTCCGACAGGTTAGTACCATCCAAGCTACATAACCAATTTGTTTATTTGTGGATTTGTTTACTTATGCTTCTTTGTATTTACTTTATGCGTGCAAATTTTAGAAGATGGTTTTCTAGTCTAGCTAGGTTTATTCTTGATTTATAATTCCCAGTTTTTCTTATCTGGAGCATCCTCAGAACATGCTCGGAGTCATCATATCACACCTGACACATATCCGTCTGATACATTCCCACCAGTTTTTTCCATCATTCTTTCAGTCCAGTTGTCTCAGTCTTTGTCATCCTGTTGTTTGACATAATCTTTATTATCATTGTCATCATTGCATTTGTTAATACTTGTTTGCTTGTGTTGTTAAGTAAGAAACTAAGTAAGTAAGTGCCTTTTATTTCTGCATGACAAATGCGTGCAGCAAGCAGTAAGAAAAATGAATGGAAATATCAGTAATACACTCAAAAATTCAAAAAATAGAGCTGTCGAAGTGTTAATTTTGTTAATGCATTAATTAATGTGTTATTAACGCACCCATGCCTGTGTAGAGGGCAAGTAGGGGGGTAAGTTACCCTGCGCCCCACAACATTTGGGGGCTTTGCCTGTAGAATATAAAAAGTTAGAAACGCATTTTAAATGTATAATCAACAATAACTTATATCATAGCTAGCACAGAAGTCTATTAGCCTGTTGTCGGAATAATTATTTATTTACAGTAGCGATGGAATGGCAACTACAGTTTAGCTACTTGAATTTTCTCAATTGTCAAATAACCACAGTTTAATGGAGTATTGGATCTTTGGCTTCACAGAATTTAGTAAATTAACATAAATTTATGTATGTGCGTTAATTTTTTTAACGCACAATAATTTTTTAACATGCGTTAATTTATTAACACGTTAATTAATGCATTAATTTGACAGCTCTAAAAAATACATGTTGCTGAGCCAATATAAAGCGAGCACCATAGACGTTGTCATTTCTATTTATGTTGTTGTTATTATGCTCATATTGGTTCACAACAAGCAAGGTAGCAAGCATAATGTGTGCAATAGGTGTTTTTAACATTTTAGCAATGCAGCAAACATTGCTGTGTTTATCATGCGGTGCAGATTGTATCGGCCGTTCAGTATTGTCATCAGCGGAAGATTGTGCATCGTGACCTCAAGGTATTTACTGCTTCTCTGCTATTTAGTGATAAAATAGCTTAAGCCTAATTGTGTGGCTGTGGAATTTCACAAAGGGTATCGTGGAATTTGACTAAGTCTGCCATGGAGAAATTAGCATTCTGACTAAAAGTCAAGAATGAAAGAGCCAAAAGTTTAAATTGTGTAGATTTTCCTCTGTGGCTTTGCAGTGGTGTTGTTTTGGGGTCCATAGGTCAAAATTTTGACTTGGTAACTATCTGGCTTAAAGCATGCTGTACATTTTCAGGCTGAGAATTTGTTGCTTGATTCCGACTTCAACATAAAGCTTGCAGACTTTGGCTTCAGTAATGAATTCTGTGACGGTGCCCAGCTGCAGACATTCTGTGGAAGTCCACCTTATGCAGCTCCTGAACTCTTCAGAGGTGAGAACCATGATGCTGTTGTGGCACTGACTTTTTTCTTCTTGTTTCCGTGGTTATAGTTCAATTGAAATGTTTGCTGATGTGTAGCATACACAGGCCCATGAACTTTTAAAATTCATATAGTCAGTTGACATTACTGTGCGTTTTGTGTGTCTTCTTGCATTTTGACAAGTGGCCGTAATAAACACATAGGAATGAATGATGTGCAACAGAGTACTGGTTTGTTGCATTATTAGTTGTGTTGGAGTTTGTAAACATTTGTGTTTATTTTAAATACCATTGTTTGTGATCCTTATGCACTGTGTGGGTCCCTCACAGGAGCTGTAAAGTATGTCGTCTGCCAGATTTGTTTATTGGCATATGTCGTGTAAGAAGCTCAAACCCTGTTTTTAATTTTCTGTTGTTAGATCATTTGTGTGCGTGTGTGTGAATATTTTGTTTGTTAGTATTATGTTTGTTTATTGCATACAGTTTCTTGGCATCATTTCATGCAAAATTACCAACATTGATTGTAGTTGTCTGTCATTACAGACTAGTGATGTACCAGATTGTAGTTTTTACAAGCTTGGCATTACAAAAACATAGACATATGGTAGTTGAACTGTTGGATGAATGCAATACCAACCTAACTAATGAAATGGATACTCCATTTAAATAGGAAATCGCTTGCCTGTTGATAGACAGATGATGGCTATATGCAGGTATGTTAGTGATTGATTGACACAGGTAAGAAGTACTGTGGTCCGGAGGTTGACGTCTGGAGTCTTGGAGTCATTCTTTACACGCTTGTCAGTGGCTATCTTCCATTTGATGGCCAGACCATCATGGCAAGTAATCTCTGTGAATATTTCTGGCATTCTGTCATCAGAAATTTATTGCCAGAGAGTATTTTTGCACAGTTTGTGGTTCCAAAATTTGCCGTCGTTGTTGTTTTTGCAATAATATTAACTAACAGCATGTCTGATGTATCCAGTCAACAAAAGCTTGCAGCAGTACCAACAGTGCCAAGGTTCTGTCTTACCACTGGCATCAAATGAGCATATTTCTTATTTTTGATGCTTGCCTGCAGAACAAGTTTCTATCTGATGTCTGCACCGTTACTTTTCATCTCCAAGCAGTGCCTCAAGATTTTCCTGTTTTGTTACTTAACAGTCTGCTTTAACGTACTTGTGACACTGCATCTTTAAACAGAATTTTCTAAAAAGATTACTATTTTGCCAAACATTTTAAATTAAAATTTAAATTTTTAAATTTGTACATTACGAGCGTATTCTTAGGTTATATCTTAGCTTTTATGAGATTGATGACTGTCTGGATGATAACAGGGAAGATTATTAGAACTGCTATTAGTCTTACATATGCAGCATTATAATGGCAAGTTTTTACAACGTTAGGTTTAGGTTGTTACTGTATTTTATTTTTCATATTAGGGTTTTCTGTAAAGGTTAAACTTTCTATTCCATTATTACGTGTATGTGCATTGCCTGTAAAGGCTGTCCCCAAAATGACTTATACTGTGTCTGGTGGGATGTTAAAGTAACCCTACACACTCACTTAGCTTTTAGGCTTTTGTTGTACACTACTGGTCATTCTTTAAGTGGTTATTTTTTTGACTGATCAACGCTGCTGGCATTCAATTCGGTTGATTGCCTGTTGGTAGGAGCTGCGAGCGCGAGTGCTACATGGCAAATACTGTGTCCCGTTCGGCATGTCGACCGACTGTGAAAACCTGATCAAGAAACTTCTTGTTCTCAACCCGGCACATAGAGCATGCCTTGAAGTGAGCGTAATTAATTTATCTATGTAGTTATTGTTGTTGTTAGGCTGTTAGGTAGCAGCAACTGTCAGATCTGTTCATGGGTCTGTTGGTTCTGGCCTAGATGTCATCTGTGTCAAACAAGTCGGTTCATAAAATCAATAGGCCCAGCTGAATTATTTCAAGTCTATATTCACGAATCAACATTTGCAAATGCTCCAGTTTTTACGTGCAACAACAGCTACCGCTGTAGCATGTCTTAGCCATCGCAATTCTGTCCATCCATCTGTCCGTCTGTCCACCTGTCTGTCATACGGGTGGATCAGTGAAAAGCGGTGCAAGCTAGAATCACCAAATCTTCACCATCATAAAGCTTTTCCATAAATTTAAAGGGGGTCATTTCGAACGTGGGTGCTAAATGAGAGGGGGTAGGGAAAATCTGCGACATCCAGCCGATATGGCGTTGCCAGAGTAAGATAGTGGCGCCATCTGGTAAGTACAAGTAAGACACTATAAGCTTAGGGCCTACATATTTAGTCGTAGGGCGACTGGCGCCATTTGGTGAATGATTATGTTTTACTGGGCCTTCTGTGAAACTAGCCAAAAGCCGCACAGATGAGGTCTACGGATGAAGTCTGCGCATCACTAGCGTACGACGATGCACTGCTGTTGCGCGTTCCTGTTTGCGTTAGCAGACCTTTACTTGTCTCAACAGGCATAGATTGTATCAGTGATTATTTTTATGCGCTACGGCAGCTACTGCTGTAGCATGTTTTAGCCATCGCAATTGTGTCTGTTTGTCCATTCGTCCGTCTGTCCATCTGTCTGTTTGTCACTTGGGTGGATCAGTCAAAAACGGTGCAAGCTAGGGTCACAAAATTTTCACCATCGGTTGCATGGAAGACTCTAGTTTCAGGAACCGTTAAGCTTTCCTATAAATTCGAAAGGGGTCACCCCAAACGAGTGCAGTAAATGAGAGGGGGTAGGAAAAATTTGCAATTTTTAGCTGATACGTCGTTGGCAGAACGATACAGGTCACACCCGTTGGTGAGTACACGTAAAACACTATAGATAATTAGCCGCCGGTCGTCTGGCACCCTCTGGCGACTGATTTTGTTTTACTGGGCTTTCAAACATGCGCTGCTGTTGCACGTTCCGCTTTGCATTAGCTGGGCTTTTCTTGTTACTATCAGTTGGCTTGCTGCTGCTACTATTATGTAACCTTTGTCTGTCTGTCTCTCTCTGTCCTGTACTGACTCCAAGCTCAAAAAGGCACCGAAAATGTTCCCAGAAGACAGGAGTACCAATTTCTACTTTAATTTAGCTTTAGGTTTAGGCTACATAGTGCAGTGTATATCTAGGTGGATGGCCGCATATTAGGTTGGCAGGGGGCCAGCATCTTTGCTTGTTTTGTTAACACTGTTAGTGATTGTATTTATGTACATGAAACATGTAGACGGTGATGGGCGATGCGTGGATGAACATTGGCTATGCTGACAGCCTCTTGTCTCCGTATCAACCTCCAGATCAGCCACTTAACAGTTCTCTACTCGGTAGTATCTGCCTCACGTTTGCACGTTGTGTTAATTTTGCAGTGACTTATTTGTTATGCTCTTTTTAACCTTTTGCTTCAAGATTTTTTATAAGTTTTTCAGGAATTTCAATTACATTACCTGTGATATTATGATCGTCAGACAAATTGTTACTTATTATACCACAGATGGGTTGCTAACATTGTCAGCGAAAGTTTTTCGGCATTAGCACTGCTTCTGTCTGGACAACTTGTTGGCACTTTTGAACATAGTTTAAAAACCAAGCTGCTTGATACTGTCTTTAGTAAATGTGAACACGCAGCCTTTACTGCCGTTATGCACCTGTGATTTGTTTGTGACACTATATGAATGCATTTTGCAATTTTGGTTTATTTGTTTGATGAGTCGATCGATCAATTTTTATTCAATCAATCTATGTATCATTCAGAATTTGTATTGATCAATCGATGAATGGATTGCGAAAATCAAATAATACTTGATAGAGTTTGCGATTATCTGTAATGGATAAAGTTTAGGAATGTTTGTGAAGTCAAGAAACGGCTGGTAGGTCTGGAGCAGAACATTATCGATACTGCTGTCAATGAATAGAGAGAACGTCTCCTTGTTTGTGTTCGCATAGTTGGTCAACGCTTCAAGCAATTTTACTGCAGGCAGTTGAAATATGGTCAACTAGATGAATTGTCAGCCACAATGTCAGAATTGTGAATAAAATGCGTTTTTATACGTTATGTTAATTAAGCAATCATATCGCATTGGATAAAAAGTGATATTTGCTGTTTGTGCTTTCCCCAGGTAGTGCAGAAGCAAACGTTGGGTGAGGTGGGAAACTGAATGGTCATTTGATGGCAAGCTGTGTCCATAATATTCGTGCTATAAATTATCAAAGTCTGATAATTGGTTTTCAAGTTACAGTTGAAAATGTCGGGGATGTTTTTTGGGACACAGTGTATATGTGTTGGTCAGACAAGATGCTGTCTTTGGGCTACAATCAGTCAGATATAGTGCGTGCCGTCGAGGAGAATCAGTGCAATGAGATGATGGCTACTTACTTATTGCTTCAGCACCAGTACTGCATGGTACCTGCTTCACACTGTTTTGAAATTATGGAGCTTTGCTACATTATTACATAATATCACAGTTCTGTCAATTTTGGACATCCTGTAAGACAACTTTTTCTCTTCAAGTGCAATGCATGGTGACAATAATGCCAGTAAGTCACATTTTACTGTCTTTTACTGTGAAATATTGAACTTATGTAGATAAGATAACTCAGAAAGGGCAATTTACAGTGAGGTATTTTGCGTTGTAATCTCATCTTTCGAACAAAAACGTTCTTAGCAACCATTTGAACTGCTCAAAGTTAACGTCAGCTTGTCTGAGATGAACTGGAAAGCTGTTGCACAGTTTCCGGACTGCAGCAGCATAACATCTGCTTCCATAATGGCTGATGACACATCCTCGAATTGGCTAAGTACATTACACATCCTGACTGTTGGTAGTGTGCGTGTTACTAGAATGGTGGAGAAGTGAATGTGTTGTCTTCCCAATCTTCCGATGTCACAACATTGTCGCCGAAGTCGAGTCCTGGTAATGTGACGCCCGTCACAGTATCTAACAAACGGTTTCGACGCAGCGCCTCGATGATTTGCACACAGCTTTCTGGTATTAATCTCTTTTATATGTTTGTCATTTTACTTGTAGATTTGTCATGGTTTTTGTGTTTTTTTTGTTTTTACTTTTAATTTTATAATACTTATCGTCATTGTTTTTCAACAGTGTAGAAATCCATGTATTTTTTTAGTGCCTGAAGTACATTAATTTTTGTTATTTTTTGTTATTTTTTGTGTGATATGGATTCTGTTGGCAGTTTAGGTTGTTGCCATTTGCCCTATTGACTGTGCCAGTAGTAACATTTTTTGTACTTGAACTTAACCTACTTCAGTGTTACATAATGTAAAAACAATCCAATATAGCCCCATTGTAACATTGTCCTTGTGAATCAAAAGCACTAAAAGTAAAAGCCATTCAGTCTTTTGGCTGTAAATCACTTCAGTTATTGTTCCTTCATCCCAGCCATTTTGGGATTGACGTAGCTGTTGATATGATGTTCATTGTGTATTTTGTTGTCAGCGAAGACTATGTCGTGGCTGCTGAAATGCCGACCAGCAGCAATAGAAACATCAGCAGCAGCAGCAGCGGGAGCTGCATTGTCATCACCAACAGACAAGTCGACATTTGCTGGCACCGTGCCAACAGCTTTGAGTGTCACCAATACTGCATCTTACACTCCTGCACTACAATCAACATCTAGTAACGGCGTTGTCCCATCCTCAGCTCACACGCCTGAAATTAAAAGGTTCCGTTTTTTTTGTATGCGTGGCAATCTCTTGGCTAGAAAACATGGAAATTTAGGACACTTTGATATGTGTCAGGGAATTCTTTGGGGGAAAATTTGTCAGGAAAACTGTTTGTCGTTGACTTCGTGTTTGAGGTATCACCAATGTTTAGTAGCATAGTAGTATTCCCGGTAGTATAATAGCTCTTTGTGCATTATTGTTCTGATATTGCAGTGTATTTCATAAATATGCATGACATGTGGGTACCTGCAGTGAGGGAATAATGCTGCAGTCAGTCTGCAAAATGTCAGGAAAATTGCTGCACTTAATATAATGCACCACTTTCAGTACTCTAATGGCTTTGGCTTGCAGACTATCTTGTTTATGTCTCTTAACTGATGTCATGTGTAAATTTTATAGTGCCCCATATCACTGTTACACCGTGAGTGCATTACAGTGTAATTACATTGAATGAGCATTAACTAAAAAACTCATTATGCATATGATTATTGCTGTGTGTTATTTTTAACTTAAAACGTAAAATCCTTCCTGAGTCTTAAGTTTCATAGCACGGCGCTCATCTTTTGTTTTCTTAGTCCTCAGCCAGATATGTAGCTCTTTGATCTGTATGTTGTGTTGCATATGATAGGCAGCAGGCAGTGTCAGTTGGTCGTCCGCCTCTGCTACATCGGGTCAGTCTGTCTGGTGGGACGTTACCAGCGCCATTTCATAGTCACACTGACAATGGTGTGTCGGCAGCAAATATTGTTCCAGTGTCGACAGAGAGTGGAAGTAGACCGACAGTGTCACACCATGCGCCGTTGGCATCTAATGGAACTGAAACACTGACCACTTCTCAGTCTAAACAACACGCTGACTCGTCCACATCCCAGCCTAATGGCAGTGTCACACTGGCTGTATCCCAGCCATCTAACAGTGATGTCGCACTGTCTAATGGCGCGATCACATTGGCCGAATCTGTTGCTATAGCACCATCAGTCTCAACAGCAGTTTTCAGACAACAGCAGTGAGTTACGTTTTTTGTGTAACATAATAGTCTCACTGATATTAATTTAAATAATATTGTGTTGCAGAGTGCTTTCTAGCAGTAAAAAGTGATTTGTGTACATAGGTTGCATTTTATCATTTCATACAAGCTAAATTATGTGACCATATTAAAAGCTACTTTAGGAAGTTTGCTTGAATTTTAATTTAATGACACTACATTTAACCTATTTGTTGTCTATGGATGATTACAGGAAATGCATATGAGCTGTAAGGTCTTGTGCTAGTAATCTTTCAAGGTTGCCTCTTGGTGACTTTTAGGATGCAGTTTAACTAGAGCAGGTTTGTAAAAGTAGAGTGACTAAATGGAAATCTGAATTTCTGTTTTTAGAGATCTGCATCAAAATTGTTGCATCAGCATTGTCTCTGATCCTAAAATCAAATTCTTTTGATCATTACTTGACACCTCTGCCAAGGAGTTTATGGTTCTAGGTCTATCCATTAGTATTTAGAATAATCAAAAAGATATGAATGAACGAAATTTAACAATTTTTTTTGGAGGAGCTGTATGTGGCCTAAGAAGGAAGTGATTGGATGGCGACCTGCATTCTGTTAATTATGGATCTTGATAGCAATGAGGGCGAAAACAGAGCATTTTTACATGCAACAGCAGCTACTGCTGTAGCGCATCTTAGCCATCGCAATTCTGTCCATCTGTCCGTCTGTCACACGGGTGGATCAGTCAAAAACGGTGCAAGCTAGGATCACCAAATCTTCACCGTCGGATGCCTGGAAGACTCTAGTTTTAGGAACTGAAAGCTTTCCATAAATTCAAAAGGGGTCACCCTGAACAAGGGCGCTAAATGAGAGGGGGGGTGGGGAAAATTTGTGATTTCCAGCCAATACGGTGTTGGAAGAGTGAGACAGGTCATGCCCTCTGGAGAGTACACGTAAAACACTATAGATAATTAGCCGCCGGTCGTCTGGCGCCTTCTGGCGACTGTAATAGAAACATAGATTTTGTTTTGCTGGGCTTTTAAACATGCACCACTGTTACGCGTTCCCCTTTGCGTTAGCTGGGCTTTTCTTGTTTGTGTTTGCCATGGTACAGTACCATTCTTGGCAGAGGTTTGAGAACCGTAATCGCTTCTAACTTTAGTCATGTTGGCTTTTTGGACTTTTGGATTTCTAAGCTTCTGGTCTTTCTGGTGGGCTTCTCAGTTGCTGAGTAAAACTGTGATGTTGTTGTGAACTTTGTTTTAGTATGCCAGCATCAGTTGCAGTATCTACCAGCCAAGGCACATCACAGTCTTCATCGTCATCGTCGAGTTTTGTCCGTATGTTTTCCAGTCGTCAGTCGTTTCATGGTGTCCCATCACAGACTTACAGGTGAGTAGTGTTGGTAGTAGTCATAGAGCACTAGTAGTCATAGTAGTAGTCATAGTAGTCGTAGTCGTAGCAGCAGCAGCAGTAAGTTGTTCACTTAAGAAGTTTGGAAGAACTAGAGAAGATCTTAGGATAATTCCTAAAAAGTTTTTTAAAAGCAGGCCACTGGCCAAATCATGACTAATAACTCTTTTAACAGTTTTCCTGCGAAACCCTAGAAGTCGTTCCATTCATGGATTTGCAATGCATCTTGGGACAAAGCTGAACTGATTACGTGTCGATGCAATAGCTTCAAGATTACAGCGTGACTGAAACAGAGCCGGCCTTGGGCATGTTCGAGGTGTTCGGATGTATGTGGCTGCTGATTTTAGCCATTTTGGACCTCTAAATTCTGTACAAGTTAACTCACTAATTCGAACAGTTGTTGCAACCAGATGCATTTTGTGAGCATACAATGCAACAAAATGTGGCTGCAACCGACCCTTTAGTGCTCCCCATCGCTTGACAGTGAGGAGGAAAAGGGAAGCGAAAATGAGGGGAGGTTGAGTTTGATGCGAAGTTGGAACTGGGCCGCCGATTTGATAAGGCCAGCCCTGGACTAAAATATGATAAAACAGTCAGTGCCGTACATATCTCAACGCCATGTGTCAGCTGTTAACCGTCTATTTTGTCGTCAGTGGTATTAATGAGAGATGTGCAGAAGAAGGTTGTATGCATGTTTCGTGTGCAGTGGCAGAAATGACGGAACATCGGTGAGGACAAAGAAGACAGTCAGCAACGGCTTAGATCACACATCGCAAGCACCATCTGTTGATGAGTCGCCGCGGTGTCTACGCTTTACGTGGAGCATGAAGACGACGAGCACGATGCAACCTGATGCTATGATTGAAAGCATCCGCAGCGTGCTCAAGTCACACAACTGTCGCTGTGAGCCCACCACACAGCAGTACAGTCTGATGTGCTGGTACGGAGGAAGTGAGGGTGATGATGCCTGCGTGCAGTGGGAGATGGAGGTCTGCCGGCTGCCACGCCTCTCACTCAACGGCGTACGATTCCGTCGCATCGCCGGCTCTGCTATCAGCTTTAAGAACATCGCCACCAAGATTATGAATGATCTTAAACTGTAGGTGGGCAGTTCACTAGTCCAAAGGGGCACTGTCATTATTATCATCACGGCGAATAGATTAACTTGGTGTAAATGCAAAGAGCACTACAAGAACACATAGTCACATGCTGTATGATTGATGGAATTAAAATGTTTTCAGTTTATATCGAAAACTTAAAAGTCCAAACAGTGTGACGGTTAGGGATAAGGCTAGGGTTAAAGTTAGTGATAAGATTAGAAAAAGGAATAAATTGCATGTTTGGTTATGGTGGACCTTGGCTTTGGTGGCCATAGGCTTTGGTAGCCTCTGGCTATGGCAAAACGGAATCTGGCTATATTTGGATTGGTGCCCCTTTGGACTAGTGACCAGTTACCATGTATAGGATGATTCTGTCGGCAATGGGAAATCTTCTTATGTCCTTTGGTAATTGTTTTGTCGGCTGTACGTAGCATATTAGCTTACATGCTGGAGCTATTGTGACCCTTCTGTGATAACTGTGATATTTTGACAAACTCACTTGAATGAATGGCTTCTGACCAAAGCATGTGCAGTCAGCTTGACCATTTCTCCAGGGTGTGGCAAAAAAGTAAATTCCTAAAGTTTTTCACTGTTTTCTCAGCAATGCTGAAAAATCAATAGGCGGTCATGTTAAAAGGTCTATAACTTCGTTGATTTTCGAGGGAATCAAATTTTATTTGACAGTTAGATGTAGGATGTCTCAATAAATAATCCTGTAAAACTTCAAATTAAAATTTTAAATGGTAGCTGAGAAAACAGTGAAAAAATTTAGGGGTCTACTTTTTGGCCGCACCCTGTATGTGCAAGATTTGGTGGTGTCACTGTCGGTAAAATAAAACTGGTTTTCACGTTTTACTGCATTGCCATTCATCATATCACTGTAGTTTAAAACAACAACAGCAATAACAATATTAATCATAATAAGAGCATATAATGGTGAAATTTGAAGAAGATGGTGCTTACTATTGTGGCACAACCATTCTAAAAACCGACAGTTTGTTTGATAAATGTAAAAGACTGATGTCATGTCACCGAACCGTATCAGGTCCAAAGCAACAAGTTGTCACTTTGAGTGAGAGACAATGGCTGCATTTTATTGCACTATGAATCTGATTATTTTTCTGACAGGTTGACCACTTGATAAGGGATCAACCAGTTGTCATGTGTTAGTATGTAAATTGACATATCATGTCATACAAACTGCTTGCTTACTTAGTCTCATTCCGCATTACTTGTGTTATCACATAATCAGCTTTTGTAGATTGTTAATTATTGGCTTCATTAAAAATAAGACGTTATGCCACATTTGCAATTTGTGCAAGCGTTCCAAAGAATTACTGCATTATATTCTTTAGTGTGATAACTGCATAATTGGCTTTTTACATTGCTTTATCATTGTACTTTTTTTCGTTTCATGCGTAATAAGTGTGCGTGCAAGTTTTTACTTCATAATGACGTTAAATATAGACCGTTTTCAAAATTCTTTTATTGGCACATGTGGCAATAAATGTCCAGTAAGATGATTACTAAGATGCCTCCAAGCTTCAAGTGCATTCCTACACTTGCTTGTAAATATTAATATTCAAACCTGATAGTTAATAAATACTTCGCTGCATAATGTATCATATCATATTTAATGCCGACTGTATTGCAGATTTATGTACGAGCATGTCAGTGAAAAAATTCTCAACATGGATCGATATATGTTTTACTGGGCTTTTCAAACATGCACTGCTGTTGCACATTCCTCATTGCGTTAACAGGGCTTTTCTTGTTATGTTTCTGCCAACCTTTGCCCAAGGTGACACTATAATTTTTGCTTTGCTGTTCTACATCCATTGCATTGTTTGCACAATATTTTACCTTGGCACCAGTAGATTTTCATCAGATTTTCGTTTGTCACTAATGTACCTTATGGCAAACATGAACTGGTTAGGTAGGTTTGGGGTCAAAGAGTTAAAGTTCAAGGTTACAGCATGATCAAATGGTAGATGTATGCAGAGCTTGATGCTTTGCTGGCTTACTTTTTTGCCACGCTTTACATTGCAGAACTGACAGACGATATGCTTGTTAACAGCTGCAGATATATAACTGTTGATGGCGGTGCAGTCACTGTTGCAGTCGTTAGAGCCGTTGCTGCCGTTGCTTTATAGAACACAGCTTTTTGATGGGCTTCTCCAAAGTACTGGCTTAGCTGACTGAAACAGTGATATCAACAGGCTATGGCCAGTATAGCACTTTTTTGCCCGCCTATTTTAACTAATGGCTTTGACACTTTTCGTACAATGCAGAAAAACACTACAACTAAAACGTACAAGAGCTAGACCAAATTTTCTACAGTCAGAAACCATGTTGTGAGCTTGAATTCTAAATAATTTTCATTTGGTATTTACTTCCTTAAACCCTTCATCCACCACATATGCAACCTCTATCCCTAGATCCAGTTAAGGAATCGTGCTTCTCACACCTTTAGCTCTCATTTACGCCATGTGTGGACATTACATAACTACACCAGCAAATGACTTGCTTGGACATGTAACATGGGTAGGTGGCCTGGCATAGCGGTAGCGCATTTCATTCGATTAACGAAGTTACTCTACACTGTGCCGGGTTAGTACTGCGATTGGTGACTGCCTGCGGGCAGGTAAACCATCTCGGTACGTAACCAGCCGCCTAGGTCAACTCAGCCTTCCATCCTTCTGGGGTAGGTAAATCGAGTCCCGGCCTATCTGGCTGGGCCTAAGGTGGGGCACGTTCACCTGTGTTGGGTAGCAGGTGTGATCCCATATGGCAGGTGACGTTCTGTAGCTCTGTGAGGGGTTCATTTTTCTAAAGAGCTATATACCAACCTTTTTTATAATATTGAATACATGTTGATTATATTCGCATTTAATTGCTAGCATACTCGACATGCATTGTGAGAGTTTAGAAGCTTATGTTCGCTTTTCAGTATTTTTGTAGTAACATTTTGGTCGATGTATTTTCACTGTTCTTAGTGACTTGTTTTTGCGCATTTTATAAATATTCAGCTACTAATGCAACTACATAGATGTTTGTAAGAGGCATTTTAATAACTTCTCCTAAATAAAAATGTTATGTGAAAGTATATTATTGTATATTTATGAAGTGTGAATATGCGACATGCATTTTGCAGTACTGATTGTGAGCAGCAGATTAACATTTACAGAATGAAATAGCTGTAGTTTAGTTATCAGATTAAACTGCTTCTTTTTGTTGTTTCATTTTAACACTTTAGAGCATGATAAACAACGAAGCGCAGTATTTTTTATTCTTTGTCCTTAAGATCGTCGTTTCTTTATTTGTATTGTCACTTGCATGAAAATCGTTGGTAATCATTATTTACTTAAAACTGCATGTAATTTTTATTCAAGACGGTGAATTTAATGTACCTTATTCAATATATCTAGTTTTCAGAACTACAGGTACTAATTGATCAGTGAAAATAAGTCTTAATAGCAATACTTGAATTTTGTATCAAAAAGAAATAGAACTTATGTAACTTGTTCTCTTAAATCGCAACCCGTTCAGTAAATGTGTAACTGCTACTGTCTGAAGTTACTACATTCCAGTGATGTTGCAATTGTCAATATTTATACTTTTATGCATTTGAATTTTATGACTATGTAATAATAAAATGCTGAGTGAATTGATGACTGAACATTCCAGTTGGTGTGATGCAGTATTGTATGTGTGAATCAGTTTCGCCAATGTTGTGTGCATTTTATTTTGTAGTATTTTGCAATAAGTGATGATGATGTTACCATGTACATATCACATGCAGTGCATTAGTTACAGGAGCTTGTTATTGATGTGCCTTTACAGTTCAACTTTGACCTAATTTATACACATGGATGTCATTTCTGCACAATGTTGAAAGTCTTAAGAGTATGCCAGACGTCATGTTTATTTATCTCAGTGTTCAAAATTTATTTAGTGCTATCATTTCAGAAGTACAGTGAACAACATAGTCCTGTTGAATATGTATTCCATCATTCCTTTGCATGTTTTTTTAAATTCCAGTTGTTGGTCTGCTTTGTTACTTAATTCTTTGCCTCAGGTTGTATTTTAACTGTGATTAATATGAAAATACTTGGACAGTAGACCACGTCTTTGAAAATGCATGAATTTAGCATCATGTATTGTACATGCCTATGATTTGATTACGGCATATGGAGCAATGTGATTTGTTTGGTTTGACTGATTTGAAACAAATTGGTTGACTTTATGTTACTGTAGTGGATGAATATGTTTAATAACTGGTCGGTTATATGTCACATTCTTTCTATCTCTCAGTCAATAGTTACTGCTATATTTTGACATAATGTAGACAAAATTATCTTCCATTATGACTAGCATTCCATAGTATTGAGTATTTTAAAAGTCAAAGCACTGCCAGAAATATCCTGACATCAATTCACCACAGAGGTAGATATAATACATTAACAGAAACAGATGTACATGTACATGCACACGGATGAAGAGAAATGCTGGAAAACGACAGATTTGCTTCGATTTACAGTTGCCTAACAATGAACTGAAGTCAACGGGCCACGGAACAACCGGAGACATTTAACACGTTAAAAATTCATCACACAGTTAAACACACACAAATAACGTTGGTAGCACAATAGCTGTTGCAAATGCAATACATTGTTTATGCACACAAGAAACGCTGGATTCAAGGGAAATAGAAATGAAATAGGTCTCAAAGTGTTAAAACAAAAGCAGCATATTACGACTCCAGCAGAGGTTAAGCACTGTCACGAGAAATAAGTTATAATATACACATACACCGTCCAGGGTTCATAATATAAAACAACAGTAACTACTGCAGAATACCAGATCAGATTCATGTACGCTGGGAGTCAAAAAGGAGACATCATAACTGTGAATTTTCTAGTGCCGGACACCACATACCTTTGCCCTATATTTACTGACTTCACAACATTTTTTCACAAAGTACAGTAACAACGTAATTGAAGTATGTTGAGATCTTTGATGATTAGACTACCTATTTAAAATTAACTGCCGGATGGAAGAACTTCAAAAATTGATCAAACTGGATATGGACAAGAGTGTGACGTCTCCCTTTTCCAATTCACAATGTACAATGCACAAGCCTGAATACAACATTCAATACAAATCAACTGTGACAGGAGAAAGGCACTCAGTGTATAAAAAAAACTACAATTATCACAAATGGATCACGTACTGTGCGCATGTATGCAAGTTTAAAGCCGCAAGATTAGAGATTGCAATCCCGGGATCCGGGATCCTGGCTGTTTTCGCCAATCCCGAATCCCAGGATTGGCAGCGTCTCAATCCCGGGACTTCGGGATTACAAAAATTAGCTAAAATTGTACTTTTTCACGTACTAAATGACAGAAATAAGAATAAATAAGAATTTTAGCCGTCTGGTGATTAAAATACTTTATAAGCAATAGAGTACAACTTCGTGCTGTCACCAGAAATTTGTATTTTGACAGTCACTGTTATTCTCTACAGTTTGGATAAACCTTTTGTAGGGGCCCTGTCCATAAAAAAGTCAATTGGGGATACCAAAATAACGACCAATCTGTAAGCCTATTCCTGAAACGGGATCCCGGAATTACAAATTTCTCAATCCCGGATTCCGGGATTGAGAATCCAATCCCGGGATTGCAGTCACTACACAAGATGCATCTACACTGTGTCAAAAAACATCCCCAACATTTTCAATTATCAAAAAATATCAGATTATAATAATTTCTGGTGTGAATATTTCCGATACAATATGCCATCAAATGACTGTTCAGCTTCCCACCTCACCCAATGTTTGCTTCTGCACTACCAAAGGAAAGTAGACCAAGCGAAATATGCATTGCAATACGCAAAGACGTGAAAAAAACATCCACGACATTATCGATCATAACTTGAAGAAACATTACTAGATTTTAATAATTTTTTGCGCAAATATTTCTGACACCAATGGCTATTGAATGACTGTTTAAATTCCCACCTCACCCAACGTCTGCTCCTGCACTACCTGGGGAAATCAGACCAAGCAATTTAATGTTGAAATGAACGAAAAAACTTCAATAAATTCCATCTATCCAGATATGTGGCCCCAAACAGCCAGTCGATTACAAAGTTTGACTGTCATACAGCAGTGTATCTACAAGATGACGTTCAGGAATGTTTATGAATTTAAAAAGTGACTGGCAAAGTCCAGAATTTAGTCTGGAGCAGAACATTATTGATACTGCTGTCAATGAATGGGAAAAGTGTCTCCATGCCTGTGTTTGCACAATGCGCCCATATTCCAAGCAATTTTATCGTAAGCAGTTGAAAAACAAAACAGTTGGATGAAATGTCAGCCAAAGTGTGAAAAAAGTTAACAAAATATATTTAGATTAAGCAATAATACTGTGCTGGGTAAAAAAGGAATATTTTGTTGGTTCTGGTTTCTCCAGGTAGTGCACAAACAGATTTTGAGTGAGGTGGGAAATTAAATGTTTATTTAATGGCAAGTTGTCTCAGAAATATTCGTACCAAAAATTATTAAAATGTGTTAATTCTCCTTCAAGTTACAATCGAAAATGTTTGGGATGTTTTTTTGAGACGCAGTGTAAATTAACGGATGCATACACACGGTGATCCAGTAAAATGCAGCAGTTCACTTCTGACATAGAACTTTCAATTCCAAACCAATAAAAAGCCAAATGGCGGTTTTGCTACAGAACAACTAATTGTAAGAAAAGTGTTTCGCCGGCAAAGATACAGATCAGAAATTACTAATAACTGGAATTTCTACTAATGTAGAAGTGCAGCTGATCAAAAGTCTGCACAGTCATACCTAATACAAAACTGCATCCGAGCTAGAAATGTATCCATGTATCAGTTTGTTACAGCACCAGAGACAAAGTTGATTAAATGCACGGTGTCCAGAGACCAAGTGTTACAATGTGGCAAACACAGAATAGACACGACAGACCAATATTGCAAGTATGCCCTGGACAATTAAGCCAACCAAAATATCAAAAGACGTTAGCAGGGTCAAAAATGTTACAAATTATATCCTGCGTGGTAAAATTTATCAAATTCATATTGCACACATATCACAGGATGAAGCAAAAACGTCGACATATAGAAAAAAATAACATTCACCGATGTTGAATTGTGTGCATGTACACAGCATGCTGACAGTATTCTAAAGCCTTAAAAATAGTGCTTCCTGTTTGCATCCGTCCCTAAAAAACTGCATCCCCAGAATTTTTATCAAACACTCAAAAAGATATTTTTGCAGTTTTTTATTTTGCTTACACATTTTTACTGAAAAAACCGTTTGCATCTACTCTGTTAAGCTGCAGTATATTTATTTTTGATACTGTGAGTACTATTCAGTGTGTCAATTTGTTTTATGAGTTTTTGTGAAATATTACAGGCCAGGCCATAAAATAAAAAGAAATTTTTTCATCCTCTCCCCATCCCTACTTTTTTGCCAACTGCAACGGGTAGCACACGAATTTTTTTGGCATCGCTAACAACAATTCACACGATCACTATTTAACTTGATAATACCTTGAGCAACCAGGCTGATATCTGCAAAAATCACAAAACAAAATGCATAATCAGCATACATGAATATTGAACATTGGAGCATATGAACATATACGCTGCATAAATGCCAGATATTTTACAGCACATACTTTCAACCAAATGCGCAAATATTTGAAAATATTTTGCATCGTTTTTCTAAAAAATCTCTGCTACTAACTGGCATCCCACATCTCAAAATGCAAGAAACATGATACATTTAAATAACAAATAAGACACTATCATTACGCAACCACTGTCAATCGAACTAACCAAACTAATAACATTCGATGCTGACATCATAATCAACATCTCAAAATCATCACTACACAAACAGTCTGCCAAATGCAGGCAAAAACATGCGTACAAGATGAACTACACAAAATCAACAATGAAAGATAAAAGTACAAAAGGTGGATGATAAATGCAGACATAAAAACAAACAAAACTTCACACATCCCTCCCCAGCCGACAATTCGCACAACAGGTATAAATAATGAGCACACATGACACATCTTTCTGTTCCATAAACTTCAAATAACACAAATTACTAACTTCATCTAATAAGTTTTTAAACATACAATTACTAATAAAGCTGTTGATTTGAGGGAAATCTGGTCTGTTATAGCACACTGGCAAGAAATCCCGTTTGGTATCCCTGCTAGTGCAGCAAAAATTCTAACAAATATTGCTAAGAAAAGATAAAAAAAACAACAGCACATGCTCATCATACATGCACCACTTTAATGACATTATCCAACCCAATAAACCAGGGTTAAAACAGTTTTTTCCTGATTATGAGTCAATAGTCTCAATACTGATCTGATTCTGATGGGACAGACCCAAACTCTGCCTAAACCTTGAGCAAGTTGCTAACCTACTATGTGCTCAGGCCAACTCAGCCTCCTACCCTCCGTGGAATGGGAAATGAGTAGTAGCTTACGGGCTACGGGGTGAAGGCCTAGTGTGCCTGATTTGGGCGGTGGTATGTCTCCTGGCTGCAAACCGCGGGTCCAATTGTTCGTTCATGGGTTCACGCGGGCAACGGATAGCCGTATAGTGCACTGCGGTATCATTAGCTCATGCCAATCAGCTGCCACTTCCAAGATTGTAAAGCACTTCTGGTCTTGAGTTCGTCTCATGTGAGAAGCGCTATAGCAAGTACTGGACTTTACCTTTTTTACTATATCTTCTGACACAATCCTGCTGGCTCTTTTTCAGACATCTCCTCTGTTGGGTTACTTGGCCATATGATAGTCATGTTATCTTTACATTCAACATGCCCTAACCACCGTAATCTGCAGTGCAGCTGAACAATAGCTTCTAGAGGAGAAGTAAAAAAGTATTCAACAACACGTAGAAATTTCTTCTTAACGTCAGTCAATGCGGCCGAACTTCTCGCGATATCTAGTCAACTCCGCTTCCAGTTCTGAAACCTTTGCTAGGGCGACATCACGCTCGTCTGTGACAGACTTCAACTGGGTGTTCAGCTGATCAAGCTGCGACTGCAGTGCGGCTATGTTCGATGCCATTTGCTGGCGGTTGCGTTTGGGTGGAGGTACGGGCAGTGCAGGTTTGGCAGTGGAGGATGTCGATATGTGACTGTCAAAAGACGAACTGCGGATGGCAGCACGTCGAGCTGGCACCGGCCGTTCCTCGACTGTTGCGGGATTATGATCTTTGGTACCAGGCTGAGTTCTGGGCGGAGTTTCACCAGCGGCACTCGGAGCAGGTCCATTCACTGAAGTAGAGTCATACTCCGCAGTATCCTGAACCAAGACAGCATCTCGCTGCCAGTGTACGTCGTCAACAATCCCGGCTCGGTTTGCGTGCTGACGTTCAACGGGTTTCGGCCGACACATTGCCGACGGCCGTGTCAACGACTGCGTGCCAACGCTGCCACCAAAGTCCAGACCTATCAGATCCTGGACGTCAAAGTTCACGACAGAAACTCGCGACTGTCTGCCGGAATCAACTATGCTGTTTCTGGCATCGAGTCCCAGTAGGTCAGCAGTCATAATGGCCGTACCAGCTGCAGTGTACTCTACACTGAACATTTTATTGCACTGTGAGATCATCAACTGCAAGATCAGACACAAACACACATTTCAACAACTATTACGGTGGCATTGCTGGTGTGGCACAGCAGTAACACGTTTCATTCGATCAACAAAGTTACTCTATGCCGGGCCGGGTTAGTACTGCGATGCTTGACTGCCCACGAGCAGGTAAAACATCTCGGTATTTAACCAGCTACCTAGGTCAACTCAGCCTTCCTTCCCTCTGGGATAAGTAAATCGAGTACCAGACTATCTGGCTGGGGTTAAGGCAGAGCACATTCACCTGTGTTGGGTGGCAGGTAACACTGTGATCCCATATGGCAGGTGACGCTCCATAGCTCTGAGATGGGCTTCCCATTAAGAGCTATATCACCACCTTTAACCTTTAACCTTTATCAGTACGAGCATGTAAACTAAACTGATTACTCTATTAGTTCATAACCAAAAGCAAAATAAATCAATCAAAAACTTAAAGATCGGCATGCATAACTGCATAACAGTCATGCATAACTGATCTAGAAAATATTTTAACGTTGCACTTTTATGAATTAAGCTTAGAAAACTAATTACCGTAATCTGAACAATACATCTTCCAAGATTGATTGTCTGCAGTTTGCTTAGGCAGATTATCATTATAATGAACATATAATAAAATAAACTACACATGACACAGCAGACTGGTGATCAATGTGACCAACCTGAGCAGCTATAGTCCTATTGGCCGACGTCGCCAGCATCAGTCCCGGGTCGCCGTCTGCGTCGGGACACAGGAAGCACTGCGCAAACACGGTCGCCAGGTTGACCGTGTTCATCTTGTTGTCCTCCGCACACTGCGCCACGTCAGCCAGAAACTGACAAACATACTGCAGCGTGTTGTAGTTTGCTGGAGAGAGTCGACTCGCCAGCAGGTCGGCCAGCTTGACGACAGCACGGTCCTCACCAATCACCGGCACCTCGCGAGTGACAATCAGCATAACGTCCTCGTACAGCTCGTAGGGCACCAGCGGCGCCGGCAGCTCGCGTAGGTATGATTTCAGCAGTGACGCCACGGTGTGGACGTCCAATGTGACCCCCGGAGGATCGTCGATCGTCAGCAATGGACGCTCACCCCGGTCAAACATCTCCTGTAGTTGACATATCACCACCGACCGACCCGGCAACCTTCAACCACATCAGTGTTTGCCCGGCTTTAGGATACAGACTACAAACATTTTGGAAACATTTAGACAGCCAGGTCTGCTGTGTCGGTCCACATCCCATCTGAAGTGCTTTAAGCAAGCACAGTTTAACCCAAATTCACCTAGCATACGACACAAGCCAGGCGGATGGCCAACACCTTTAAGCAACTAGGCCAGAACGTCAGTATGGCAACATAGCCTAATGTACGCAGAACTCGCCACTTCTTCCTTACTACTGTAACCATCACCAGTAATCATTATTGATTTTCCATGGAAGAATGGTTTGGTCATTAAATACCAAGTTTGTATAGCAGGTTTTCGTCACCAATCTCAGTAATAACCTGGACCAACAAAGGGTATCTTCACTGATGCAACCAATGACATTACCAGTCCACTAGGTTACCATCGCCACCACACAAAAACTAAGCTATGCCTGCAAACTCCAAAATGTCTTGACGGAACCTTGCAAAAACTGCCAGCTTCAATGGCTACATGAACCGGTCCTGACACTCACATTAACTGTGACAAGGCACTGAATCGTAGCACTACTAAAATATACCCACAAAATTTAATGTAACATTAGAAAATATATTCCTACGTAAACTTAGATTCTCAGGATCTTATTGAACTTCGCTGCATCAAACCAAAAATAAAGACAAAAGCACAGTCGCCAAGTCAAACATGGCTGACAGCTTAAAATGCATCGAGACACATCAATGGCAATGCAGTAACAAGTTTTCACCTAAACAATCCTTCCTCGTGCAACCCATTCTGACGTAGGTAAGTAACGCAGCTCTCAACGATGTGTGGAACTTTCCTTGACTTGCTGCATAACTTCTGCTCGTACTGTAACGTTCGCTCTAGTGACTGACCAAATATTGCTGCACAAAACAGTGCTAATATGTATCAGCAACATACAAGCATGCATAATTGCATATGTTTATAAACTAAATATTTCCTCAGTGGTGATGACAACACTGCCATTAGTGCATCGCAGTAAAACAGACAAATTACTATGCTTCAACACAGAGATAACTGAGCCAGTTATAACTGAGACAATTGATAACTTGCGCCATATAAATGTCATTAATAATAATAATAATAATATGAAAACAATGAACAATAACTTATCTTGTTATGCCTTGTCTGTATCTGCAACTAACACGATGCAAATGTAGTAGACAAATTATACATGTTCCTGATATTAATTTGCTAACATCTTTAATGCTACTCTGGCCAAGCTTCTACGATATCACTAAAATGTTAATACTGACACTAAGGGCAAAATGATGAAGATGCAAGTAGCAAACCAAAGACAAATTAAAATGTTAAAAGTGCAAAACACAGTAACACTGCTGCAGCAATTAATTGCACAGACTGGTTTCAGCAAACTCTTTCATTAGCAAGTTTTGGCCTTTTTTCAATAGCTGACTGTAAAGTGAATTGTAGCATTTTTCACTCTAAATTATAATGTAATGTAACGTAGTTGCCACAACAACTGCAAGACATACAGTACAGCTACACACCTCCACCGGAGAGTGAGTAGAGAAACTGTTTGATGGCTCGTATCCAGTCCTTGCGTTCGTCGTCAGTCTCCGCTGCCAGCAGGTAAGTTTCATGCATCGATGACATACGAGTTGCATCTCCTGCACAAAGACGAACAAGAAACTGCAACAATTTGCACTAGATATTGATTCATGACCTACTTTTGTCACCTATCTCTCTCTCTGCAGTGTCTGGATTGTTATAACTAGGGCACACACTTTTCTGCAGGTCGCGAAATTTCGAGCCAAGCTGCAGAATTTGCCCTTTTCCGTGGATTTTTGATATTGCCACAGAATTTCACGGAATTTTGCAGAAGTTGAGAAATGACCGATGATCAGTATGATCATTGGCTTAATAACGTAATTAGACTAACTACATCACACAGAAAAAAATCAAACTAAACTGCCTAAAACTGCATCCCTAGTTCCCTACTAATAATTACCATCGTAATATGGCACAATCGTAAATAAACACAATGCAACTAATTGACAAACTGCACTTTTTATAATAAAAAAATCCATAATTTCCTTTGTATGTTGCTAGCATAACTAAGCACCATGCCAGCCTCTAAAAAGTGAAGTTTTTCAACAGAATAGAGCTTAGTTTATGCATAAACAGAAGACCACAGTAAGCCACAGAATTTGGACAATTTTGCTGCGGTGAACCACGGAATTTTGCGAACTGGCCCGCGGAATTTGGCAAAATTTCCCGCGAAAAACTGCGTGCCCTAGTTATAACTGACCATAATCGCACTCCACTCAATACAAGCGTGATGACTGAAACGTGGCTGGGGTCTGCGTACAGCACCAATTCTCAGGCAGAACTCACCATCGATCACAGTCAAGAAAATAAGTACATTTCAACACAGTCCACTGTGTGTTGTGCCTCGTTACACTTGCACAGTACACCACAGACCAGGCTAAAACATATACATAATCACACTTAACTCATTAATGCTATGACAGTGTTGACTGAGCAACAGAAAGAGCATCCCGCCTGCATTAAAGGCCAAGTTGCACTGGTGTACGTAACTGTTATAAAAAGCTAGTTGGCTTTATCAAATGCTAATTGTCAATGTTCATTAATTTTCTGGTTGCTAATACATCTTAATGCCTTAAAAATGAGGCATAAAGTACTCACTTTTCTCTTTTCACAACTTCGGCCATGTTCGGAACTACGACGTCATCTGCAGGAGGGTTGCTAACTAGCTTTATTGCCTTGAGGTCAAATGCAGCTTAACTTACGGCGAAATAGCCTCAAAAAAGCCAAATTTTTCATCAGTAGTTAACCCACTAAATAACCGCAATATTCCAGCACTTTGTTCATTTTACTAACTGCACACCTCTAGTAGTAAACAAATAAACAATGATGTAATATCTGATGTCACCTATGCATCATTACTTGTACGATAAATGCAACATTATTCTGAGTAAAACCGATGGATTTACTATGTTTTCAATGCGAATGTCAGTTCAGCAACAAAGCATCCTGTGAGTGATGTAATCAGTACTGTGGCACAATCGGGTGCATTTGGCTGGCACAACATAATTACTTCTCTGAAAATTACTTCAAAGTGATGTTTTCATTTCATTAGATCAGCGCATTATTAACTAGTGTTACATTCTACACATATTTAACCAATGTCGTTTTCTGGTGCGACTTGGCCTTTAAGTCTGGTGTCGACAAATGAATAAACTTTTGTGGACCCAGACATGTTTGTATCATAGTGCTTCCCCAGAAAATCCCCGCATCATCCGCACAAACCTTATGCTGTCACAAATGCATATTTCTGGGCCTTCTGGCAATTGCAGTTGTAGAAGTATACCTAATTCCAATGCACAAATAACACATGAGTAGGGCTCACAGTTTTCCACCGAAAATTTTGCCAAATTCCGTGGGCCAGTTTGTAAAATTCCACAGCTTACTGCAGCAAAATCATCCAAATTCCGTTGCTCACCGCAATTTTCCATTTGTAGGTTTAAACTGAGCTCTATCCTGTTCAAAAACTTTAGTTTCTAAAAAAGCTGACTAACATATAGTGACATTGTGCTGATTTATGCTACAAAAAATTACCTATTTTTTTTTCTTTTAGAAGTGCAATTTGTCAAGTTGCATTGTGTTTATTTACAATTGTGCCATATTGTGATAGCTGTTAGTAGGGCCTGCAGATTTTGGCAGTTAGTTTGATTGTTTCTGTGATAAAAATACATCATCAGGTCAAAAATCGTACCAATCACCGGCGAATTTTTAACTTCTGCAAAATTCTGTGGAAATATCAAAATTCTGTGGCAAAGAGAAAATTCCGTGGCTCAGCTCAAAATTCCGCTGCCCATGGAAAACTGTGGTCCCTAGAATATTTATCTTACACAGAGGTCAATAATTGTGCACCATTTGAAAGCCAGAAATGAACTAAAACTTACAATGCTGAGAATTTATGAAACAATCAACACAGAGCTTATGAGAACTGTAGTCATAGCAATGCAGCAGACAGATCACTAACCTGTCTGAATCTCAAACTGGAACTTCTCAGCATCATTGGAGCTAAATGGGACCTCAACCACACAGTTGCCAGGCAGAAAAATGGAACCAAGTGGCGGCTTTCCATTGCTGCAGTCATCATCAGAGCCGTAGTAGTAGATGTAGTCACCTTTCATGATGAAGTAACGCCGATGCCACGACCTCACAATGCCCCCCTGCTTCCATAGCCAACCACTCTGCACATTTTCCTACACAAAATAAACCAAATGGTTAGAATTCAATGCCTCAGAAACATCAACTTCAACAAACTGTTATAATTACCGGTACTGAGTTACTGACGTCAAGAACAACAATAGCAAAAGGCTCCTTTTATAGCGCTTACTCCAAAACAACTCTGTTGAGTTGCTAACATATTCATTCAAGTTACCAACTGGTCACAACTGTCACAACTATCTGTCTGCCTGCTTAGTTCCAAATGCCATTACTTCTAGCTTGCTCAAAAACTGCTGATAACCAGTGACAAACACATTAGCTGAAGACCTGCTAACAAGATCTCTAAGTCTCGGACCAGTTTTAAACTTTTTTCTGTTTGCAGCAAGTTGGAGACTTCTTCACAAATAAGCCTCTTGCAATCTGAGTAATCTAATAGCATTAAGACTTGGACATTTATCTGTCTTCACCACGTACTAGAAACCATCACATGTGCCAGCTTCTCAAATCGTAGCAACTACATGTACTGCTTTCTGTGTTTTTGACATTAAGCAACAATAAACAAAAAGAAAAAAATGACTTGCCAGCTGATCTAATGTAGTTGGATAAAAAGACGAAGAACCAAGTGCTTGTGACTGTACTGCAGCCTGTAACGACTGGACCGTTGAGTTCAGTCCGCTATGCACCGTGTCAAATATCCGCTGCTTCAATTCCTTTGCCATGTCACTGCACAAAACACATCAGGCAATTCTGCGCAAACTCTGATAAAGAACGGCCTTCATATTCGCATGCCACATTAACTCAATTTGAAATAAAACATTAATTAACAACACAATCATAACAGCGCTCTGCAACTGATATAACAGAACGGTAAATTTCTCATTGCAATACCGGCAAATTCACCCATCCAGAGACTGTTGCATCAATATTGGTTCTACATATACATACTTCTACGTAATGTCAGCCTATCCAATCCAACTTTAATAGTGATGACTCTATATCAAGATTTCAATTTTGATATTAATAGTTTTACAGACAATACGTACGTAAATCTTATATAGTCACATTTACTGATAATGCGATAACTAAAACTAACGATAACAGACGTAAACATTAACAATTACATCATGGAACTAAATTTGCAGTGCTGTTCTGTAACATGTAATTAATCATTTGATGTTCAGTTATTCACTTTATGAAATTACTGACATTGCAAAAATTGAAAAATATAAATGTTTCAGATAAACTATCATGATATATCAAAAATATTGTAATATATTGAGAAAGTTAATACTTTTCGATGATACGATACGATATATCGATAGCGAAAACAATATATTGATATTTTTGATGAATCAAGTCATCACTAATTTGTAACTCTGCAAAAAGTATTTTAACTTATAAGATTAGTTTAAAATTCACACACAACACATGCAGTTAACAAAGGCTAAAAAACCAAACTACACTCACGAGGATAGCTTTCTCCATTATGCTGTTTTTGCAATTAGCTAGTAAGGTTACGATAATTATACATTCAGATTGGTGATTTGAACCTATCAATTTTTACACATCTTTCAGATCGCTGATCTGAAAATATCAGTTTTTGTCCAAAATTGTCAGATCGCCGATATGAATGTGTCACTGTGCCTGTGCTAATAGATTTGGCAGGGGTCAATAGTGCTAGGCCTATACATAATGCACTAGAATTAATAATTATTATTTAATTAGGGTAGGGCTATGGTTAGTGTTATAGGGTTTATGGTTAAGGCTGGGCTTAGGTTTAAGGTTATGGTTAGTGTATTCGATAAGAGTTACGTGATGATAGATGGACATCTATATTAAAGGATTACCGTAGTTATGTTTTGGAGTCAACTGCTCCGAGTCTGCAAACTTGGCCGACTGCATGTAACCCGTGATATGCTGTAAGGACTGAGGTCGTCAGTAAGTTAGCTGCCATGATGGTATGTGTCTGCAGCGGTACGAGCACCGATAGATGCGGTGCTCGTACCGCCGCAGACACATGCTGTCATGGCAACATGCCTGGTGTGCTCAGATCACTGATCTGAACGAATCAATTTTTGACACTTTTCAGATCGCCGATCTGAAGGTATCATTTTTTGTCCAAGATTCTCAGATCGGCGATCTGAACGTCTTCTTTCCATAATGTACAGATCCTCTTGCGAGAAATGTACATTGACATATCACCGTGTGTAAGTTATCCCAGAGTGCAACTAGGAAAAAATTAGATCATTGTATCATGTGAGATGGGAGTTATTTAGCCTTTGTTTTCTCCTACAAATACCAGCAATACTCAAGTTCAAGTTTATAATCGCACTTCCGCAATCATCTTCCGCAGAATAGTGATGGCGTTAACAACTCAAATATGCACATGATGCGCATCAACGCTAGTCAAAATTGTCGTGCTAGTATTAACTTAATTCAACAAGTCTACAATAAATCATGACAACTGAAAAACGTTTGCATTTCATCGACTTACAACTTTCTGGACGAAAGTAAACATTTTTGTTTACATTAGTATCATAGAGATGCCGAAAATCGCATAGAGAGTATGACATCGTGACGTCAAGGACGTGGGTGTGGCACGTGGGTGTGGCCAAGGGAGTGGCTCAAATTCGGGAAAACCGTCGCTGGGAATTCCGACTGATTCAAAGGGGAAAGAATGGTAATGGTGTGTGATAAAAGCGCATTGAGTGTTTTGTACGGAACGTGGCGTATACATATGTTGCAATCGATGACGTGCACAGCGTCAGTGTACGTGCCAGCACTTTATACTAAAGCCACGAGTTTTATTATACTTTTATACACAGCGGTTTTCGTCTCGCTGCAGTTTTTTACTTCCGTTTTCATTAGTCTGTTATTTTTTGGTGCCAGGCTCCCATTTCTTATAAATCGTCAGACGTGAGAAACAACGGACTTAACTGCAGCACTTCACCGTTTCGTATTTTTGATTCTGTATATTAGCCCCGTTCCTCATTGTTTCATTTCAGATTCATTAAGCTGGCAGCTTATCTAGTTGCATTCAAGCAGAAATGTGTATTCTCCATTGCATTGTATCAATGATATTATTGCCTATATCACTCCCATCTCTGAAAATCTTGCTTGATTGATGAGTTTGTGATGTCACATTGTTGTTAGTGCAAGATTTAAAACAAAATTTATTGCTCCTGAATGAAAGCTGTCATTGTTATAACCAGTTAAATATTGTGACAGTACTTACTGGGAGTGACTTGTTACTCATCTGCAGGGGCATCAGAATTTTCTCATGTTTCGGTCCACTATAACCAAGGGTATGGCCATAGTCAAAGATGTAATTTATCCTTAATTCTAATCTTGAACTTGAACTTGGCGGATCCGTTGCCGGACACTCCTCTGGAGTGGAGAGTTGTCTTCTCATCCGTACTTATTCACAATCGTCTTTATTTTTGTTCTTTCTTGCATTTTCTTTCTAACTATTTCCGCAGACTGACTTACACTGTTTATGTCGTCTGTCTGTGGGCCTTCTTTTCCAATCACAGATATAGCACTGTTCGTCTTTCTGTCCATGGTTGGAATTCAACTTCAGCATATTTGTTCTGACTTCAAACACTGTTCTGGAATTTTCCCATGTGAGATCCTTCAGATAATTCTTTAAATTTACATTAGCACCTGATATGTTATGCAGCTTGGTCTTCTGTGAACTTTCTTCCATTATTTCCTTGTTTACTGTATCATTTACCTCCTTTTGCACTAACCTTCTCCATTGATTTGCTGTCATATTTTTTATTTGATTGTCATTGTAGGTAATGTTATGCTTTTTCAACATTGCATATGCATCATCGAGTAGGTTAATTGATCCAATTTGCTCTGTTTTGATGATTGATTTCTTTGTAAGTCTTTCTTCTGTCATCGTGATTATTCTGTGGTATTCTATGAGTTTCTTTATTTGGATCTTGTATTCTGCTGGAATGATTCGCAGTTCTTGAATGATGGCAACATTAGGACATCCTCTCAGCACACCAATGAGTCTTTTTTGTCACTAATCTTATCCCCATTCCTGTCACCAACACTAGAGCTGTTCGGACTAGCACGCCTTCGTGTATATAGTGAACTGTTTTCACAGTACTGAGATTTTTGTTTTATAATTATTTTAATAATAATATTTGTGTTATTGTGCATCAGCTAAGGCAACTGCACATATCTGCTTTTAAAACCATGTCTGCTGATGAACCTCAAAGTCTGGAGGACTTGGAGTATGTTATATTCATTCTACTATTTTTTTGATCATTTACTTTTCTACTTAGTACTTTCGAAATAACTGGCAAGAAATGTACCATAACTGTTTGAACTGCATCGTTGTCACTTTCTTTGATTTTGCTTTGCTTTAGTGATAAAAGAACATGTTAAAATGATGTTTTCGATAACGATAATGACGATGACGATAATGATTTCCATTTTTGACTGCTTCTACTGAGGTACGCTGCAGGACCAATACTGGTGTTGACCGGGCAGCTGTGAAGTGCATGATGGACATATGAGCAGGATTGGATGTTGGCTAGGTGACTCTGCAATGCTTCACATGATGGAATGTCAACTACTAGATGATTCCAGACTCCATTTGATAACAGTTTTGGCCAAAAAAATGAATATTTGCATTGCTGAGTTTGGGAAGATGGCACTTGGAGTCACTTTGAGTTGTTGATGACTTAGTTATTTTTATAAACAGTGTTTACTGGTACAACACTATTACTGTTAGAGTTTACTATGTCAGCATATGTCATTCTGTGCAGCTGGTATCATCCAAATGCCAATCGTCATGTGGCTGAAAGCCTTCTGATGCAAAATGGAACTGAAGGAAGCTATTTGCTTCGTCCCAGCAAGAGCCCCGACACTTACACTCTCTCTGTCCGGTACATTTCATCGTATACAATTTTTCTGTCTTCTCATTGCTTTTCGTAAGTTTCTATGAAGCAGTAAATGGAATTTTTTGTTAAGTTATATTAATTAATCAAAATATAACCTTTATCCAGTAATTTGTTGGTGTTTTGTCAGCTGCTTTGCCTTCCTTGGTATGATTTTTGTTCGCTGAAGGCAAATAGCAGTTGCAGAAACAACTTAGTAAATAGACATTTTGATGACTTTGTGGAGCTTGACAGTTCTACTTCAGCCTGTGAGTTTAGACAGAATATGTACCTCTTAACTCCAAGTAACTTTGAGCAAGTTGCTTGCTGCAACTCGGTCTTCTATTCTTAGTCTAGGAGCTATGCAGTGAAGGCCTATATTGTAGCTACCTGTTATTTCTTTAAACTTTATACATCACCAGGACGTATTGTGTGTTCAGTGGGACGTAAAATTCTACTCGCTCGCAATGGCGGCACTACACCAGGGTGTGCCAAGTCAAATGACCTTGCTGGAAGATTCACTGCCCTGGCTTCACCCTGCCCATTGTTTTTCTTTGGTAATAGCTGTAGCTGGCTTTGAAATGTGTTTTTTATGCTAAAAATGCCCAGGGGAGAAGGGGAGAGAAAGGTAGGTAGGGAAAAGCGGGAAGGGATCATTCCCCTACCAGGTGCAATGTAAGTTGTGACATGATAGCAAGTGTACAGAACGTACTTTGTTAGTTTGTATGTTTTACTGTCTACGTTATTGGTTTGGGTTCACTATAGCGAAAGGCCACCATAGCGAAAGCATATAGAAATTGCTATAGCAACAGCTGAGTGACTGACAACCTCGGTCGTAGCTTCACGGATCACCAGTCGACCAACTAGCTCCTCAGGTGTACTAAGTATACCGTCACGGGCAGCCGTTAGCAATTTTTGTAGTTACATGAATTGCCATCGAACTTACTACCTATATTGTGCACTACACTAATTTATGGTGTGCGTTATTGTCACATAAATCTTTGAAAAGTGCTAACCTAACCTGATCCTTAACCCTAACCCTAATCTTAACCATAACTGTAAGCGAAAACTGTAATTTTAATATTAAGCAGGAAATTGTACTACATTACACGTGAAATTGTTGCCCCCTGGTGAATGTGAATGTAAAGCGTAATGATGCGTCTGTCGACGTGGTGAATTTCGCTATGGCGGCCCTTCACTATGGCAGTCCCTGCCAATTTCCCTATGGCTGCCCTTCGCTATAGTGGCCCATTATCGCTTTATTTACTGTGATTGCCAGAGGCCAGGATTCTGTGAAGCATTATACAGTAACAGCAATTGACGGTGGCTATGTGTTCGGCCTTGCAAAATTTGCCAATGTGACACAGTTTCTGGAACATTTTGAGAGTCAGCCACTTCTTGGAGGAGAATCAGGTGATCGTCTCTTGAATATCTTGTTTGTTTTCTTTAAGCCAGATATACATGTGCTTGTTTATAAGCTAGATCTGCATGATCATAAATTGCAGGAATGTGGTCATAATTTTGTTCTGCGTTGGTGTTGTTCGAATAATTCTAATGTTCTTGAGGTAGTAAATAAATAGTTACAGAATTTGTTTTGTGAATGCTCTTATTTCCATGTTTTTAATGAGTAAGCTGCTGAGCTTTTAGCTGCAGAAGACAAACAGAACATTGAATATTCCAGCTTCGATATGTACTGCATATTTTGATTATTACCTTATTCCAGAATTACAAAATTATGTTCTGGTAATTATGCTGTCTTGATGTTGGCATTTAATATGTTTGTATCAAATCACAAATGTACCATATTTAGGACTGCAACATCATTGCCACCCCTTTTCCCCTAATTTTTCGGGCACGATCTTATCGTAAATTTTGCGAATTACACGCGAGTATATATTTTATGTCCTTATTTATGTGAAACGTTTGAATACTATATGAATATAAAATATTTATTGCATGCAATATAAAATAATTTTTGAAAAAAAGTAACTGTGGAATTGTAGACAGTGGGTTAAAAAAAGTAAGTGGGGCAAAAAGTTGTAATTTGCAGACAGGTGCAGTTTTCTAACATACAAGATTATGGGTGCTCAAAATTTTAATTTTGCACCTGAATTTCCCCAAAATGGTGGGGGTGAGGTTTCAGCCCCAAAGTTTGCATTTTTGGACAAAAATTTTTCTACAGGAATAAGACTTTATGACAATATTCTGACATCCTAAAATTAAACATGCTTTTGATTGACATTGAAAGTTAATGACCTTGGATGACCTTGAAAACAAAAATAAGAGTTTTATTGAATTTTTGTTGCGATTTTGGTTTACGGCACATTTCAAGAGTGAGTGGCACCGAAATGGTTGAAGATAGACCAGGACAACCTGCACAAATCTTTCAGCATTCAACATAGTTTTTGCTAGTTTTCTAACATACATACTAGTTTAGTCCTTATTTATGTGAAACGTTTGAATACTATATGAATATAAAATATTTATTGCATGCAATATAAAATAATTTTTGAAAAAAAGTAACTGTGGAATTGTAGACAGTGGGT
>Ga0056128_1000104_pt1 | contig 51699 bp, 41 predicted proteins | sample WorMetLIZISLAND2_FD_71113 | JGI IMG/M metagenome (GOLD analysis project Ga0056128, IMG submission 71113) | Marine gutless worms symbiont microbial communities from Max Planck institute for Marine Microbiology, Germany - Olavius geniculatus... ... | reverse complement strand
AACACTCTGGAATTGTCATAAATTAAACTAAAAGCGCTAAAATTCACGAAAAATCACGGATTTCACGGAAATCGGCGTTTTTCACGGAAGAAGGCCAATTTCACGGAAAATGTCACGGCCTTGAAATCGTGAATTAAGTTGGTCCCTAGTTATGACCAGAAAACTAACTTTAAAAATATTTGAGCCTGTTTTGGCTACAGCATTGTAGATAACTAAAAGATTCTGCTCAGCTGATATTTCAGTTTCGAATCATGTCAACCTTTAGGCATTTACTACAAAAAACCTGCCAACCAAGGAACCATCCAGGGTGTTCTTAGATGACATAATAACACCCAAGATGTCATACAATCCACTTCAGAAGTTCAGACCGTACACAGGCATGGAAATTAGACCTAACCGCGGCATCAATGGATAGGCCATGCGAGCTCTCACTGTCATCATTTTCTGCATTACATTGAACCTTCCATGTGCAATATAAATATGTCGTTGAAAATCAGTTTTAACTTACAGACAGTAGACACACCATGAAACTTTTTTTCACAAATGTTTTATCATTTAGCATAGACTGCACGGTAACTGGAACTTTCGTTCCCACGTACTTTTGCTCACATGAGCGAAATTCTTTTGCTCCCCTGAGCGAAAATGAGGTGGAAATTTTGCTTCTCACTCAGAGTTAACATTATAGGCCTACACACTTAATGTTTAATAAAAGCAGATGAAATCAAGTGACACCAGCATCCGGTGTAAATGCTCAACGACCAAAACAAGAAAGCCCAGCTGTCCCTAGGGAACGTGCTACAGCTAGCCTATAAAGGTTTTTCAAAAGACTGAAAATGGGTTTATTGTTTAGGAAAGAGACTGGAGTTTAAAATAATGGTAAGAACTTGACTAAAAATATAATTTAAGGAAGAATTTATAAACAGATATAATTTGAGGAAGAATTTAGGGAACTTAATAAATTTAGGATAAAATAATTTGCTAGAACTTGCCATCTTTTACTACAATGAAGCTGTACAAAGATATGAACAAGCATTAATGCCATTAGTTTATTGAGCAGACAGGCGGAAGGATAGACAGATGCCTTGACGATAGCTATAAGACGTGCGGTATTACATTGCTGTGGCTCGTAAAAGCATTGCCAGTAATGTATTCACAGGTAGCAGGGGCACTCGAGGCTTACACTTCTTCTTCGAAAATTTTTTGATTTTTTGGCATCAACTTGCTGTGTTTAGATGCATTTTGACACTATTTCGAGAAAAACATTAGCTTAAAGTTCCACACTAGATGATCGCCATTTCTGGTCTCCTAAGAGGCCATTTCCCCTAGTGCTCCCTAGAGCCACGCTGTGACTGAAAAATATTTGCAGGGGCGGATCATATGAGGCTGGTGAGGCTGAAGTCTCAGGGCCTGGGCCCTGCCGGACAGTGGACACCAAAATTTGTAGACAGTTTCAGCCTGCTAGTTCTAGACTAAAACTTTTTGCCAATTCTGTGTACAACAGTTCAATTTTTTCTGCTCGCTTTGTTCGCAGGTTATTTGTATTTATACTTGGGAGCAAAAGTTCCACGGGAACGAAAGTTCTCGGGAGCGAAAGTTCCAGGGAGCGAAAGTTCATCTATGGAGCTTTCGTTCTCAGAAGCAAAAGTACGTGGGAATGAAAGTTTCATAATTCGATTGCGCTTGTCGACATTTTTGTTGAAAGAATGTGTAAGATGATGGTCATGATGATTGATGATTCGTTGTTGTTCTCTCAGACGTCTCTCTGCGCCAAATTTTCCAGCGCTGAAATTGGCTTCCAACAGATTGATGATTTTACATTTCCACAAGATTCACATACCCAGTAGATATGTTGCTAGAACTTATCTTGCTGAAACAGTGTAAAATTATTATTGTTGTATGTATTTTTGAATTCTGTTGTATTTTTTTCAGGTTGGTGTCTGGTTCTGGAGACATCAAGCTTACGAAAGATGGGAATGTGCTACTGCATGAAATGGTTTGTTCGTGAATGTTTTGGTTTTGTAAATAAGTAAGTAAGTTGATAGAGATACCAGTAGTTTCATTGTATGCGTGCAGTGCATGCTAAATTTTGTAAAAATTTTCATTCACGTTTTCACATTATTTGACATGGTCACTTGAGAAGATATCCACTTATGGGGTTATTGTCGGTTATTAGGATGATTCTTAAACATAATTTAATGGAATTAGTTTAGTTTTAAGACTACAAGTGTGATAAATTACCAGAGTTTTTAACAATAGATGTGTAGTGAGTGAACAGATTTTCTGCTCATATTGTTCACAGCAAATTCAGCATCCAACGGCATCGTTGATTGCGCGGGTGGCCACAGCCCAGGATGAAATTACCGGAGATGGCACGACATCCAACGTCTTGATAATTGGTGAACTGCTGAGACAGGCTGACCGTTACATCTCAGAGGTAAATTATCGATTGCTTTCACTTTTTTCGTACATCACTGCAGGTTTTTAGGTTTTCTATTTGTTGTGCAATTTATAATTTTCAGAAAATTATGTTTAATTTTATGTTTTAATTGTGTACGGCCCACATTTTTCCCTGGACTGCAGAATTTTCGAGCCGAGCCGCGGAATTTGCCCTTTTTCATGGAATTTCGATATTTCCACGGAATTTTGCAGAAGTTGAGAAATGACCGATGACTAGTAAGATTGTCGGCTTGATAGCGTAATTAAATAGACAAGCTACTAGGAAAAACCTAACTAAACTGCGTAAAACTACAGATATATAGTCATCGCAACACAGCACAATCGTAAATAAACTCAATGCGACTCAACGGATTACACTTTTAAAAGAAAAAAAATGTTAATTTTTTTTGTACGTTGCTAGCATAGCCTAACTGTGCACAATTCAATACTCAATACCGTAACTAAAGTTTTTAACAGGATAGAGCTCAGTTTACTCACAAATGGAAGGCTGCGGTGAACTGCAGAATTTGGCCAATTTTGCCATGGCGCGCCACGGAGTTTTGCAAACTGACTCGCGGAAAATTTGGCAACCGCGGAAAACTGGGCCCTAGTAATGTGGTATTGTGGGTATTCATAAGCTGTTTTCATGGTGACAGAAATGTTTGTTGGTTATTCCTGAATATTTTGTATGAAGTAGAAGTCCCTGTTTATAATTTCATGCACTGTGTGTGGGTGCATTGTTAAAGGGCCTTCATCCGAGACTGGTAACCGAAGGTTTCGAGCTTGCCAAAGACAAGGCCCTTGAGGTGAGGTATCACTGATTTTTTTTACATAGTGCCGTCATCATTGTCATATCATTTACTATTCATCTAATAAAAAGGTTGACAAATCGCAATGTAGTAACAGTTGTTAATCAGTGCATATAAAAAAGCATTAACAAACGGCTATACCAGTGATTTTCAACTGGGGTTTCGCGGAACCCCATGGTTCTGCGAGCATCTGCCAAGGGTTCCACAGCTTGTCAGTAAAAAATATAAATAATCTAGCGTGCGAAATTACGTCAAAACAAGCCATAGAAGTTCTAAGCACTGAATGCTTAGTTCCAGATTAGCGCTTCTAGCCATCCACTTTTGCATACAGTATTGAATATTTTTCTTGTTGTTAACTATGTTAGAATATTTGCATTGAACACCGGATATTAAGTTATTAGTGTCAGTGTTAAGGAATTATATGTCCATTTATTGAAAGACCTTCATTTCCTGAAACACTTTGCTTGAAAAATATAAAAGCTTTGCCCATTAGTGCTACTGGCTGGGGGGTCCAGACCCCCTGAGCTGTCCGTGGGCGTAAAAATGTAAAAGATTCAGTAATAATTTTCGGGCCATTAGCGACTGCCTCGTAAAGTGTTTTTGGTTACGGGTGAGATAAAAATGCTGAATAATATTATCTAATATGGTCAAATTAAACACATCTTTTGCCTGCTGCTTCATCGTCAGTGTTTCAGGGTTTTGCCCCACCCAGACCCCAGACCCCACAAGTTTTCTGTCTCTCGACTCCGCCAGCTTCCAGACACCCTAAAAATTTCACTTTGCCTACACCATTGAACTCACGGATCACGTGCCATGGGTTTCCGTGAGTGATTTTGACACTTACGTAGGGTTCCACTGCAGCAAAAAGGTTGAAAAACACTGGGCTAAACAGTGAAACATTTTGTAAAAACATCATTTGCAGCGTGAGTTAATAGCTTAGCTTTTATACAACATTTTCTAAGACCTTACCTGTCATTTAAGTGAGCTGTTTTGGTTCACGTTGTGGTGTAATGCCATTAATTATTCAGTGTAGTGAAATGTAATGTAAAATGACATATATCTGTTGCTGCCATAGATAAGACAAACCATAGATAATGGATTCAGCAAAAACTCTGAAGCCCAAAAAGTGTCACGCCCACTTCGCATAAGCACGATGAATATTTAATATCTCGACTTATAAGCCTCCATAATTTGGTTTGCGCAACAAAAAGTTTTAAGCGTACAGCTACATGATCCAAAAGTTCATGATATGCTATTTAGAAGAAATAAAATAGCTGAAACAATCTGATTTGCTAGCAGACGATAATGAAATTTGTGACGTCATTGTCGAGTCCTGTTTATAGCTCGCTGGATCATATAGGTCAATGGATCATACCCACTGAAATAAACACGATGAATATTTAATGAAACAGGCTTCTCTGTGGCTTTAACTCGTTGCATTAGGCGAATGGTGAGTAAACAGTCTACTTATTTATTTAGTATGGTTGCTGCTGAACTACGACTACTATTTCATGATGTTGAATGTGCAGGTTTTGGAGCAGATAAAAGTGCAGAAGGAGATGGACCGTGCTACGCTGGTCGATGTTTCACGCACATCACTTCGTACAAAGGTTCACTCCGATCTCGCTGATCTGCTGACAGAGGTAAATTTTATGTCGTACATAGATTCATGTTCTTTTGGTTTTTTTGTTATTATTTTTGGCATTTTTGCCGTATAAGTAAGTAGTGTTGTTACGGTTATCGAAACCGGCACCGAAACTGCGGTCTTTTAGCAATATTGAACCCTATCGAAACCACGGTTTTAGTCTCTTTGACGGTTTCGGTTTTTCCGTTAATTGCGTATGCCACAGTGCTGCAACTTGAATCACCCTTGCCGCGGATGTTATCAGAGGTGATCAAAGCTGAAATCGCTGGTGGCGCTGATTTTGCTGCTGGTCAAAAAACCAAACAGTACAAAACCAAAACCTTGGTTTCTTCCCCAAAAACCGAACCAAAACCGACCGACCTCGGCCATTGTGAAACCGTAACAACACTAAGTACGGTAAGTTGGTTTTCATTTGCAGATTTTACGTTAACAGACTCTGCATAAATTTGCTTCACTTCTTCTGTCATGTGGTAGTTATTCTAGTTATTAATGTTTTACCGCAGTCTGTCATATTTAGTTGATTTCATGCAGTATGTTCGCATTTCTGTTTTTCAGGTCTTCTGTCACATTACTGACTGTTTTTCTTCTGTGTAGAAGTTCATAGTTACCTATCATTGTTTGTTATTTTTTTTAAGACAGCGTGCGGTCTGCATTATTATATGTGCAACATAAGTAATTAAGTGGGTAACTTATATACAGAGTTCCCACGCCACCTGGAAAGTTTTGGAAAGTCATGGATTTTTTTCTTAAAAATTCCAGGACCTGGAAAGCCCTGGAAAATCACTTTGGTCCTGGAAAGTCCTGGAAAGTATTCTTAAAATTTTATAGGTTTAAATGGAAGTCATTTTTTTCTGCTTGCTTCGCTCACAGATTATTTGTAATCTCTTACATTTAAATGTGTGATGCCAGTACGTTATATTTCAGCATTCGTGAGCTACGAAAAGGTCTTGTAAAATTTTTCATGGGGTCCTGGAAAAATCGCGGATATTTTTGTCAATAAAAGAGTGGGAACTCTGTATATACATTGTTAACTGTAAAAAACCTTGGAACATGCACGGTATGCTGGTAAAAAGAAGTAACTAGAAATTTGAGGCAGGGCAGCCCAGTGTCATAAATCTTATTATCTTGGTCTGCGGCTGCTGATTCGCCAAGCCTTAACAGATCCTGCTGAAATTTGGTCTCAATTTTTCCATGTAAGCATCATTCTTCCCCCCCCAATTTTGATCTTGGTTCGCTGTCTGGTTTCGGAGGAGAAGTGGAAAGAGAAAATTTAAGGAAGTAAAAACAAAGGAACACCTAAGGCCTCCGTTACTACGTACGGCCGGCCTAAAAGGTTTGAGACAACGAAATATGTTGATATGAGTTTGCATTGGCGGCAGCACGTGGTGGATGCCGTGTTGGCAATACGCCGGCCGAAGGAAGCGATCGACCTTCACATGGTAGAGATTATGGAGATGCAGCACAAGACTGATATGGATACTTCGTGAGTGATGACTTATATCGTTTCATTTTTACATGCTCGGCTCTGTCTTATTGTGCTGCTGATAAAATGTGTAATGTCTGCATGATTAGTGCGAATAAAGTCTGTCCCTTCATAGCGTTATGCGGCTGTTTAATGTACCAAGCTAGTTTTCGGGTTCTTTCTTTGTTAAGTTAAAGCCATACAGGTCTCAGATTTAATTTGAATATTGTGTTGCATTTGTTAGGAATGAAAAAGATTAGTAAACAGTAATCCCACTGATGTTCACAATTTAGTGGAATAGATTTCTTCAAATGGTGACATTTTCGCCATTTTTTTGGTTAATAATCATTAATAACCAGTGCAAGCATAGAGCAAATTAGTAGAGCTGTCAAAGCGTTAATTTTTTCAATGCATTAATTAATGAACACATTATTAACGCACCAATTCCTGTCGAGAGGGAGAGTAGGGGAGTAAGTTACTGCGGGCCTTGCGACGTTCGGGGGCGCTTGTAGAATATAGAAAGTTAGAAACACATTATTAAACTTATAATCAACAATAACGGACGTTATAGCTAGCATTATAAAATCTGTTAGTTTGTCATTGGAATAATTATTTATTTACAGCAGTGATGGAATAGCAGCTACCATTTAATTACTTGAATTCATTCTGTTGTCAAATATCTCCAGTTTAATGGAATGTTAAAAATTTGTTTCACAAAATTTAGTTTAACTCGCGTAAATTTTTTAAACGCGTGTTAATTTAATTACGCATAAATGTGTTAATTAATGCGTTAATTTGACAGCTCTACAAATTAGTTGTTGCAGTTCTTAGTAGAAAAAAAATCTCACTGACCAAGGAGGTGTCACCCGGGTCAGTTGAACAAATGCGACTGACTAAGGAGGGTCTTCGGATACATTGCATATTGTATGTTGTACTAATAAGTTGCTGTGGTCAATCTGTTTGCAGTCTAATTCGTGGTTTGGTCCTGGACCATGGTGCGCGTCATCCAGACATGCCGAAGAGGGTGGAAAGTGCTTTTATTCTCACATGCAATGTGTCTTTGGAATACGAGAAGAGGTATAGTAGTTAGGGGCTTTTTTGCGTTTTTGTTTATTTATGCCTTTCATTTATCGTTTTAATAATGCTGACAATTTCTTACATGCCGTGATATGGAAAACAATTGTAAGGGTGCATAGCTTAACTGAACAGAAGTAACTTGACTATCAGTATGTGTCATGTATTTATCCGTTTAAGCCAAAATTCCATTACACCGACATCGCAGACACAAATTATGAAAGTCCGCGACACAAATCATTTACCGACTTTCATGATTTGTGTCGCGGACTTTCGTGATTTGTGTCTGCACAACTTTTCCCGTGCATTGTAACAGACTAAATTCCATTAGAGCGACACAAACGGTTCGTCGCAAACTTGTCACTGACTTTGTCGCAAACATCTCGACATGTCGAGATGGTTTATGTCCGTGACTTTCGTGATTTGTGTCGCGACTTTCACCGAAACTTCATGATTTCATGATTTGTCACCACACTGCGGGGAAGTTTCGGTGAAAGTCGGCGTAATGGAATTTGGGCTTTACTGTTAGTACGAGTTTGTTTGTTTATTAGGCACTTTGGTGTTATTGTTGTGAACAGCGAATAAATTTATTTTGTTTTTGTTCTTAATGATAACAGGAAAAGTAACATGGTTATGATGGAGATCTTGATTGTGATTACACAAGTTATCATAATTATTTGATTTTATACTTCATGGCATTATTTTATTGGCTGTTTTTTTTCTGTGGATTGTAAACAGTGAAGTTAACGCTGGGTTTTTCTACAAGAGCGCTGCAGAGCGAGAGAAATTGGTGCAGGCTGAACGTGCGTTTACGGACCAGCGAGTTCAGAAACTGATTGACTTCAAGAAGAAAGTCTGCGATGGTACAGGCAAGAAGTTCGTCCTCATCAATCAGAAGGCAAGTTTGAATGTTCAGCTTCGAGAGTTGTTCATATGATCTCCGTAAAATATTGTGTGCAATATTTTTTGCATTTGTTGCTTGGCTCTTAAGTGTAATGCAGATCTATATTGGTTATATTATTATTATTGTTATTGGCATATCTTATGCTCATTTTGCCGTGAGCAAAGTGTGTAGCAACTGTTTAACAGAGCATACCACTAGCAAGCTCGTGACCTGTTAGAGCTGGCATGTGTTAACTATATTGGCACATCATCGTTATGCTTCATCCATGGTCATCAAAGAGCGGTACCCCCTAAAAGTCATTATTATACTGCTGTTGGTCAGTCTATCGTGAAAACAGTTGCAGATAGGCATGGGCGTGCTGCTTATCACAGCAAGCACTAGTGACGAGCTTTTTAGTCGTATCAAGATCGATGACTTTGAAAGACTCTGTAGTCCCAAAATAAGGGGTTTTGTTGTTTTTTTTTTATTTTTGGCTGCAGCGCACATGGTGTGTATCAATTTGTATCAGTTGATCAGGTAAATATCAGTAGCCAAATTATGCCTGTTTTGTTGCCTTTACCATAAACTAACACATATGCATTCAATGTTTGAATAACTGTTATGTGAATTAAATTTGTGTTCTGCTAAATTATATTGCAGGGCATCGACCCGTTGTCGCTGGACATGTTGTCGAAGGCTGGTATATTGGCTCTGCGTCGGGCGAAGAGACGCAACATGGAGCGGCTCACTCTTGCATGTGGCGGAGTTGCAGTCAACTCCTTCGATGACCTGCTGCCAGAATACCTCGGCTTTGCCGGCCTCGTGTACGAATATGTCCTTGTGAGTTGGGCCTCATTTGCTGTTGTTAATTTCAGTTTGAATTTGATATGCAGTTTCATGTTTTATGGAAATCATCTTCAGTATTTTTTTGGTTTATTTTGCTTGCACGCACGTGACTTTTGAGTTATACCTTGTTACTTGTTTTTACATTTTTCAAATGTTATATAAACGTTATATAGTGGGACAGTTCACTAGCTTGAAGGGGCACTAGTCCGAATAGCACGAGGGTTGCCGATGGTTAGGGGAAAAGATAGGGTTAGGGTTAGTGATAGGGTTCGGAATACTGTTAAACTGCATCTTTGACTTTGACATATCCTGGCTATGGTACACCTATTTTATTATTTATTTTATTTTATAGCCAATTTTAGATTAATGACACCTCGTACTAGTGACCAGTCATTGAGTCACAGCATAGTACAGATCAAATGTGTTTCAAATAAGTCACATGTTTGATGTGTTGTTGTCTGATGAACTGACGCGATGCGTTTGCAGGGGGAGGAGAAGTTTACGTTTATCGAGGAGTGCAAAAACCCGCTGTCCGTCACGATCCTGATGAAAGGTCCAAACAAGCACACGCTGACCCAGATCAAGGATGCCATTCACGATGGCTTGCGCGCTGTCAAGAATGCCGTCGAAGATGGTGAGGATATGAACTTTAAATAAACTATTAATGATTAGGATGATGTTTCTTACGAAGTATGACTAGTACGGCTGCTGATTTCTTTCTTTCCTGCATGCTGTACTGTATAGCAGTACTGCAGTGGTTTGTATACAGGTTGATTGTTAAGGTTGGTGTGCATGCCGTCTGGTTTCAGTTTCCTGCTATACTTGGTTTGGCTGTGAAGAGTTTTATCTAGTTGTTTATTGTGTAGTTTGTCTCTTACCCAGCCATCTCTCCCATATGGCATGCAGGCTGCTAACTCGAAGACAAAAAAAATGTAGAAAACCGAAATCACTGCAAACATTCCAGAGAAAGACTATCTGGTGTACCAGTTTTCATTTTAACAGGTCAGGGTTATTTGGGTTGCACACTAGTGATGATATGATATCAGGATTTCAATTTTGATACAATATCGATACAATATTTTGAAAATATCAACATCAATATTTTTAAAATGATAAGTATGTAAATCTTATACAAGCATAAGAACAAGACGTGAACGTTTAGCAAGGCAGTTTGCTTTACGTAGATACTAAAAATTACTATAGACTGTCGTATAAGTCATTTAATTACGACACTATAGTTAGTTTGCTTCGGTTAGTTTGTCGTTTTGTCTGTTTATTCTCATTATTTTGGTAATGCAGCAATAAAAATATAAACCTCTTGTGTAAAATAATGTGATATATCGAAAATATCGTGATATATAAAAGATATCTGGATATGGTGAAAAATTCGATATTTTTTCGACGATACGATATGATATATCGATATCGAAAACAGTATATCGATATTTTCGATATATCTGATCATCACTAGTTGCACACATTTTTCTCACTTTTTGCGACTGTCCAGTGTTCTCCTTTGTTTGAATGCAAAATGCTGTCGTGTAAGTAAGACTAGTTGTGCAAACAATTTCAATACTGTTGATACTTTTCAGCACAATACATTGAACCTTACCATGCACCACCCTATAGACAATTCAGTTATTGTAGTTGCCTCTGAAGCTTTTAAGCATTTTAAAAAAATTATTGGTATTATTTATGTGTTTATTAGCTAACTTCTTATTGCTAGTTTTTACGCGCGAAAGCAGCTACTGCTTTCAGCGCGTCTTAGTCATTGCAATTCTGTCCGTCCGTCTGTCTGTCCGTCTGTCACACGGGTGGATCAGTCAAAAATGGTGCAAGCTAAGATCACCAAATCTTCACCATCGGCTGCCCGGAAGACTTTAGTTTCAGGAACCGTAATCCTTTTCCATAAATTCGAAGGAGGTCACCCGGAACGAGGGCGCTAAATGAGAGGGGGTGGGCAAAATTTGCGATTTTGGGCCAATAAGTCGCTGTATCCCAGTAACGGTGCGAAATAGAGCCTAGGTTACTATTAATCACTAATAGGAAGTCGTACACTGGCTCTCAATTGGCGCCGAATTCAATGACCTTGAATGATCTTGAACGCCAAAATAGAGGGTTTTATGGATTTTTTGGCAATTTCGGGCTGTGACACAAGTCTATATCATTCGCAAGGTGGCGCCACGCTACTATTGTTATGTGATCCAGATACAGAATTTGGTATTTGTATATTAACTTAGTGTGAACACCCCAATTTTCAGCTAAACTACTGAACTGGAACAGCTATAGGCTTTCGCACGTCTTGTGAGCATTAGCTCAAATTTCTTGTTGTTAGATATTGAAATGAGTTTGCTGGCTATATCATTAAGTCGTTGATCAGTGACATTGAAATGCTGTGTTATCTCGTCATGTGACAGGCTCCGTTGTTCCTGGCGCCGGTGCCTTTGAAATAGCTGCACATGCGGAACTGATGAAATCTAAAGACACAATCAAAGGGCGCTCTAGACTAGGTTATCTTATGTTGGTTTTGTGTGGTTGCATTTTGCCTTTTTACGCGTGAAAGCAGCTACTGCTGTAGCACATCTTAGCCAAATGCACATGGTCTCCTTTGCGTTAGCTGGGCTTTCTTGTTACTCACCAGTTAGCAGGAAACACACTCACTGAAGTTGTGCATTTTGCATTTTTTTCGACCGGTTTGCTTCTCTGTTTCAAATCCAGTCTTACTTAGTTATAATGCCCATAAATACTCAGCAGAGAGCTTGTCAAAATTTGCATTGTAACCAACCTCAAATGATCTGATGGAATTTTTACATTTACTACTTATCCTTGATTTGACCGTTGTTAACACATTCATTTTCAGGTTCTATTTCAAACTCATATCAGTATCCGTGTACATGTTTTTGTTATCGTCATTCTTTTTCATTTCACACATCTGCTGTCAACATTTCATGCTTGTTTAATATCAGTAAGTAAGTAAGTAAATTTAATTTATAAAGCACACAATGTCAGCGAGAACTCACTGAATCTGAGGTGCTGTCCATAGCCTATTCAGTCACAGTGTGAGTGTGGTTTATTATTTACTGATGAATGGTGATATAAACATCTTGGCATATACCGTGTGTTTGATGTGACAGGAATGCAGGCTTATGCGGACGCATTGCTGATCATTCCCAAGGTGCTTGCTCAGAACTCCGGCATGGACCAACAGGAGACGATCGTCAAACTGCAAGAAGAGTACCGATCTGCAGGACAGCCAGTCGGACTGGATATCAGCACGGGTAAACTCTACTGCGTCAGATACTTTTCTAATATGTTAATGCTGTCCATGGACCTTTAAACAAAGAATTCAGATTCAAACTCAATTGTGAAATATATGTACATCTTAATTAGACATTTCACCTTGCATATATAATATGTTGATTTAAGCGTTATAAATATATGAAAATAATGTGCAAATTGTAACAAAATGCAGCGTTACATTATGTTATGCAAAATAATCTATCTCGGTCAGTGGCCGGAAGTGACGTCACCGCCTGTACCCAGTCAGTGTTTATCAATTAATTTTGATACTTTTAATGGCAAAAAGTACTGTGTCAAATGACAACTGCAGCAGTACATAGGTAGGCAAAGTGATTTTATAATGCTTGTGTTTCTGTGCGAATTTTACCTTGACTACGGGTACGCGCGGTGACGTCATCAGCCTGTCAACATGGCGTCTTGTTTTCTGCATTGTTTTCGTAGATCGTCGATTTTAAATGTAAGTTTCTTCGTATTGACAAAACACTGGATGCCGACGTTACTGTCAAAATTCTCAGAAAATTGTGCTCTTTTAGAAAAATGCTAAGTTATTTTGGTGTCCGTGGACCTTTAAGTGGCTTATTTCTCACGCTTATGTTGCAGAAACGGCCAAAGGGTTATTCGCCACACCAGTCTCCTAGTGAAAGTATTTCAAAGCGTTTATGGCTAAGTTCTTTTTAGAGCGGAATATGTAATATCATGCAGCCTAGGGCCAGCTTGTCAGTGTATATTAACTTTGGTCCACTATATACTGGGTGGCACATGTATGCTTTATGTTGGTCGAACTGCTGGACAGTTTTGGAAATGATTGGTTTTGGTCATTACAGTGAATACGTGGTCGTCCTGTTGAACACTAGAACGTGATGTTCATGCATGGCCAGTGACCATCATTCACTGCAGTGATGTTTAATCATTTCCAAAGCTGTCTGATTTTTCATCTGCTGAGCTGTAATGGTTATCCACGTGATACAAATACATTGGGATTTTTTTTGGTCTTGGCGATGGCAGATGGGCCTACATGATATCCAAAGCCTTTGTGCCATAAAAAATAAGCAAAATTGCACTGCAGCATTGACAGTTTGACACACGCCATTACTGTTCACTAAGTGTAAAATGTTGCTTGAAGGTGAAGCTCTGATACCAACTGATGCTGGCATATTGGACAATTACCGTGTTAAACGTCAGCTGTTGCATTCGTGGTAAGATACTGATTTTCTTATTTTGATTACGTATCTATTATGTCAGCATACCATAGACCAAGATCTAGCCTGATTGTCTTATGGCTATTTGCAGTGACTTTGCTATAAATATACCTGTGTATTTTATTTCCAATATTTGTGAGCATCAGCCTGCAGGTTTTAAGCATGTGGGGGGCAGTGAGCAGCAGACCAGTATGTAGTTTGCCAAGAATTTATCTGCCATAGCTGCTATATTTACCATAACCTCAGATTTGTCTCATGAAACTCACCACAAAAAAAAGTTGCCAAGCAAAAAGTGGTGATCTTTCGACAGACATCTGGAAATTTCTGTGCAGAGGATATAATTATGCTCAAAATTTTAATTGTGTCTAAATTCTGCAGAATGGATGATTTTTAGGCCCAATTTTTGCAAGAAAATTTTCCGGCAGGCTAAAATTTAGGGGACATCTGCCCGTCTGTTAGCACCACTAACTCTCAACTGATTATTGACATTTTGTATTTTATGTACACGAGGCATAGTGCAATACTACCACCACACCCAGTTGTTGTGTCTGTATCTTTGAAGTGTCCCAGTCGCATAGGTTTCGTGACTTGCATGATTTCTTGGCGTAGCATCTTCACTTCCCGTTGCCCCAACGTTGGTTATCCAGTTTAAGGTCCTAGATGGTTCGTCAAGTTTCTGACTTAAAGAAGGGCCATTTTAACTTCAAATCAGATGTTAACTTACGCAGAGTTGCAGGTGACCACAAACTTGAAATACCTGGGGAAAATTGTGTGAACCTGGAAAACTCGTAAGATGGGGAAACTCGGGGAATTTTTCTCTCTTTTACTTTGCAGCCATCCTGTTACAAAGCACTAAAGCTCTGCATTGACAATAACGGAAGTTTGACAATGTTTTGTGTCTGTAGCACCGTCATAGCGAGCAACCTGTTACTGGTCGACGAAATCATGCGGGCAGGCTTATCGTCACTGAAAGGCTGACGAGTGTCTACTCACTACACTGAAACACAAGACAATGGTTAAAATGTTGCAGTCCATAGGAGTGAACTTGTTTGCACTGTTTTAATGTCACGTTCTGTCTGTGTGTGTTTGTGTGTTGCTTGTTAATATGTCACTGTGAAAGTTGGCTGCTTTTTACTGTAAGTGATTCTTAAGAATCTGCTAGCTGAAATGATGAGCTGTTTCAGTTCATATGTCTGCAATATTAATATCAACTTTATCTAGCCAGTAGATACTCATATTGGCCACACTTCCTTTAAAATCATCGAAAAAAGTATCGGTTTTTTCCAGATCCTGGAAATTCTATTTGAGAATTAAATGCTCATTAGAGCCTTGAATGACTGACATTTCTGGAACTTGATAAGAGGGTCTTTAAAAGACGTTGAATGTTATTATGACGCACAACAGCATGTATGCTTCGCACATCTTAGCCATCGTCGAGGTGTTTGTCTAAACGTCTATCACACTCTTGAGCTTGAGCCCTATCAAAACGGTGCAAGTCATGGCAAAACGGCGTCTTCACTGTCGGCTGCTACAAAGAATCTAGTTTTTCGTGAAAAAATTTTGTGCCCCTGACTGAGGGGGTTCACCTTGAACGAGGGCGTAAAAGACGGGTACCCCCTAGAAAAAAAACGTTTTTTGCTGCTGTTGACTTGCCTAGTGTGAAAACAGTTGCAGATAAGTACATACATGTTGCTTATCATAACATGCACTGGTCACGAGCTTTTTATTTTTATCAACATCGATGACCTTAAATGACCTTGAACCCCCAATAGAAGGGTTTTTGGCGAATTTTTCGCTATTTTGGGCTGCAGCACACACTTTAGTGAATTGCAATGAAATGGTTGGAGATAGACCAAGGCATCCTGCATATAAAATTTCCAGCATCAAACAGATTTTAGTAGTCTAGTCCCGACCCCCTAGGTTCAAGGAGGACTGTGCACGCAAGTTTAAAGAGGGGTACCCCTCTAAAAATTGGTTCTTTTGCCGATATTGGCTCGTCTAGTGTGAAAACAGTTGCAGATAAGCATAAACATGCTGCTTATCATGACAAGCACTGGTGATGAACTTTTTTGGGGTATCTACCTCAAAGACCTTAAACGACCTCGAACCCCCAAACTAAGGGGTGTTAGATTTTCTTGCAATTTTTAGCTGTGGTGCACACTTCAAGGGTGAATTGTGATGAAATAGCTATGATAGACCAGCTAATGATAGACCAAGACATTGTGCAAACTGGAACTGCTAAGGCTGTTGCACGTCTTTTGAGCTTTGCTCAAATTACTTGTTAGTGTTTGCACAGTATGAAAGTTTGTCAATACTTTCAATTCTTCACTCCGCTTCCTCCAGTACACTTGAGAATCAGATGCATTTTACTCACTTCAAGCTCTAACGACTGAACAAAAACAGCGAACGTTCTACTGAACTGCAATCTGCAATGGAATTTTATTTGGCCCAAGGCAGCCCGAATATTACAAGTGTGGTTTAACACAGTAAGAATGCCAGTATCAGGGTTTTCACTCCTTTACTGACAAAAACCCAGGACTTTCCAGGGCCATAACGAATAATTTTCCAGGACATGTTCGTAGCCCACAAACTACATAACGTACTGGCACCACAAATTTAAAAGCCAGTAATATGCGACCAAAGCGAGCAGAAAATGATTTCCATTTGAGCCAATGAAAAGATGCGTGATTTTCAAGGATATTTTTTCAGGACTTTCCAGGACCTTGAGCTTTAATTTCCAGGACCAAAGTGAATTTCCAGTTCCCGGTCCTGGAACTTTCAAGAAAAAATCTAGGATTTTTCAGGTGGCATGGGAACCCTGCAGTATTTAAACACTTGCAGATCTGAGAAATAAATGTAGTTTTTATTAGCTGTGCTCATCTAGCTAACATTCGCACAAAAACTGATCATATGTGAATGTTGCCTGCTGGCCGTGATTGCATATTTCACATTACGAATCAACAATTTCAACAGTCTGACAACAACTACTGATACACTTCATACACAGTTTTAAATCTAATATTCTTTCAACAGAAATGCCAGCAAATAATTTCACTGTGAATAACGAATTAAATAATTCTGTCAAGACATTGTGAGAGTTATTCTTTAAAAGAAAGCCGTCGTAATGCTAGCAAATGACGTGCAACACTTAACATCCTAGTCAGTCGGTACAGTACTGACTACGCAAAACAGATGACAACTGCTAAGTTCACAGATGCAAGATGGCGTCATAAATCTGATGAATTCCACCGTAAACTTCGGTGGCTCTTGATTTCAACGACAACTGCACACAAATAACAACCAAATAAAAAATTACAATGTGCACCACGTGTTTGCATGTTGATCAACAAAGCTCATTAACTGTTTTTAGCTAGTGTCTGGCAATGTTAAATGCAGAAAGTGACACCATAAAATAAACTCCCAATCCCTGTCACATTTCCATATAGAAATCCCAATCAGCATTTTCCGCATTATATGAAATCTATTCCCAACTAAAACTGTCCCAAGCCCCAATACCACCACAAACGTGCAGATAAAGAATACACTTCAACAGCTTGTCGTTAATTTGTTGTACTACAAGTACTGGTAACTAATGTAAGTAACTGCATGCAAATACACAAACTCAGTTTGTCCACAGTTTATTAGTATGGTTATTAACAAAAGTTCTTTCTGCTGCTAGGCAGGCATCTGGATTTGAAGAAATAGTTTGTCGACAGTTTCAGTATTCAGGTTCGACCAGCCACCAGAAAAGTTATTAGTGATGATGTGCCAGTTGCTAGCATGGACGGAATCCACTCCAAAATTGCTAGAAAAATACAACAAAAATGTTGAAATTTGCTAAAATACAAATGGCTAACCGTGAAGTTGGGATTGCCCGGCTGAATCTTCAGTTCTGCCAGTATCCAGATGCCATTCGTCAGTTTGATCGACTGATAGAGCATGTCCTGACCCTCGACATTACGCTTGGCTACCGTGAACACGTTATTGTTGCGCAGTTTCTGTGACACCGTATCTATAATGGCAGTCAAACACGGTGTTTCATAAAAAAGCAACCCCTTTATCTTTTTTCATAATTCACTCAAATGATGATTAATTTACATGAAATTTTTACCAGTTGTACCTGAAGAAATACTGATTCACAATATTTCAACAAAATATGGCTGTTGATTAAATATTCTTTGCTAGTAGTGATGTAATGATGACATCATGTGCCGTGGGTAAGTGGTAAGCAGTGATACGAACAAGTGAATAAGTATAGGTTAGACCATGGTCTGGAGTGGGTCAGTGAATATGCAGCACAAACTTATACCACTCCAGACAGTGGTCTAACCTACATAGACTGCGATCAGATCACAGAGACTACATCATCATTTACTTTATGATGCATAACTGCAGCTGTACATTATAAAACAGTACTAGTGCGAGCTGATCAGAAAACCTCCAATGCACTAATACTTAGCAGTAACACCAGGAGCCTACTTTTTACACCGAACGGATATCATTCCTAAAGGAACAAGCAAAAGAACGAGTGAAATTTTACATCGTATTTGCTGCATGACCAGTAAGCACTGACCTGCATTATGCTGGACGTTGCCGATCTCATACTGAACTTCATTCTGTACCGGAATGTCTTTCCACGTGGCCAGGAACACGCGTTTGTCCATCTCCCCGTCCTCCGTGAAGAGAACGTGCATTGGAATGATGCAGCTGAAGTAGAACACGTCGATACTGTTCTTCACCGCCACCTATGTAATGATAATCACGCTGCCACTCAACTAAGACTAAATGTCTGTTGCAGTATGCAGCAAACAAATTTACTTGCAATGTAAATTGGTTGATGGACTTTCTTTCGGATACAACTTGGCCAGTTGCTCTAATTAATACCACTAATGGCTTGTAACAGGGGTCTCAAACTCATCTGTATATTTGGGCCGCATTACAAAATATCAGGCCACGCTATTATTTTAAATTTAAACATCATTTATGTTTCAAACAGTACGAATGCTTGAAATCTGCATTTGGTGAGTTTACTCAACCTATTCAAGTCTACTCACTTACAAAAAAGACAAACTAAGTAGCTAGTTCGGGTGATTTCTGATGAACTGTGACAACTGGGTCCGAGGGAGTTTAAGCGCTAAACAGGTCTGGATTGAGCCCAGCCACCAGACGGTTTCTTGCGCATTTTACACTGCAAATGTTATATTTGATGAACACAGTCAGGAAATGCATTAACAACTTAAATGCTTAAAAGTGTTCTATACATAGTAAGACCAGCAGCACGTTGACACACAGTCAGTGTGACGCGGGCAATATCACCTTTTGTAATTTTCGCTGTTTTTGATATGCAAGTCCTTAAATGTTGCCGTTAACAAGTGTATAAACTGATGTTTTGTACATTTATTACAGTAACGCTGAACAAAGCTGATCAGTTGAGATGCAACTAAGATTAAAAAGATTTCTTGAGAAAGAGTAACGATGCAGATGTAACTGATGTATTAAACAAATAATGGTGAAATAGTGAAAGTCTAGTAGACTAAACAACAAGTGAGACCTGTAGATTTGTTAGGGGGTCCATGCGTTGGACAACACCAGTCATCGACACCGGTAGTGAAATGTTATTGCTCTGGTTAGGCATTAGCGGAGACGGCACATTCAGCTGTTGGGCCGGAGCCAAACCGAAACTGTAAACACATTCAATTACACACATACATTACATACTTACACAATACACATTTTACTTGATCAAAATTAATACAACGGCAGAAATGCATGTATGATGAAAAAGCAGGACCCCGCAAAGCAATCTAACTGCCTGGCAGTGCCAGCACCAGGGAGCTGACAGCCCAAATACAACTGAGGTCTCTGTAATGGGGGTCTGGGGGCAGAGCCCCAGGTCAGGGGGGCTTCCCTGAAGCTGAAACACTTTGCTGTTGGGTGTTCAATGGAAGCTGAAAATTTGCATATTTATCAAAAATTTGAAATGCAAAAAATCAGATACAGTTTGTGTTGTCTTTACAAAAAATGAAGGTTAATGGGCTGCAATACGTCACAGATTACTGTACATTAATTAACAGACTTTGTCCATTTTGGGTAAACTTTCCACATGTTTACTTTTATTTTATATTTTGAATATATTTTTAAAGAAAACTAGAAAATTTTTCACAGGCCTAAATAGCATGAGGCCCCCAAGCATAGCATACACAAGGCCCCCCTCTGGCCGGGCCGGGGAGAACGGAGGGCCCTTCCGCCGGCTCTGCTGCCTGGGTGCCTGTGGATTCCAATGAAGCCTGAAACCATCATGAAACTGGGTGTAGGTGTTCAAAAAGTCACGATGAACTAAGTCTTGAATTTGGCTAGTGTCTCCCTGAAAACCAAGTAGCTGAGTCATTGTTGTTAGTGTAATTTCCCAGTTACATTCATTACATTAATTACCATTTTACTTCGTTCAAAATATCTGGGCAACAAAATACATCTGACCTCAGAGAAACTCAGTTTCAGCGGAAGAATTGGCTAATTTAACAAGGTATAAAAATTACACCAAAAAAGCTGTGATGCATACCAGGGCCAAGTTATATAATCAAAGCAAAATGCTAGAAACCTGTTTTTATTAAACTGGATGGCAAATCCGGACATCGGCTGCAGAGCACGATTGGTAAGAGTTAGCTCCATCAGGACCTGTCCATTCTTGCGCGAAAATGTGCCCGAGATTTCTAAACCCTTTCCTTTAGCAGCCGGCAACCAGACCTGAACAATCCATGAAACGGTATTTTGACTACACAGCCAAGAAACAGAAAGATTTCAGACTGCGGTGATTCCGACAGTGTCACAAACATCAAACAGATAACGAACACGTGCAAACTACAGCTATCATTCGCAACAAATGCAAAAAAACAGATCGGCTAAAGGGTAAGTGGCATTTGTTTGATTCTTACCACTAATTTATCAAAAATATTAACAAACAACTTAATGACAGAAATTTATAACATTAGAGACCAGTGAAACTGTGACAAGTACTGTACATGTGTAGATTCATTCAGTGTTCCAACCTCTTGTGGTGGCACGTAAGTCGGCGACTGTGAAAGTCCGAAGACATCGCTCAGACCACCGGCGCCACTCTGCTGTCCGAGGAAATCCAACCCTGGTCCCGGCTGTGATGGCCCGAGCTACAAAAATACAAAAACAACAACAAGCATTGAAAGCATCCTCTTTATTAAACCATCCCATTTTTTAGAGTTACTTCAAGTTAGGCCAGTACCCAATGTTGGGGAACGAATGTATTAAATGTAAGAGTAATAAAAATGATGTTACTGGAATAAACATAGAGCACCATAGTAAGATGTCAAAAATAACCTGCAATGCACTTTTCACACCATATAAAATCTATGACACTTATATACCATAGATAAAATGTAAAAACAAACCACAGAAAAGTTATACACACAAGAAGATAATAACAGGTAAATAACTGACCAGGCTGTCAAGACCTTCTCCGAGCAAATCCATGGCACCGGCGCTCGGCACGGCAGCGACGGGCGGTCCCATGGACTGGTGATATTGCTGAGCCATCGGTGGCCCAATGTCCATGTCCAGCAGATCACCGATGAGTGAATCAACGCCCGGGATGACTGTCACCTGCGGTGCTGCTGCAACGGGAGCCACTTCACGCGGTGCCTCTTCCGACTGACCAGCTCTGACAGTACAACAGCAATCAGTGGTGGAGACTAGGGTTAGAACCACGTTGGTATTGGGGCATTGGTATTGGCTCAGGCACCTTGACTTCAGTGTTGCAGCAGTTGCACTGCAAAAGATGCTCAGTAAATCTAGAGCCCTGGGCATGGTCGTTAAATGGCAAGTTCTGTCAGAAATATTCACACAAAAAATTATTCATCTGATCCCATTTTTTTAAAGTTACAACCAAAAATGTCGGATATGTCGTCTGCCGCACCGTGTAGGTAAGCAAATATCCGGAAAAATAACGTCCACCAATTCAACACATAACGAACTTAAGACAGATGAAAACTGTTCCTATGGAACTAGCTAACAAAATATACAGCAACAGTTGACACATTTTTAATACAAGCCAACACAAATGATTTCAACAAAACTCATGACTGCCAGCTAGTGTGATTTCCTTGTTTTTATCAACTACGTAATAATAATAATCATAATAATACCTTGGATGATGGAAAAAGAAACACTGCGCATAAGGGCTTTTCTGGCATTGACGTGCAGTACAAGTTCATGTTTTACTTACTGACTTACATTAGATTTCTAACAGAGCTAGTAAACAAACCTCGGTGGAAGGACACGTCGAGCTGGTACTCCTCCCCGGCCTTCCACAAATGCATTCGGTGGTTTGTGGTAAACGGACGCAAGGCTGGAGATGTGGCAGATGAGCTCATCGAGCAACGTGGGCTCGAGAAGGTCAGTTTCCTCCGAGATAAGTGGCTTCTCGGCCAGAACAACTTCCTTGGCAGCCGCCGGGTCCGTCGACAGCAATCTCCAGTAGATGTAGCCACGATCACGCAGGTCTGGGTTGTCGCTGTCCTGTACCAGCCAGAAACCAACTACAAATTAGAAGAAGAAGAAAAATTTGCATAAACACTGGACTACCTGGATTATGTCCATTGCGTGGGAGCTTGTCCCCTGAGCAGCACTTTGAGCCAGCAAGGCCCCATTAACATAGCATACAATCCAAGTCTGCTGGATGGACGGCTCAATTAACAGCTAGTGCCTTTAACCGACTGTGGCAGTATGCCAGCCAGCAGTCCTTGTAACAAAGAACACTGTTACACAATTAACAAAACACCACTACTGATTATGCACAGTATATTGTTAGACCACAAATAAGTTCAACATGTGGTATTGCTACGATGTTTTCAGCTGAGCTAACGAAAACATTTTCACTGAAGAAATTGGCCAAAAGACAGATCATCATCATACACTCATAAATGAACTCTTAAAATGTTTGCATGAAATTTCATTTAGAAATCAACTGTCTCCCTGACGTGATTATGACTTTATACACAGTGTCCCAAAATTAGCGGCACCCCTGTTTCAAACATGCCTAATTCAGTTTGTAGTTCATGGATTTCAACGAAATATCGTACACTGTACTATCTTGACATTAGTTATGGTCACACCCATTATGACATACGCACCTTACCGTGTGTGCTCAGTGTAACGTCATTATGTCGTCAGAGTTTGTTTACATTACGATACATTCAATGCATTGTTATTGACAAAGGGATCAAGCAGCAGTGTACCCATCTTAGACTAAGAGCTTGCATCGAGGTCAAAGGTGGTCATTTTAAGCTAGAATTTCAAAGACAAGTTCAGAATAATAGTCTCAATGACTGATTAAAATTTTGTAAAAATCTGTCAGGTATTAACAATTTTACACTAATTTATCTGTAGTGGTGCCGCTAATTTTGGGACACAGCAGTAATAAAGTTGCTTCATAAAGATGTAGTAACGACAATGATAAAATGTTACGAGAAAAGTTATAATGTACCTGTGTAGCCAGAGTGAGCACTTGCTGAACCAGCTCCTGGGTGTCGGTCGGCTTCTTCAGAAACAGCTTCACAATGGCAGTCAGCAGCTGCAACTGCACCTATTACGAACATCACAAACCAGAGTGAATTTCTGTCATTGTTTCAGGTCAGGTCAGGTAGTCGCGTAGTCGTGAGACCGTAGTGTCGCTCTTCCACCATGACCGCGCTTAATAGCCAGCTTCCACTGATCAGCAGGTGGGCGGTTGTTTAGTGTATGCATATTGCCAATGATATGCAAAAGGACATCCCCGACAATGGCAAGCAATTAGTGATAAACTTCACGCAAACATCAGAACCATTTTGTCAGTTGAAAACAGGGGTGCCCCAAGAGTCTGAATGAAAATGTTCTAAGTTTAGCATATGTTTCATACGTGGCTGGCTTTTCTGATGAAAAACAGCGGTGCCAAAGTAGTGACTGTGAAATACAATACACAGTACATGCTTCTGCAGTATGTTTAACAAATGTGACAACCCAAGCCTGTGACTACGTGGAATTCATCACACACAGCATCCATCGAAAGTTCAACTGCAACAGCTTACATGTGTCAAATGTCAAACCATACGATGAACAGTTCACAACTTACCTGTGTATTTTCATCGTGAAAACCATCAAGGAAATTCTCAAGCAGTTCATCGGCATTATCAATCCGTTCGGCGTATTCTCCAATAATCCAGATCATTGATGCTCTGCAACAACACGAAGGAACTTTCACTCATGTCTGCATGTAATTATTAAACACAAGAAGAAAAAAAAACATAAATTATCAGTACCATTTGCTGAAAATAGCATAACGGTTTAATAATGACAAAAAAATTGAGCTAATGCTCACGGGACGTGCGAAAGCCTATAGCAGTTCCTGTTCGCAAACTGCCTTAGTCTATATCCAGCCATTTCGTCGCAATTCACTCTTGGAGTGCGTGGCGCAGCCAAAAACTGCAAAAAAAACAATAAAACCCTATATCTTTGAAGTTCAAGGTTTCTCAAAGTCATCGACGTTGATACAACTAAAAGCTTGTCACTAGGGATTGTTGTGATAGGCAGCATATCCATGCCTATATGCAACCATTTTTATGGTAGACTTGCCAACAACGGTAAAAAAACAACTTTCAGGGGGTACCGCTTTTTGACACCCTCATGTGCAGGTTTTCTTAAACTACAAGGTTTTGACTTGGACCGTTGAAATCTACGTTCAATGCTGAAAACTTCACATGCAGCTTGCCTTGGTCTATCTGTAGTGAACTCAGCACAATTCGCTCCTGAAATGTCTCGCAGCCCAAAAATCGCCAAAAAATCCATAAACCCCCTATATTGGCGTTCAAAGTCATTCAAGATCAAGGTCATTAAATTCGGCGCCAATCAAGAGCCAGTGTATGACTTCCTATTAGTGATTAATAGTAACCTAGGCCCTATCTCGCACCACTATTGAGATACAGCGATTGGCAAGAACAAGGCACACACAATATAAAATTCTTACTCTTGTCACTGACCTTGCTTCCGGCTCATCCAGAGTATCAAGATTTTCACACAGCGTGGATATAATACTCTCGTACTTGTTCGGATATTTACGGAAAATATCCTACACATTTGCACCACCAAAACCGCTGTGAACAACTTTCGCAACAGCCAAGCATGGTGCAAACACAAGTATTAACGATTTTAATTTCAAAGTTTCTAAAACTCACACTCAATAAACATTAAGCACACTGCAATTCTTAACTATATTGTCTTGGGTTGTTGGTTTCATCTGAGGCGGTTTACTGGTTCAAAGACAGTCACCCATCAGGGTATTATCCGAGTTGGTGTAGCACAACTACACCGTGGGACATAAAAAAACGTGCCACTTTACTTCTGTCCATATCTTCACCAATTACTGACCAATTTTCAAAATTCTTTCAGTGGAACACTCTGCAGACAATTTGCGATAATGTGATTATTATATATCCCAACACACGGTAAATGCGTTTCTACACTACCTTGTGAAATATAAATGTAAGCAAAAACTAACGATAATTTAGATAAATGAAAAAAATGCTTCAGACCAACATTTCAATAAATGATTCATATGACACTAGACTGTGTTATACCCACACAGTCTAGTGTCATACAGAACATTCACTGCAATGTTGGTCTGAAGTGTTTTTTTCAATTTTACCAAAATGTTTGTTTGTTATTATCGTTATATATGCATATTTTATGATATTTCACAAGATATTTCACACTTATGATGTGGCGGGATCTATAATAATCACATTATCGCAAATTGTCTGCACAGTGTGCCAATGATTGGCGAAGATATGGACAAAAGTAAAGTGGCATGTTTTTTGGGTCCACCCTGTACACTGATCAGATACAACGTGTTGACCACTAGACCACTCAATCACCACCAATGCAATCCAACTTGCACTTAAAAGTAGGGCTCACAGTTTTCCGCAAAATTTGTTACCAAATTTCGCGGGCCAGTTTGCAAAATTTTGCGGCTTATCGCGGCAAAATTGTTTACATTTCGCGGCTCACCGTGGCTTTCCGATTGTGAGCTAACTGCACTCAGTTCTGTTCCGAAACTTCCGTTACTGAAGGTTGTTACTGTGCTTGGTTATGCTAGCAACATACAATTATGAATCCTTTTTTTCTTTTTAAAAGTACAATCTGTCAAATTACGTTGTGTTTGCTTCATACAATTTTGCCATATTGTGGTAGCTATTGGTAGGACCTACAGTTTTAAGCAGTTAAGTTTGATTTTTTCGTCATATTTTGTGACAAAATTACGTCATCAAGCCAACGATCGTACTAATCACCGATTATTTCTCAATTTCTGTGAAATTCCGCAGATATATCAAAATTACGCAGAAAAAGGCAAACTCCACGGCTCAGCTCGAAACTCCGCGGCCCGTGGAAAACTGGGGGCCCTACTCAAAAGCACTGTAAATTTCAACGCGTACAAGCTTTCAGCACTACTATAAAATACAATCACTCTATACAGAGTAGAAACAGTGCTGTAAAGTGAAGAAAAAAAGTTCACCTTGATGACAATGACGGCCTCCTGTACGACATAGTTGACTTTGGTCTGGATGAGGTCCAGAAGGGTGCTCACACAGCGTTCGGCCGCCTGCTCCACTTTGATAGCACAACGACCGATGGCTCGCACCGACTTACGCACAAAGTCTACATCCACCTCCGTAGCATACCTGACAATCGTATATCCCAGGGACAGTCTACCAGTCCAAAGAAGCACTAGTCTCTGAACAGCGCAACGGTTACAGCTAGAACTACATTGTGTTCAGAAAAAAATACCCACTCACGTTTTCTTTTGTATCTCCATGAAAAATGTTTAGATTTCCACAAAATTTTCAGGTTATGTTAAGAAGAAATCAAGTATTCCACCAGTAGAAAAATTAAATATTTTTTGCTACCGGTGACGTCATGCTGTTGCCAACGCCATATTTCCTTGTTTGCGAATTATGTCAGTCATTCCGAATTTTGTTGAAATAGTACCCAAAAAACAACATTTTATGGTTAGTAGTTAAACAGAGCTTAGATTTTACATTTTGAAAAAGTTACGTAATAACAGATAATACTGACTCTTTAAGCTCAGCAAGAACTTGAGCAATGTTGGAATGATTTGTGAGTCGTATCATAATGTCAAGTTTCTCCAATTTCACGTAGATTGGATCGTTGTATTTGACAAAGAACACCTTCATCTCATTCTTCAGCACATCCGGTCTGAAACAAGCAAAACTATCAACATTCAGCCAAGAATGTAGCAGTTAGATGCTAAGATGTAACAATAGTCATACAAAAAGGCATCACGACGATGCCATGCCAATGCACAACCTTTTCCAGAATTCAAAAATACACACAGTAATTGAATGAAACTTGAAGTTTTACTAAATTTTTAAAATTCAATTAACTGTACAACTACTTGAACCAATACACAACAGGCTTACAAACAAATAACAGACTTAGTTTATCTCACTGAAAAATGTCTTTACAGCTTTTATCGAGTGAAACGCCAGAGGACACGGCACCATACTGTGACGTGATAAAAAACAAGATGACTTGAAAACAATGGACATCAGTAAAACAGTTTTGAAATGATACAACAAAAGAACAGCAGAAAAGTCAACCATAATGGCATATTTGATAACTAGAAGCTATTAGATAAGTAAACAGCTAGTGAACCTTTTCTGAACCACCAAGTTGATGTTCCTGAGAGCGACGTATTGTATCTCGGGCTCGGCAGAGAGGAGGGTGACGAGAGGCGGAGCAAGTTTCTTGACAAGCATCGTGACAAAGTCCGAGCTTTGGTCCATCATCTCCATCAGCTTCATTATCACCTTCATTATAACAGACGGTAGACATTCAATCAACATGCCAATCAACTACGATAATAAAAGTAGCAGCTGGCTTGGCGGAGTAGCAGTACAGTATAGGTCTCACGATCAAGGGGTCATGCATTTGACTCTCGGTCGATTCACTATCAACTGGTTACCACTTGGATGAATGACCACCTGTGCACAGGTAAGCCATCTAAGTACATAACCAACACCAAGGTCAAACCTTCCATCAACCTCAGCCTTCCATCCCATCGGGGTAGGCAAATCGAAGAGTACCGTCCAGCTGGGTAAGGGCACGGCATGTTCACCTGTGTTGGCTGGTAGGTAAGACTGCATGATCCAATATGGCAGGTGATGCTACACAGCTATGCGATGGGTTCCCCATACAAAGCTATACACAACCTTTAACCATGCAGTAAGTCACATAGACTATGGCTGGGCTGGACCACCTGATCCATTAAGCCCAGAAGCCACAAGTCTCTTATCTCACTTTTCTTTTGAATCTGGTGGATTCCAAATAATTGTCTGTCCCATGCTATGCATAGCACTGGACAGAGTATAAAATCACGTGACCCCAAAAGGTCAAGGACGTGACCCAATTATCTTTGAGGTGCCATGTCTCCACAACGGTGCGAGATAGTTGCATGGTGACGATGGACCATTTATAGTAAAGCGCTAGTGACGAATCGAATGGTCTTGTGACTGACAATATTTATTGTTCAGTTATAATAATAGCAAAAGATATCAGTAACATTGCTGCTATACAATCTGAACTTAAACTTGTTGATGTTTTTTTACCAGTCTAGACAGCTCATTGATAATATTTATACGGACAAAGATTGTTTTTAAACTATCAAAATGCATTGGACAGACTCTGTGTTCGTATGAACATTATCTTGTTCAGATATAAAGCAAGCCACAAATAAAAACATGAAAGCTATTTTTGCTGGCAATGTCACGATCCAATGATGCATTAATAACAGCAATCTGGCATCAGTGTGCCACTATGTCAAAAATGTCAGAAAACCTGTCACAGCTGAGCATACCAATTACTTAGGCCTAAGATCATCGAACATTTTATACTACGCTATATGTAGAAAACATTACACTGCACAACAATCGAACCTTGACGGACGACAGGACAACAGCTGAGTTGGCATGAGCAAGACGAGGCGTGATCCTCTCACAAATGCTCTGTGCCTCACGCTCGTCTTTAGGAATGTAATTAGCCACGGCATCCAGTATAAACACCTGGCCCCACCTAAACGATACCCATCATGCACTGGGTCTGTCTCTCAAAAAAACTGGACTCCCATTACATTTTCAAATAACTCCGACAGTCCCGGTTCGGCATCAACAAATTTTGGTACAAACAATTGTCATTTAGTCAGCACTTTACATCGTGAGAATTTTTAAGAATCGAGTACCAGCTAAGGTATTCCTGTGTCACCGGCAGTAGAGGCATCTCGACAGTAATACTTTAACGTAATAACGTTGGTCAAAAAATTTCAAGTCATCAAAAACATTATAATGTTAACAAACTGCTGATCAATGACATCGCTGCAAAAAGCTACAATAAATGTTGAAAATGTCCGCTTTTTCTCCATTTGCTTCAACTGCACAACTGTTTTTTCCATAATCTAAAAATAAGTCGTCAGTTTCACTTTCAGTAAATAAACTACAGGTATTTCTTTCCAGTAGATTTATTTGAGCTACATTTTTCTGTTCTAGGGGCTTCAAGTCAGCATAAACAACAGTTTACAGTATATGTGCTTGCTTGTAAAGCAGCAAAAAAAGACGGCATTTCAAGCCAAAAGTTACAGTAAGCACATACTCAGTACACTCGTTCAATGCAGTCAGCAGTTTGTTGATAATCTGTGAATTGACGTCCACAAGTTGCGATGCCGACGTCGACGTCTCCATTATCTCTGATATTGCAGCCACAGCATTCGCCACCACCTAATAGTAAATACATGCACGTGCAACAGAATCTTGTTTTACTTCGTCTATGATACTCCGTGCAATCGAATGGTTAATAAAAGATCTTCCGTAATGTGTAGAAGCTTACTATAACATTCATTTTTAGGTCCTTGTCTAATTGTTTACCGCTGCGGTGCAGGCTATTGTGTGAGAAAGTTTGTCTAACTTACTTTATGATACACCTACTTTGCAGATGTGGTCCGCATGTATAGTGTCCACTGATATTAATGAGCCCTAATGCTAATAGTTCACAATTGTTTCCTATGCTGTCATAGCTCTACAAATATAGTTTTTACGTGCGAAAGCAGAATGCTTCGCGCGTCTTAGCCATCGTCTGGGCGTCTGTCCGTCCGTCCGTCCGTCACACTCGTGATCTGTATCAAAACGGTGCAAGCTAGGATCACAAAATCTTCACTGTGGGCAGCCCCAAGTTGTCTAGTTTATCGTGACAAAATTTCGTGCCACTGGGTGCAGGGGTTCTCCTCGAACGAGGGCATCAAAGAGGGGGACCCGCCTTAAAAAGACGTCATTTTGCCGTTATTGGCTCGAATAATGTGAAAACGGTTGCAGATAGGTACATACATGCTGCTTATTGTATTATTATAGTGCTTACAAGCACTAGTGACAGGCTTTTGAGATTTATCAACATTGATAACCTTGAACGACCTTGAACCCCCAAAAGGGGTTTTTAGTGTATTTTTCGCAATTTTTGGATGCTGCGCACATTTCAACACTGAATTGCGAGGATTTGGCTGGAGATAGACCAAGACAACCTGCGTATGAAATTTTCAGCATTCAACGTAGATTTTAGCAGTCCAAGTTCCGACCTCCTAGGTTCAAGGAGACTGGCGCAGGCGGGCGTCAAAGACAGCTACCCCCCTAAAAAGTGGTTATTTTACCGCTACTGGTTATTATCGCGTGTAGTGTGAACTTGGTTGCAGATAGGCACAGACATGCTGCTTATCATAACAAGCACTGGTGACAAGCTTTTAAAATTTATCAACATCGATGACCTTGAATAACCTTGAACCCTAAAAATATTGATTTAACGTGATTTTTTGGCGATTTTTGCCTGCAAAAGAGTGAATTACGACGAAATGGATGGAGATAGACTAAGATTACCTGCAAACAGGAACTGCTATAGGCTTTCGCGCATCTCGTGAGCTTTGCTCAAATTACTTGTAAGATTCAGCTCGCTGACTTTACACGCCTGATAAATTTCTATATTAGGTCGATTATTATAGGCCCTAGTTAAATAATGAAGTCAAATAGCCTCAATCAGCATGCCCGTTATATATTCAATCAATCACTTACTGAACTAATAAAATGTCAATAAACATTAGGCCTAAAATGGAAATCGTCCTCAGAATAGACTAGCGTATAAACAGCTTGATGTGTCGTCTGTCTGTCCGTCCATCCGTCATGAATGGAGTGGTAAGGGGTCGGATAGGGTGCTGGCGACCTCCTATAGGCTGTCAATAGTAACCATGTCTCCATTTTCAGCGGTTTGGCCGCAATTTTCAATGGAATGTTTCAAGCTAAGTGGCCCTTTCTCAAAAACGATGAAAAATAAGAACCAACGTTAGGCTGCTATAAATCACTAATAAGAGTGGCATAAGCTTCTTCAGATGAGATGTAAATCATCGACCTTGGACGACGTTGAAAAACAGTACTGCAGCAAAAACTGTATAAACTGTAGCGCGTTTTTCCTGGCTACAGCTGGGCTTTCTATTGTATTCTTTTCTTGCTTACGGGCAGCATATATCATTTTATTCACATTTATTTTACATATTGCTTATTTTGTTCATAAGAGGCAAACGCTATGTCTAATGTAGCTATAATACAAACGTCAGCAACAGAGAAAAAAGACTTCTTATAGACTTTATAGCAAATAATATTGCGGCCAGCGAACAAGTAAACTTCAAACTTGGTCCGCAGGTTTGGGCCACAGTTTACATGTTGGCCGGTCCACAAGTCCGCAGGTCCGCATTATACACGTGTCCGATTTTGCGGCGATTTCGCTGCCTGAAGTAACTGCAAACGAAATTTGTATGTATTATGACACTATGTAAGAATTATACACTAATGAAAAATCGAAATAATTACTGCATGCATGCTTGATGCTGTCGTACGACAGTTAATCAGGTGTCGTACGTTTTGTCTTAACGTTTGTGATAACTTTGTCGTACGATTTTTTGTAAATCGCATTTTATTGTAGATTTGTCGTAAACCTTCCGCATGTTGTAACATTATCGTATATTTGTCGTACAATGTTTTGTAAATTAGGCCCCGGGAATTTAGTCATTAACTGCAATGTGTTACACTGACTTCCACAAGGAAAAAACATACTAGTAAGGATTTGCCCATAATCTTGACCAAAAAACAAAATTTTTGAAAAAAGTATTTCTGTGGAATTTAGTCATTAATCTGTTCAATTGCAATGTGTTACACTGACTTCCACATCCAAAGACATATTAACAGAGGCACCAACCATTGGGTTAGAGTCGGACAAAAGATCGCGCAGGCTGTCGAGAAAGCCCTGATCTTCCACAAGCTGAGCGTTGATGTCATGCAGTTTGGCCACACAGACGGCTGCTGTCTTGCGCACGTAGGGGTCTTCATCCTTCAGACACTTGCGCAGCGGTTCACACAGGTATTCAGTGATCTTGTCCACTCGGATGCAGCCCATCGTCCGCACGGCCAACGCTCGGATCAACGGATTACTGTCCTCACAGTCCTAAATGCAACAATATAGGAATGAAAAAGTTAACAATTAATTAATTAAGTAACGATTAAAAAACTAATTAACTAATTTTTTTATCAATTAAGATTCCATTAAACATTTTTGACTTTTTAACAATCTAAAATGACAGATGATCAGTGTTTGCAATCTAATTTTATTTCCCATCAGACATGTCATCAATATTCTAACTTGTATAGCACTAGCTTAACAGTCTGCACTTTGTGAGCTTTGATTACACAGTTTGCGTAGGCTACAGAATCATGATCACTTTTTCAATTTTAATTCAGTTTGAAAAAGATAACAACAACCAGCAGATGAATCGAGCACTTTCTGCAATCTTTCTTCACTACAAAAATTAATCAAAATTAATCCATTAATTTTGATTTATTTTTGGAAATTAATCGATCACAAAATTTTTCTATCGATAGCAGCCCAAAAACATTATCGATGTTTCACTGCCATAAATGAGAAATCTACATCAAAAGCATTGCACATGCACATCGCCTTCAGCTGTACACAAAGAATACAATCGGTTCTACAGCCACACATACAATCCAACTGGCAGTATTGGCATCGAACTAAAGTAACAATGAATTAGATAAGCAATAATGTATTCTAAATTCCACACTATATACACATATAATACAAAATCGGTTATATTATAAAACGTTCTCAGAAAATGAAGTTTCTACAGACCTTAACGAAAGTGTTCACAGCCATGATAGCCATATCCGGCTGGCTCTTGGCGTAGTTCATCAGATAGAGATAGACAAGTTTCTTCAACTCAAGATTGTCAGTCTGCATACAGTTGACAACGTCTGGGAAGAGAGCACTGCAAACAGAAACGCTCAGCAAACTGACATCAAAATACATCATATGCTAACATGTACAGGGTGGTCCATAAAAACGTGCCACTTTAATTTTGCCTATATCTTTGCCAACTGTCGAGTCTGATTTTCAAAATTCTTTCACTGGCACACTCTGCAGACAGTTTGCAATAATGTGATTATTATATATCCCACAACACTGTAATTGTGTCTCTACACTACCCTGTCCAAAATGTCACTGTACTGAATACTGACTGTAGTCATCTCTACACTGGTTCGATATTATATGAGGGTTCACAAAGGTCAACAACAAAAATGAGCATTAAGCGAAGAGACATTTCTTCTTTTCCTTCTTCTTACGTAAACGCAAAGCTCAAAAAATAAAATGAAAAAGCGTGAACAGCATTACCTGACATCTTTGCCCACGGTCATGCTGGCAATCACCTTTTTCACCGCTTCCTTCTTGCGATCTTTTTTATCGCTGTTCAGCTCTGCCTTCAATTCAAAGATTTCACCTAAAGACAAAAAATTAATAAAAACATTAAAGAAAAGAAATACAGCAGCAGCAGCATCGCAGAAATGATAACAACTGAATCAAGTGCATACACATATTTTAATAATTTACATTTCAAAATAGTTCAGATAATCAGCACAAGTAAACATGATAATCTGTGGTTTTGGTCATGTACACAGAACAAAACAATTTTAATTATGCTTTATTCCCACATTATTCACTTAAATTGCAAAGTCGTGACACTACTTCAAGCCGAGAAAAAGCTGCCAAAACAATCGACTCAGCATAAAACAAAAGCCAAATAAATGTTCAAAAGAATAACTAGTCGACTTCGGTCATCAAAAACTTTCGAACATTACCTCATGCGAACAGAAACATTGAAACAATCTTTTATTCCATTTTGTTTAAATAATCATCAGTGGGCCTCGTCAACATTTTATGCAACGTTTCAATGTTATGTTGTGATCGTCAACTACATTTGTATCAGACATTTTATGACATTTAATGTGACATTTATAATATATGCATTGTGTGTGTATTGATGCAATCCAGCCTTTTGGCTGCAACACTAATAAATGTTCATTTATATGATCATTCATTCATTCATAAATGTTCATTCATTCAATTTGTGACTAATTTATGCATTCAACAGCACTGACTTCAATTACAATATAACATCACTACAATTGGCAACACACTGCAGACAAAAAGAAAAAATTTTCCTTATTGAAACTTTATGAAATATTACCCTTTTTCGTTGTGGTAAAATACTTGGAGTCCGTCATTTTCAAAGTATTTCCCTGCAATCAATTCAGCTGCAAATATAACACACATCGCACAGATAACTGTCCCCTATAGTAAATTACTGCAGTTATATGATTCCCAACTTGGCATAGCAAGTGACACCTTGTATGAAATGCCAGTCCCGGTAATTTTTACACGCAAAAGCAGCTACTGCTTTCAGCGCGTCTTAGCCATCACAATTCTGTCCGTCTGTCTGTCTGTTTGTCACACGGGTGGATCAGGCAAAAACGGTGCAAGGTAGAATTACCAAATTTTCAGCGTCGGCCACCTGGAAGACTCTAGTTTCAAAAACCGTAAAGCTTTTCCATAAATTCGAAGGGGGTCACCCCAAACTAGGGCGCTAAATTTTGCGATTTTTGGCCAATAAGTCGCTGTAACTCAGTAACAGTACAAGATAAGGCCTAGGTTACTATTAATCGCTATTAGGAAATTGTATACTGGCTCTCGATTGGCGCCAAATTCAATGACATTGAATGACCCTGAACGCCAAAATAAAAGGTTTAATGGATTTTTTGCCGATTAAGCGCTGCGACACAAGTCATTCACAAGGTGGCGCCACGGTACTGGCGTTGGTGGTGTGGCGTAGTTAGTAACACGTTTCGACTGAAACGAAGTTACTCTACGCCGGGCCCGGTTAGTACTGCGATGGGTGACTGCTTGCGAGCAGGAACTGCTATAGGCTTTAGCGCATCTCGTGAACCTTAGCTCAAATTTCTTGTATTGCAAGGTATTATCTGCCGTGAAAATTCAGGGAAAAAAAGTGTCGATTTTTGCTATCTGCCGTGAATTTTCACGGAAGCTAGCATGAAATAGTTACCTGCCGTGAAAATTTACGGAAAATAAATATCAGTATCTGCTGCAAATTTGCACGGAAACAAAGTACAGTAAAGTAATTGCCGGTTCTATCTAGTACAGTACTGTCAGAATTATCTTTTTCTTCTTCTTTCCGTAATGTCGTAGGCAATAATAGCAAATTAGCAACTTCTGTAGCCTGTAGTACCATGTAGCCTACATCACCACACTGGTAAGCGGCCATAAGTTTTTAACTGATGTCTCAAAGCCTGATCGTGATCTTATATTTCTAATATGCGGCAGATATAATCTTCTAATTTTCAGAGTGACACTGCTCAGATTGCAGGAACGCCCACCACAAGCAATACGAGAAGACAGTAAAGCATTTACTTTGAAAATTAAAGCAAAATCAACAAATGTCAATCAGTATCAATAGTGGTATGGTCTATAACGTTCAAATACTGACAAAATTTGGAGAAAAACAACTATTAACACTACTGACGACACGAAAACATACTAATTGCTAAATCGTACCTTCCTAAGCGGTCCGACTATAGCTCGTAAATGACCAAATATTCATAATATTTGGTACCGATACCGGTAATCCGATACCGATTTTGCCCACCACTACACGGTGCGCAGCACACCTGACGCGCGTGCGTAAATTTCAAGATTGGTTTCGTTTTCGTTTGCTCTCGGTGACTCGGAAGTCGGAACGGCTATGAAGTACCGTAAATTAGCAATCAAGTTTGGCGTAACAGAATGACAAAAAACAATGTTTGTAGCTAATGATATAGCATCATGTTTCCAGTTCATGTTAGTGGATTTTCGATCGTTGTTGGGAGAAACGTGTGTACCTGATTTTCAGGAAACAGGAAGTGATCTAGGCAAGGTGTACCAGAGCTCAGTCACATCTGAAACTTTATATGTACGCAAAGTCTGCGTAGTAGACTAAGCGTTATGTTATACTTGTGAGCTGTGTATCGTGACGTTGGCGCGATATCCCACTGGGAGTTTGCCAACTATGTTCCAGAACCAGAACTATAATAAGTTGAATTAGTTAAATACCGTTACTTGGTTTTGTGTAGTTTACGCTGACATTTGAATAATGTATATAGGTGGTTGATATTCATCATTAATATTGCTAAATCAACTAAATCAGACTGGCGTTGTAACTTGCTTGGTCTATCAAAACATAATGAGATGACATTTATCTTGCCTAGGAAATGATGTCTAATATGTAGTGCTGTTGAGGCGTTAATTTATCTTAACACATTCGTTAACACGTTAATTATCGCATGATTAAATTGCTGATGTAGTAGGTGGACTACATCGAAAGGGTGACTGGAATGACAATCGACGAATTTGTGGCTGTGTCGTAGGATCCTGACAGTAGTGATGAAACGGCAACAAAACAATATTTAATTACTTGAATATTATTTGATTATCAAAAAACTGCAGTTTGTTTAACTATTGGAACTTCTGTTTCTTAAACTTTAGTAAATTTACTACAGCTGTTGAAGCGTTAATTTTTTAATGCATTAACGCACTGAGTTAATTTTTTAATGCATTATTAACGCACCCAGTCCCATCGATAGGGAGAGCAGGGGGTAAGTTATCCAGGGTCCTGCAATATTTGGGGGCCCCGCCTATAGAATATAGAAAACTAAAAACACATTTTAAACGTATAATTAACAATAACTGTTGTCACAGCTAGCATGGAAATCTATTAGCCTATCATCGAAATAATTACTTATTTATAGAATGGCAACTACAGTTTAGTTACTTGAATTCATTCGATTGTCGAATAACCACAGTTTAACGGAATATTGAAATTTTTGTTTCACGGAATTTAGTAAATTAACATAAATTTACGTATGTGTGTTCATTATTTTAATGTGCGTTAATTTTTTTAACACGTGTTATTTTATTAACATTTTAATCCATTAATTTGACAGCTCTAAAATTTATTAGAGGTGTCAAAGCATCAATTTTAAAAATATGTTAGTGCATTACTTTAATTTATTCAACGCATGCATTAACGCGTTAATAATGCATGATTAATATTGCTCATGATGTAGGTGGACTACATCAAGAGGGTGAGTGGAATGAAACCCACGAAGTTGTGCCTGTGTCGCAGGACTGTGACAATAGTGATGGAATGGCAAGAAAACAATTTTTAATTACTTGAATATTATTCGGTAGTCAAATAAATGCAGTTTAATGGAATATTGGGACTCCTGCTACACAGAGTTAAATAAATTTACATATGTGCATTAATTTTTTAATGAAACCCACGTAATTTTTAACGTGTTAATGCATTAAATTATGCGTTGATTTGACAGCTCTCAAATTTATCTATGTGCATTAATTCGTTAACATGTTAATGTGTTAATTTGACAGCTCTGCTAATATGTGTATGTTTATGCATATTTTTTATATAGAGATACGCCTACATTGTGATGCAGTGTCATTGGTACTCACAGGTGGTACTGGGTAATTTAATTGATGTCTGGTTTTATCGCCGATTTGCTATTTTGTCCCCTGGCTGATTCGCCTCTTGGCTCATTTGTTTTCTGGCTTTTCAGGAAAAAAACCACAATTCATTCATTTGGTGCTGCTGGTCTTCATGTATCTGAAGCTTACTTTTGTGTGTGCATATTTACAGGATGATAGTTGTTGGCAGTTGACGTAATTTGTGCAATGCAGCGTTGTGGCTTTTTCGGCTTCTGTCTTCTGGCTGCAATGACAATGTCACTCGTTCATACCTGGTTAAACAGGCTCATCAGTTAGTGTTGCAGTACTGGTTGTTAAGATCATCCAAGGTCAATGATTTTCATGTCATCTGAAAGGCAATATGCGATTTCCTATTAGTGATCAATAGCAACCTAGGCCCCATCTTTTACCTTTTAGCCACAATAGTGCATACTGTCCTTCAAGGTCGATCAAGGCTGATGATTTTTGTTTTATTTGAAAAGGTGTATGCTATTTCCTATTAGTGATTATTAGCAACCTTGGCCATATCTCTCACCAGTTTCCTTGAAAAATGCACATTTTTTCTATCCCTTCATTCAACTCCTAATTTGAAAATGTCCCTTTTGCACTGCATCGCCCAAATTTTGTACACAGAGAGCCTCAACATGGATGATCATTCATGCCAAAAAATTTCCTAAGACCTAACAATTAGCTACAATGCATTCGTTACATACAGATGACAGACACGTTGTACCACAGATGTGCTGCACAGCATAGCTGTAGTGCATCATAAAATCGAACTAAGTAAAACAAGGAAATAAATTGCTTTCATATCAGTTACTTGTATAACGACAAGATTTTTTTCCCATTCATTTGCACTTTCGGTCAGTCTGATACGGTAAACACACAGTGACAGATAGAACCTGCTGTTTAAATTTAGTAGAGTATATAATTGTGTCATCGGGTATATTGGTTTTGCTTAAACATGAGTGAAAAAGATGGAATTAATTAATTAATTGATGAATTATTTCTTTAGCTTTATATAAACATTATGATACCAGTAAAGGTTTTTGTTTTAATAATGCTATGCTCTATTGTAGCCTTTTGCCTTTGTCTACTTGCTCTTAATAATTCGGTGCATTTTGTTTCTAGGTTTGTTTCCTGATGATCCAAACGTCATCGTTGGTCGCAGTCTGCGTATGACCTGCCTGTTACGCTCAGACGAATATCACGCGAAAGATTTAAAGTTTGAGTTTCAGCTTTTCAATAGAGTTCGAGGAAGAACGATCCACGTGCCTGCAAGTTGTATTTACGCTGTAAATCAGTCTGTTGCAAAGCTGAATTACACAGATATGAGGCCGAGATTCGACCGAGCAACCATTATCTGCTATCATCGTAACAGACCAAGTCTGCGTGCTATGCAGATCATCAAAGTTGGCCGTGAGTGCTTTTATTTACACTTCGTGCTTTGTGTGTCACCAACAAACAGACCGTTGTGTATTGTAGAAGTAATTTTATGGCCTTGAAACGTTTGTTTCAAATTTTGCATCTGAGATGGCGGCTTAGCCTGGTTGAACTTGAGTATAACTTGTTGATGAAGATTTGTTATTTACTTATTTAGATCTCTCTGAATATTGCAGCTAATTGGTTTTTTTTATGTGGAAAGGCTTTTCAGATGTGCTCAATATGGGCAAAAAAAATTTTTTTTTCAGAAATCACTTTATATTTAGTTTACAGCATACCCGTTTCATGTATGGGAAACAAAAACTAAATAAAAATAAAAAGTTCTAGAGGTTAGTGAGTGTATTGGGCCTTTATTCCTAGGATTCCCTCAAGTAATACTTTTGTTTGGTCTACATAGGTGTAATGTAGTATTGTTTTCTGTGCAGTCTTTTCATTACAAATGCAATTACAGGCTTGCCAAGTCGACCTCGAATAATTGAAGATTCAGTCCGAGTGTATGACTGGGATACCTTCAAGTTTGCTTGGACAGTCAGGCATACTGATGACGTTTATAATGCTCAGTATACGGCGTGGTATAAACCTGAAATGTGAGATGTAACTTCGAACTTTTTTTCTTCATTTTTGTTTGTTAGTCCGCCCGGAAGCAATAGCTTTCGAAGCGGATTTATATTTTGTTGTGGTTTATTTTCTTTTCTTCGCCACAAGATCTCCAAGTTCCGTCGGCCGATTACCACGAAATTTTGCATGATGCTTTTAATTGTGTTCAGTTATATAATCCCATTTCAAAATTTTAAGGGCCCTCCCAAAAACATTTTAGGGGCGAGAAACGTGCAAAATTTGGCTCGATTTTGGACGACTTCAAAATTGGATGTCGGATATCTCCGGAATGGATAAGGTTATTCAAAATTGGATAAGTACTTGATCTACCGCGATTTCTCCCACGTTTGGCGAAAAAAGTCTGTGAACTTTGGTCCACTAACTACGGAGATTTCAATATGTAATCATACCCAGCCAAATCGACTTTTTTCAGCGACCATATTTCGGCCACTAGAGGGTGCTGCGCCCCCAAATTTTTGCACGCGCTAGAGAATGAAGTTCTGAAGCATGGCGGCTATTTTCTGCTATGCCGACTGCACTGATTTATCACTGCTGATTGCACCTCAGGAATAGTACCACAACAGTGGAAGGATGTCAACATAGTCACCATATACAAGCAAAAAGGAGACAGGGCAGTATGTGGTAATAGTCGTGGCATATCACTGTTGGCAGTTGCTGGAAAGGTCCTAGCACGCGTTATGCTTCGGCGTCTTCTGATTCACATAATGGAAACAGTCCTACCAGAGTCACAGCGTGGCTTTAGACTTGGCTGCAGCACGATTGACATGATTTTTGTCGCACGTCTACTTCAACGTGAACAACATCGCAGATTATGCTTTGGTTTCGTATACCTCACCAATGCATTTGATACTGTAAACCGTGACCTGTTTTGGAAAGTAGCTCCCACTTTCTGACCATGCTGCGGGAGTTCCACGACAGTATGAAGGCCAGGGTCATGATTGGCGGCGAGGAGTCAGATTCTTTTGAAGTTCTTGCAGGTGTCAAACAAGGATGTTTTGGCACCACTTATATTCAACTTGTTCCTGTTTGCAGTCACATTGGTATTTAGGAATGGTCTGTCTAACGACGTCGGTATTCCATTCAAATACCGTCTTGATGGGAGCATGTTCAATCTACGACGACTCCAAGCCCAGACATAAGTGTGCACTGACACTGTGTTTGAACTTCGATATGCAGATGATGCAGCCATACCGAGTCATGAGCTACAGACCTTCAGGATAACTTGGGCACTCTCGCAGAGTAGATACTTATCAAAAAGCTGGCCTGACCATTAATACAAAGAAGACAGAGATTCTAGCATCAGGTCCAGACTCGTCATCTTCGCAGCCATCTTTTACAGTCAATGGTGATACACTCAGTACGACTCAGCAGTTCACCTACCTTGGCAGCATACTTACACCTGACTGTGATCTGAACAACGAAATCCAGCAGCGAATAAACCTGGCTTCATCAGCTTTTGGTTGACTCGCTAGCCGTGTGTTTTTGAATCACGACCTGACAGTGCCTGCCAAAGTCGCAGTTTACAAAGCCATCTGCATCTCTATTCTGCTGTATGGATCTGAAAGTTGGAATCCATATCGGCGACACATCAGGATGCTTGAAGCCTTCCACATTCGCTGCCTGCAGAGTATTCTTTGCATTCGCTGGTGGCACAGGAAAACACACATAGAGACGCACAATACAGCCAACATTCAGCCCATTGAGCATCTAGTATCTATTGCTGCAGAGACAACTCCGTTGGCTAGGCCACGTCATCCGTATGCCGTCAAACCGGCTTCCTCGTCGCCTACTGTATGGCGAACTGCTCATTGGACAGAGGCCAGTAGGTGTCCAAAGTTGCGCTTCTCCAACCACATCAAGTCAGTTCTACGGAAGTGCGACATCCCTGAAGCAGATCTCGAGCAGCTTGCAGCTGATGGGGATTCGTGGAGGTCAACATGTGCTACAGGTCTGAAGAGTTTTGCTGCAGCCTCCGATTAAGTGGCAAGTGATCGTCGTGCTCGCACACATGCTGCTGCCCAGGCAGTTCAAGTCGGACCTGCTTGTCCTCAATGTGGTAGAGTCCGCGCTTCAGATTTCAGTCTCTGCAGTCACCTACGCGTTCATCAAAGACCGTAATGACAATTCCACTACAGTGCACGTCGTCGTCGACATCGACGGACTACCACAAGCAAGCAAGCAAAACGAGAATGACCAAGTTTTACTAGTGCACACCCCACCGGGGATGGGGGTCATTTTTTAAAAGTCGGTCAAAATTGGCTTAAAATTCACTGAATGCACGCTTATAACTTTGGGGGTAATGGGAATAGCGCAACGAAACTTTGCCACTTGATGTGCCACTAGGTGGGTGTGATAACCCGGGTACAACTTTTGGGGGATGGGGGGCAACGCCTCCTCAAAATTTGGGAGGGCAAAAACGTCCAAAATTTGCTAATATCTTTAAAGTGGATAGATGTATCGACAAGATGTTAATGGCGTTATCAAGCAGGGTCCCTCAGGAGTTGAACCAAAAAATTTGGTGAACTTCGGTCCACTAGCAAAAAAGTTATAGATGCACATGTTGGCCCATTCTAAGTCGACATTGCGCGTTCTGCGTATGCTAGTGCATTTGAGTCCGGGCCACCTGACTTTGCTACCAAGGAAATTTCACTCCCCTCTCTTCCTGAATTTTTTTCCAATCAGATTTAGGGCGCCGGGCAGACTCACGTTGGGTTTTGCCCCAGATTTCTAGTTACATACGTTCATATTGTTTAGTAAATGTAGTTTGAGAGGATAAATTGCATTTTTGAGCACAAATGTATTTTCCGTGGACAAAAGCTAAAATTAAGTTATGTAGTGAAATGTTTTTTTTGTCTCAAAGTGCAACAAAAAGCGTTAGATGGCCAAGCTCAGTCCAGATCTGGCCACCAGCTGACCAACTTACTCCACTCTGTTTTCATAACTAGATTATCGAGCGTCTTGAGAAGAAGAACAGTATAAAAATGGAACCGGGGAAAGGAAGAATGGAACAGAAGGATGGAAGAGAATGGATTTAGGGAAGATATGTATAGATTGAATTTGGATCATTTTTTGGCTTGTCACTTGAGTCCGATACATTTGCCAAATGCCCATTTCTTGAAAATATTCAATAGCAATCTGACAATATCCTTTATAGATCGAAAGGTAAATAGTCAGATACGCATGTAAACAGAACTTTCTGCATTCAGCAGAGGTGACAATAACAACGGCGATAAGCTGAAACTGTTTAGATATAAATAAATTGAAATGATGCTGAGTTTGCTCGTGTTTATTTTGCTTAGGGATGAACATTTCACGAGCTGTCGAGAGTGCCTAGGAATCAAGCAGAACTGTCATTCTTGTTCGGTGCCAAACGCTTTGAACATGGTTTATCCCGTCGGAAGAATGTACTTCAAGGTCAATGCTACCAGCGAAATTGGTTCCACTACTTCTAAACCGGATCACTATAAAATTCTTTATAACATCAGTAAGATCTGTCTGTAGTTAACTTTTCGTTAAGTTTGCAACAACCTACAGTTTATACTGCAGTATGGTTATTTTGTGGGATATACTTTAATTTTGGCTCTTACAGTCAACAGGGCTCGAAGCGGGAAAAAATAAGTGCCAGTATTTTAGCTGTGCCTTTCCAGGCCCGTTGAGATGAGAGCCACAGCAGGGCCCGTGGAAACATTCACGTGGAACTCCCCCCAACATTTTCGTGGAGCCCCTCTGGGAGAAAATTTTTGAATTTTTTTTCATAATCGTGCCTTTTGGTGTACTTTATATTTCTGAGCGACGTCGAGCCCTGGCAGTCAGGGAAAGTCAGCGACTTCTTAGAAGTCAGGGAAAGTCACCGAAAAATTAAGGGAAATGGAGAGGATCAGGGAACCGTTAGGAAAAAAAACATTATTTAGCACCAATGAGCTCACAAAAATATGTCATTTTGACATCAGAATATGAACAATTTTCTGGGGATTCCACACTTTTTCCCATGAGTGATGTTTCAGCTCAGAGATTCCGTTTTACCACAGGTACTTTGTGTCAGAATATTTTACAGTGTAACAAGATTTTGTAGTAGACTTATGCATTTTCTGTTGGTTTTTATGGTGTCTCACGAAAAAGAAATTAGTCTGACAAAATCATTTATTTTATCTGGAAAAGTTACGGAAAGTGAATTCTGCAGAGAAGTAAGAAGCATTTTATGTTCACCAATGTTACGTTTTTTAATACTGTATTATTATTTTTTTTATTTTCTCAGTAGTGCTGTAGTACACTGTGTCTCAAAAACGTCACACTTGGTATTGTCCATATCTTTGCCCATTATTAACCGATTTTCAGAATTCTTTCACCGGCACACTTTTTATACAGTTGCCAATAAAGTTGAGTATCCCGCCACACCTTAACTGTCGCTACACTACCTTGTGAAACACAAATTGTTTAAAATCAATGAAATCACAGTAACACATGTGCAAAAAATATTTTCTGAAACAATTTTTTTACTAATTTTTATATAAAAAGTAAAGAATGTTTAATTTTATACACATTTCTTGTGTTTGTACACAAAAGGAGACAACAATATTGTAAATAATAATTTTTAATGCAGTGACAGTACACCTGTTATGTAACATGCCATTAAGCGATGGAGACAAGGCTCTGGTTAAGAATGTGTACCGGTTCAAAGTTCTCGGAGAATTCTGTCAAAATTTTTAAAGTTTAAGTGCAAGATGGGCTTTGTTACTAAAAAGATTTGTTAAACAGGAAGCATCGACCAACGGCATGAGACCGGCAAACTGAAGCATGCAAATACGGATAAGAACGTGACCACTCATCACTCTGAATATAAAATGCTAGGCTTACTTAACCACAGAGATTAGAAACAAACACATCGTTGAACTTGCCAGATATCCAAAAAAGATGGGTTTGAACACAATGTAGCATAGTATAGATTATTCATCGCAAGCTTCGGCTGAGGTGTCTTTCATTTTCCAACACGTACCTGTTTTGTTAGTATTTCTTGCATTTATATTTCACAAGGTAGTGTAGCGACACAGTTTAGGTGTGGTGGGATACTCAATAATTGCTTTATTGCTAATTGTATAGAGAGTATGCCAGTGAAAGAATTTTGAAAATTGGTTAATAGCCTAATCGGCAAAGATATGGACGATATTATGTGTGACATTTTTTAAAAGACACAATGTAGTGTTGTCATTGCATTTATGGTGTATATCAGTTTCTGTAAATATTTATAGTACTACTTTAGTGTTGTGATGCTGTGGTCGTAGTTCAGCCGAAGCCAGTGAGAGATTTGGTGGTGATTTCTCGCGGTGTCAGTTCGCCCGTTATTTCTTTCGGATCTCCCAAGAGACCGAAGAGCATGCACTATGCAATATCTGTTACCTGTGGACTGAACTACTCAGTGAGATTTTTAAACATTTTTTTTTATTTTGTGGGAATCTTTGTTTCTAACTTGTTGCACTATGATGTCATTAACGTGTGCATTAGACAAGCTAGTTAGAATGCGATCTTTGACAATGTTGAAACTTCTACTGTGGACTGTCTTCATAAAATTTAGGATTTTTCACTATATTTTTATGTCGTTTATTTTTTTTATTCATGCACTATATTACCGTGTGAAATAATTTAATCAAAAGTTTTGAATTACCGTAAAAAAATTCTGATACTTGTGGTTCTCAAGCAGAAGTTGAGTGTCAACCTGTTAGTGTTGTTCTGTCTTTTTAATCAGCAGTTTAAACATTGCATATAGATTTTATAAATAAAAATAGATTTGTTTTGTAGTGTATCTAAAATAATAAACACTGTATACGGGAAAAGTTTAGTATAGCAAGTTGACAGTGTTTTAATACAATCTGGGTCTCTAGTAGAAGCTGCAGGTTTAAAGTCATTTGTGTTAGTTATATTAGCAATTTTTTGGTTTAAGGTTATAAGCATGAGTCACTGCATCCAGTTCAAAGTGGTCATATTTGTGTGTGATTTTTGCTTCGCAGAATGAATCGGAGCTTGTTGATAATGTTTTAAAAGTTGAATTTGCACTCGAGAATCTGCCTAGCTTCACAAACTGCTCAGCGACGGTCCGAGCAAAGCCCGACTATGCAGACGAGAGCCTTGGTTTCTGGAGCGACAACAGAACCGTTACTTTTCGCTCACAGGAAGGAGGTTTCTTGTTGTTAAATTATTACTTTATATTACAGCTGTCAAATCAATGCATTAATTTACGCAATGCATTAATAAATTAATGCGCGTTAAAAAAAATTAATGCACATGTGTAAATTTATTTAATTTAATAAATTCTGTGCAGCAAAATTTCCAATATTTCGTTAAACTACGGTTATTTGACAATCGAATGAATTCAAGAAACTAAACTGTAGTTGCCATTCTATCACTACTGTAAATAAATATTATTTAGGTGACAGGCTAATAGATTTCTATGCTAGTGGTGACATCAGTTATTGTTGAAAATGTGTCTCTATTTGCTTTTTAACTTGCTAAGTCTACAGGCGGTGCCCCCAAACATTGCGGGGCTCGGGGTAACTTTCCCCCTACCCTCCATTTGGACGGGCCTCGGTGCGTTAATAACACGTTAATTAATATGTTAAAAAAATTTGCACAGTGCGTAATTGCATTGAAAAAATTAATGCTTTGACAGCTCTACTTTATGTTGCAATAATTGATGATAATTTTTGTTGTATTTGCATATATTGATAGACTGTATTACCTAAATGTTTTATAATTGTTCTTTTTTTTCAGTGATCTGTTTATTCAGCAGATTTATGATGGTCTGCTGTATAATGTTTGCTAAATGCTTTTGCTTTCAACTGTTTTCTGTAGTTCAGAATAAGTTGTATTTTTTGTCATTTCGTTCGCCATTTGTCTCTTTGTATTTTTTGGTAACATCTTTTCTTCTAATATAATTTCATGCAGCATTTCGCTTTTTTAATATGTGGCCCAACCATTTGTGTTTGCATCTTTTTCTTTTCTTGAGACATACGTAAAAATTTCCTCTTTAATATTTTTTATCTGTGATGCAGCTGACTTTTTAGAATTTTTTCTAGATGCCATAATTGTTACTGCATGGCAAATTTGTTTGCACATTTTGCAATTTTGGATTAAATTGATTATATAATGCTAGTATTTGTGCAATTTTGTTTTAGTTCCCATTGCTGTTCCAGCATTGTGCCGAAGCTGTCTTGAACTTACAATGATTAGTGCCACAATGAGGGATATAGTAATTTATTTTAAGGTAATTTAGTGTCATTGCATTTAGTGTTGTTTATATCTATTTTATGAATATGTTTTTGGTAATCGATTTGCTTAATGTCCAAAATTAATGTTATTGTTGATTAAATGCTTTTGACATGAGGGCGTTTGTTGGTTAGTCAGTGTTAAAATAAGAAGTAGTAGTCATTATTTAAGCATAATTATGTTGTTTAACTTGAAATTTTAAGATATGTGTCAAATGAGTGATAAACTCATTGTCTGTCCAATGCTATGCATAGCATTGAACAGAGTATAAAATCACCTTTGTGTCTGTTCGTGCGTCCGTCCGTCCGTCCGTCCGTCCAACTTTTCTTAAGCTATTTTTCTTCCATCTTCCCTTTCCCTTCCCCTTTCCCTTTTTTTTCTCCTTCCACTTTCCTTTTCCCTTCCCTTCCCTTCCCCTCCCCTTTCCCTTTCTTTTTCTCTTTCTCTTCTTCCATCTTTCTTTTTATGTCCCCATTTGTGCGTCCAATATTTGAGGTGCTATATCTCCGTAATGGTGCAAGATAGATGCATGGTCACTATGGACCACCCATAGGAAGTACACCCCGGGAATCGAATGGTCACGTGACTGGTGACGTAACGTGACCCCAAAAGGTCAAACTCGTGACCCCATTATGTTTGAGGTGCCATATCTCCATAACAGTGCAAGATAGATGCTTGCTGACGATAGACCTTTTATGGTAAAGCGCTGCTGACGAATCGAATGGTCTCGTAACTGACAATGTTTATTGTTTGGTTAAAATAATACAGAAGGATGAAAGGATCATTGCTGCTGTACAATTTGAAGTTAAACTGTTTTAATTTTTTTTCTACCGGTCTAAACAGCTCACTGATTATCTTTATGTGGACATATACTGTAAACTGTCAAAATGCATTGGACATATGAACATTATCTTGTATTGTTTACAATTTGAGTTTAGAATTTATTTCAGACTTACTTATTTCTCCATGAAGCTCACGATTGTTGTGTAAAGTCTTTAAGCATGCTCGCGTGAGTGGCAAAATTTTGATACTGTTTCGGTTGAAAATTTTGATTGTTTAAAAAAATGTTAAATTTATTTCAGATGCGTAGTGAAGTCACCATTTCGATAGTGAAAATGCTGGATCTTTTGAAAGGCTTATTATTGTGCCCAGCTAACAGTGTCAGATGTTTGTAGAGGCATGTAGTTTGGTGGTGTAACGTTAGAGGGTCAGACTTGTGATCAAAAGGTCATGGGTTTGACTCATGGTAGTGTCGCTATCAAGTGGTTACTACTTGGATGCGTGACTGTCCGCAAACATGTAAACCATCTGGGTATATAACCAACACCAAGATCAACTCAGCCTTCCATCCATCTGGGGTACTTAATTCGAGTACCAGCTTGTTTGGCTGGGGTTAGAGTGGGGCACATTCACCTGTGTTGGGTGTTGTGTGATTGCATATGGCAGGTGACGCTCCGCTGTTCTGAGATGTATGCTCTCATTGGGCCAGTAACGCTTCGTAGCTGTGCAGTGGGTTTTTTGTATAAGAGTTATACGTGATCTTTTTAACTGTCCTGTATATGTATGTTTGACATTTCAGCATCTCAGCACGACGGAAGCTCAGGGAAACGTTACTGAGTATCGAGCATTCGTAATACACAATGCAGGCACAGCGGTAGTTGTTGATGGACATAATGTTAGCAGAGCACCAGCTTCTCAGCATTTCATTCGATGGCAAATGTCCGCGCAGTCCAGCTATCACGTAGCTGTTGTGGCATACACTGCAGCTGGGTGCAACCCTTCGCTGAAATACAATGTTGTTCGTATCCCAACCCAGAAACAAGGTGTGCGTTTTTGATTTTGCGCGTATTATACGCTGATTATCAGATAAGTTGTAGTTTATCTGTCGGAAATAAAGGCAGAATTACAGCCTAAATATTTGTATATATAATTACTGCCAGTTTTTTTGCTTGTGCCTGAATACAGTATAACACAGAGGTTAAGTGCTGAACATTTTGTTTATCTTCTTCGCTGAAGCAAAGCAATGAAGAAAGCTATAGGTTCTATTTTTGATTCGGTTACTTTTTCAGCTGAATTATTTAAGAAATTATCAGCTGTGATTTTGATGACATTTTCGGGAGGGGTTTGGTGCGGCCTCAGGGGGAATTAGTAAGACTATGGTAACAATTCGGATTCTTCTATTGATTATGAACTATTTTTACTACTATGAGAAAGCAGCTGTGTTAAGTTTTTTTTGTATTAGCCAGGTGGCAGCACTGTTCTTGACAAAGGTTTAAGATCTCTGATCATTTTCAGCTGTTGATGTGACAATGTGTTTGGTCTGCGCATGTCTTTGCAGTGCTTCATCCACCGCGCAATCTGACAGTGATGGCGTTGAGTGAATCGCTGGTGCAAATGACGTGGCAGTCGCAGCAGAACGCAAACGCCGCTCGCTACGTGTCCGTCTGGTGCAAGGGAGACGCCAGCTGCCTGGTATGATGACGTTGAGTTTTAGCGATAAATTGCTGACACATGCAGCATACTGTAAAAATTTGAGTTGAAGCCGGGTCCCAAATAAATGCCAGGTCCTGGATACAAGTTTTAAAGTCTAGCGGTATATGTATTTATTTGTCAAATAGACTGAGCATCATCGACGAGAGTTTGACTGAGCCAGAGCGAATTACACCAGATGAACATTGAATGTAATCTGTGTAATATATATATAATTCACCTTGCCAAACATAAACCGCAATTGTATTTTTATGATGTTAGAAACTGTTGGTTAAACTTGTTGGCAATTGTGATAACATTATGTTTTATATTATTTATTATTATTATGTTGTAGCTTAAAATGAGTGTACCGTATTTTGGCTCAGTTTGATTAAATACACCATGTTTCAAAAAAACAGTCAAAATTGTTTTTGTCATTACTATGTCAAATTTTTACCGATTTTGACAATTTTTGGCAAGAAGATGGCCAAGACGATAGAATTATGCAAGATGCACTCATTTTCTATTTCGCCTATTTTATGTCAACACACTACTGTGGGGAAAACAGATGCTCCAATTTTGCATAATGTTGAACTGTTGTCTCCAGTATACGTTGTAACGAATTAATTATGCACACAGTAAGTGAAGTGTACATCATTTGGCAGAATTGCAAGTTTGTATGACAACTTGCTTGCAAATTATCAGAGGTTATACCCAAAGTGTGCCAGCATACACGAACACAATGGCTTAGATGCAACGCCACTGGCTGATAGCGGAATCAAAGGTTGTCTGATCAAACTGCATTCACTCATTGATTAGACATGTTTTAAGCTCATCAGTCACCTATTTTGTTGTCTGCTATTTTTACCTTAAAATATTTATTACCACAAAATTAATAAAACTTGTGGCGCCCTCTGTGGAATTGATGATGCATAGGTGAGCAATCGGATACAAATAATCACTGCGAAATGTAACAATTTGGTGCATTTATGTTTTACATGGTAGTGCGTTGACATAAATTAGGTGAGGTGGAGAATAAGTCCACCTTACATAATTCTATCGTCTTGGCCATCTTTGCACCAAAAATTGTCAGAATTGGTGAAAGTTTAACAAAGTTATGAGAAAAATGATTTTGACTGTTTTTTAAGACATGGTGTAGACACTGCATCTCTAGTTTTTGCTTTACTTCATTGCCGTTTGTTAGGTTATGTTAACAGTTAGGCCTTTCATTGTCCACTGTTCGCTGTTTTTTCCTAGATGCTTTTGAGATGAAATTGTAGAATTATGTGAATTAATACAGGAATGTTTATAATATTGTGTTGTAGGGAGACATTCAGTGGAAGGCTGTGGGTCGTGAGTACGAGTATGAGGTGAAACTTGACAATGGAACATTTCGTCAGTATCGGTTTGGCGTTGCTGTTGAGATGCATTCTCAGACCAGTGGAATCACCTGGAGCAGTTGCACTTACAACAGAAATTCAGGTGTCTGCGTATGTTGGTGACTTTTTTAAATTATTTTTTCTTATTGTTTTTTTATTGTTTTGCTATTACAGCTTTTGTCAGTTGTCGTTTAAAAAAAACATTTTTTGCAATTATTCTCGGTTAGATTAAGTTTTTCAAAATCCTTTCAAAAAGACTAAATAGATTGATATTTATTGTCTTATTTGGATTTTTTCGTTGCATATATCACTAGTCTCACTTTCAGGCATTTTGCGTTAGTTCAGTAACATTTTTGGAGAAATTGTGTCCATTATTCAGCAGCATAGCTCTGTATTGCTTTCTGTTTTATTGAAAACACTGCATAAAATATTGGTTGAATATTTGTTATTTATTTTACATTTAGACATTTTTTGTTATACATTGATTTTTGGAAACTACAGTGATGTAATTTATGTTAACATGTAGTGGCGAAACCTCCGACATTGGATGTGAAAACTGCATCAAAGAATGATGTTTCAATTATAATTCGTCAGCCTCATTGTAAGGAGCATGGTGCTGATATTGGCTATGTTCACGGCTATGCCCTCTATTACTACCCTGCTAATGACCCTGGTATGCAACGACTTTGGTTGATCATTTTCTTTTTAGATTTCTACAGGGTGTTCCAAAAAACGGATACCCAGTTTTATTTTTGGGATAACTTCAGTAATTCAGCACCGATTTTAACCATTCTTTCACTGTTACAAGCAGAAATTTATGGCGCGTAAACGTGA
>Ga0056128_1000098_pt1 | contig 52378 bp, 27 predicted proteins | sample WorMetLIZISLAND2_FD_71113 | JGI IMG/M metagenome (GOLD analysis project Ga0056128, IMG submission 71113) | Marine gutless worms symbiont microbial communities from Max Planck institute for Marine Microbiology, Germany - Olavius geniculatus... ... | reverse complement strand
CTGCGTCAGACCAAGCGACTCGAAGCACTCCGTCAGTTCCACGTCGACGGATGACTCGTCTGGACCAGGGCAGTTCAGGTCACCACAGACGATTATGTCGCCGCAGGAGTTGCTTGAATTGGCTCAGCGAAAGCTTAAGTCAGAAAGTGAAGTCACCCATTGACGACATTTTTCCTGTCGTTTTCGTCGGTAAACGAAAATAAGTTATTGAAACTGTATTGCGAATAATAGTTTTTGAACTCGTACTCGCTACTTGTAATCGATTCGAGTAGTAAATTTCTTGACAAGAACAGCCTTAGCACTAAAAATGATAGTTATTCTTTGCTACTGAAAGTAAACAATAACAAATAAACATTAATATGTAAAGTTGTATTTTTTTGACTTGTTGCTGACAACGTTGAAAACATCATGACGACGAATGACGTAAGTGGAGTGTAATCAACTTATAAGTTGATGTTGTCAATATATTATATGAATTATTTACAAAATATGGCACAAGCAGTGTGATATGACGACTGCCGACAATTTCTAAACTTCCGCTACCGGCAAGTGGCTGCGAATTATGGCTTTTTCGCTTTTTTGCCGGGTTGCCCCTGGCTTGTTCGTTCCCTACCTGATTCGACCCTTTGTTGAATATACCTGTGATTCATTATTGAGGCTTGTGTTTGTGTTTCAATTTACATAAAGGCAACAAGTAAGTAACAGACAGACGACGGATAACAACCATTTTAATAGCTCGACTGTTACTTAAGTCTGGCCAGCTAAAAACGCGCATTACCTCACCACTGTCACCAGGTGGTGGTATGTCTGGAAGCCGCATCACAGACCCCACTACGATCACGCTAAGTGTGTTTAAAAACAACTCGCCGGTATTCGATGCGCTCTATGTGTCAACGTCAAGCTTTCTTTGAAATGAATTTTTACAGATATACTTGGGTCAAGGCCTACACTTGATGAATGCCTAGATCCATAGAGAGCGTCAGACATTGCAAACATTCTAAGGCGAGAAAGTGTACTAAAACTCTGTATGGTAAAATACGTGTTTAGGCCTAATGATTTTATTTCAGAATTGAACAAAGCATTAAACATTTACACAATCGCTTATTCTCATTACCGTGCATAAACTGTCTAGGCCTAAGGACAATAAGCCTCGATGTCGAATTATTGATATTCAACGGGGGTGAAACATCAAAGGTAAGGGGGTGAAAGAGCCAGGGGCGAACAAGCCAGAGAGCGAACAAGCCAGGGGGCGAATCAGCCAAGAGGCGAACGAGCCAAGGGGCGAACCGGCAAAGGGGCGAAAAAGCCAAACACTGTGGCTGCCGTCATTTCATCATACAGTTAACTGGTCATGGTTGGCCTGCCATAATGTTAGGATTACTGTTAGAATTTGAAAAATGGTTAATTTATTCAGCTTTTACACTGTTAAGAGCTGACCAAGTGACAACATCAACTTGTCCCCGGAACCGTCGAGTTGCCGCCGCCATCAATAAACTTCTTAGTTGAGTCAAGTTGAAAAGTTAACGACTCGCCGCCGATACTTCAATTCATCGTCGATGTTTTTAGAGAAACCAGCTATTGAAAGAGGACAAACATACATACGTCACGTTTGCCCAATTTTTACTATCGGTGATTTATTTTCACTAATTTCATATCTAGTTTATCAAGTTCAATAGCACACAGATCAATCATTTGCTGCAAATCATACATAGATGCTAATATTAACAGTACATTAGGCCTACACACCCAATAAAAAGTTTTCCATTTTAATATGACATATATAAATATGAACATTTTTGGCATTTGCCTAATACGTGGCCACTTTTTCACAAAATATGCTTTAAAGTCGATGGCAAGTTGTTAAGTCAGATGATCAGATTTATCAACTTGGTCAGTCGTTAAGCTATAACTTGCCAAGTCATTCGATAATTGCATAGTTGACTGACTCAGAGGATTATTGTCACAGTCCTGTGACACATGCATGACTTCATTCCAGTCACCCTCTCGATGTAGTACACCTATATTATCAGCAATAATTATGATGCATTATTAATGCATTAACGCATGCATAAAAAATTATGCAATGCATTAACGTGTTTAAAAAATTAATGCTTTGACAGCTGTAATGATATTATGTTATTACAGTGTCATTTAGTGTTAATTATTGCAAACTAGGAGTTTCTGATTTTGACTGTAATTACTGACATATTAGCATATAAGGTATTTATGTGTCTGTGAATGATCTTGAATAATTAGCTGCTGCGTTAACAAGATTGATCAATTTGGTCACTTTGTAGATAACATACAGTGTTTTTAGACTATTGCACAACTTTTGTGTTGCTATTTTATGACGTCATTGACAAACTCGTTGTAATTACAGGCGAAATTGTCCTCACTGTTAAGAAGAAGCTATCTGTGCACATGTGCAACAGGGTCACAAAGTGTTGACCGGAACGACTTTACAAATGATTCTGCAAAGTAAGATGGTTTTGTGTCTTTGTTTGTGGTGATGATGATATTGATGCTGTGTGAAGGTCTCCTGGTTCATTTTTACTCGCAACAGCATGTAATGTTTTGTGCATCTTAGCCATTTTTTGGAGGGGGGGTTAGCAATAGCCCCTGGCTGTGTTGATGCAGAGACAGTCTTGCTCGTAGTTGTGATGGGGACTTGTGACGTGCAGGCACCAGCTAGCCCCTCCACAGGGGGGGCATGAAAAGGAGGGCAGCCTCAGTGAGGCGGAAGCCCCTCCATGCTGGTATAGCCTCTCACATAGCAGATCGTCTGATACCTCCACGAGGTCCCCCAGGCAACTACAGCCGGTCAGTGTGCTCGCACATGGCCATCTATAGGCTAAACTCAGGCAGTCACCTCATCATCGAAGTTCGACAACCCAGACACGGAGAACTGGTGCAGTTTGTCAGCAGTTTGGCAGTGCACATCAACCATCAACATTCGCCAACGACTACCATTTGGCAACAACGACAACCGACAACGCCTGTCAGTCTGTCAGCTGTGGGCAACGACAGCCGTCTTTGAGTGGTGCAGCCCCCCGTTTAATGAAATAGCTCTCAACTTCACAAGGGAGAGATGGAAACCTGGACTCACGCTCAAGTGGGACGATCTAGTGGAATTCTTTTCTTCTGGGCATCTGTCCCCCACCCCCACATAGGCAGCACCTGACTGGCTCATTACATCATCAACAACAACAAGCATCTTAGCCATCGCTGAGATGTTTGTCCATCCATCTGTCACACCTTTGAGCCCTATCGAAACAGTGTAAGCTTGGATTACGAAATCTTCACCATGGGCTGCCACAAGGACTGTAGTTTTTCATGACCAAATTTTGTGCCCCTGAGTGAGGGTGTTCCCTTTGAATGAGAGCATGAAAGAGGGGTACCCTGCCTTAAAAAGTTTTTATTTTGAACACTGATTGCCCAGATGGCAGGACCGATGCTGTCGCACATCACCTGAGCTTTGCTCAAATGACTTGTCATGAATACTCATTAGCGCCAGCTGTGGCTAACACAAGTCAACCAACTTTGGCCTTCGTCACTGTATTATTTAGTGTCAAGGTTCACTCATATATTTATTAGTTTCACATTTTCTACAGTCTACATAATCTAGGATCCATCTGTTCCATCAATTGTATGCATAAATTTGTGTGTTAGTATTATAAATGTTGAAGTGTTAAAGATAGATTTGCAGTTTTGCAGTTGTCGATGCATTGAACTACCGTTATCAAGCCCATACATTTCTACTGCTGCTGCTGATGCTGCTCGTCAGCACAGAGCAAATGAACGTAGTCACATTTTTCAACAGTTTTCGGGTAATATTTTGTGCTTTATGCGTTCTATCTCAAATGGAATGATAGCAATGGATTTCAGTAGTTACAACAACACTTTGTTTTCATTCTTGCAGTTTTTGTTCTTTTGCTTGCTGTAATATTTTTGTCGTAATTCTTCTCTGCACATGTGTCCGCCGTATGATTTGTTACCTTGATGTCTGTAGTATGCAGTGATGGATTTCGTCTGTTTTGTTGTTGGTCACCTACTAAGGTTACTAGCATCTAAATGGATTAAGTTTTTGAGATTTAGGGGGAAAGTTCAAGATCCCTATGTCCAAAATTTCCCCAGAATACCTTCAGGGTTGCTTTGCAGGCAGTAGTATACAAAGCCTGATGCTGTTAGTTGAGTTCCAACAGTTTTGTTTGTATTATATGATTTCACGGCTCAAGCAGAATTGCCCCTTATGATATTATAGTTCATGTAGCAATACAGTTATTCCACCTGCTACAACCGACCAATGGCATAGTTCTGCTGCATCATGCTAGTAGGCTAACAGCAGCTTTGATCTGTTGTTTACTTGTTTCACACACACACAGGTGGTGTGACCACAGAAGATTCCTGTGTGGACAAAACATCTGCTCTGTTGAAGAAGTGGTATGTTGAGTTGAAGAAAGACCTTCCTGAAGATCAGAAATTTAACACTGGCTGTGGCAAGTATCTTGTGATTTTTAGTTTATGCACGGTGTTTCATAAAAAAACTACCCCTTTTTCTTTCATTCATAATTCACTCAAATGATGATCAATTTACATGAAATATTTACCAGTTGTAGCTGAAGATATACTAATTCAAATGTTTCAACAAAATATGGCAGTTGATTAAATATTCTTTGCTAGTAGTGACGTAACGCTGACGTCATAATGTGTCACGGGGTACAAGCTTGCTAGTCTCAACTGGTGCTGTCATTTGCTACCCTGCTGCGATGGTGAGTTTAGTCAACACCGTTTTCTTCTAGACAGAGTAAGTACAAATACGTTTAACATTGCCTTCTTTAATCTATGGTTAATAGAACAGAAATTTACCTTTAGTTACACATTTTATTGTATATTTTAAGAACACTAATTATCACAAAAATTTAGGTGTGCACAGTGAGATGTTGGGTCAGTTAAAATGCTCCGGAGATCGCTGCATATATACAGATTCCCCATAAACCTGCGATGTCTGCAAATACTCTTGCCACACTACAAGATTCACATATGTGAGACATCTTGTCCTGGCTATCCCGCCTGGTCGAAATGGTAAGACAGGCGGAGAACAGAAAAGGTTACCGGTGTTTAGTTCATGAAGCCGCCTACGCTCATACATCAGACATGGCAAGCTGATGATGATATTTACTTAGAATGCCGAGTATCGGTCACAACCCTTTCACAACAAACATAGCATCGTCATTCAGTTGATTCTTTCTATTGCTGTTTGTGAAATTTAAAATTTACGATGTATGATGGCATTCGCTGCAGATGGAAATGTTGGAACGTGGTATGACGTCCAGCTGAAGAAGTCAGTGTCTGATGGTGCTACTGAACTGTCATTCGTAACTAGCTATAAGCAAACTCTGCTGTACATTGCGATTAGTTCATCTACTGCTAAGAACAGTGATGCTGGTATGCCATCAGTTGTTTTGGCGGACAGTTGCATTCGAGTCCATAGCAGCATCTATCTGCATCAGTTGGCAGACTCTATAGCTGCCTGTGTTTCTAAAGAGACCGATGCCCACATAATGTTAGTCGAAGCTGTGTGGCGTAGCATGCACAAATGAGCAAGTCTGCATATTAAAGTCACAAGTAATATTTCCTGCTGGAGCACAGTTGGATTTGTTGTATTATTGACTACACACAAGATTCCCAATTTGTGCTGTAATTAAAATTTTCTGCATGTATGAAAATTAACATTTACTGACTTTTCACAGTTTGCAGTTGTTTATATAATTTTAACTGTTTTGTTTATTACCATTAAAGCTTCCAGATTCAGGCTATTTAGTAGCAGTGCACTGCACTCAACATGCTAACACTGCATGCAGATGACTGCTCCAACAGTCGCATAAATGAATGCAGTGTGTGACGACACAGTTTCAAATCCCAGTGTGATAATTTCAAGTCCATTGCTAAAGCCAGTGCAGTATCCAACCTTCTCAGCATGCACTGCTGTACTTAGGTCAAGTCGGCTTTCTACTGTCTGAAATGGTAAAATCAAATTTCAGAATGACTACACACAGAATGGTGTTAGTGGCATGAACAGTGACATCGCCGAGGCAGACTAGCCCCAGGTTGGTTGGTTTGGTCTGAGGCTCACCAGCGGAACTACCATTCGCTAACATTTTCTACATTCATCAAGTGTATGATGTACCCCTGCCTCTTTAAATACTTCATTACTTTTCTTCTCTGTTCATGATATCTTTAGCATCCTTCGCAAGAACCAAACTTCCACGGCCATCAACCTGTCCTTCATCACTTTCGAAATTGTCCACGTTTCACACCCGTACAACAGAAACAACCAGACATAACACTGCAGAACTTGTAATCTTGCGTTAAAGTTGACTCTATGACTAAGAAGCACATTTTTCATGTCTTTGCTTTTCCAATTCTTTGTTTTATGCTGTGTTCACTTATGCCATCACTTCTAATAAGACTGCCCAGATACGAAAATGAGTCAATTTGCTGGACCTCTTTTCCATCAATAAAGATTAAGCACTTATTGGCGACTTATTACCTGAAAATCGTAAATTTTCCCTACCCCCCTCTCATTTAGCGCCCTCGCTCAGGGTGACCCCTTTCTAATTTATGGAAAAGCTTAACGGATCCTGAAACTAGAGTCTTGCGGACAGCCGATGGTGAAGATTTGGTGATCCTAGCTTGCACCGTTTCTGACTGATCCACCCGTATGATGGAGAGACAGACGTTCGGATGGACAGACAGAATTGTGATGGCTAAGATGCGCTGAAGCATAAAAGTTGCGCGTAAAAATGGGCTTTACCCAACAGACAGCAAACAGTGTTGCCAAACTATTTAATAGCAAGCAATATTGTCAATATAGCATATTTATAATTACGCGCATTCACATACAGAATCCATTACGAGTTGCATAAAACAACGTCCGTTTCACAGCAACCTTTACAAATTGTCATAGCAAGTAGAAGCACAAATATGCTCTACCTAAATAAACATCTAGAACTGAAGGGTCACAAAATCATTTTATCACACAAGACAGACAATTGCTGCGTACACATAGAAACACATCTGAATGCACTGTTTTTAAATGTTATACGATTTTTTACTGCAAATAAGATGGTCTGATATTAAACACGACGGTCCCTCAACCACCCCAGCCTGACACCCAAAGAATAAACCTATCTACAAGATTTATATGATCTAATGTCACAGCAGCAAACACCTTTCTACCCCTTATAAATAGAGATTGGTCATTCTGTCCACCGTTTCTTCTGTGCACACGATGACTAATAATAGCAATGACGTCACTGCACCAACAGTGCAAGCAGCAACGCCGGCTATTACATTTCCCTCCCTCCACTGCAGTGAAGCGGCTCTTCCTTCTCCCTCCCCTTTCCTTGTTTTTAAATCAATTCATTTGGCGGAGATAAGCACTCTCACGAGTGCCTTCTAGTTACAGGATGCACTCGACAGCAAGCAAAGGGTACAGAACAGTGGGTTATGCTTACCTTCTTAGTATCAATCATCACAGCCTGAGAGAGCATTTGAAATCACCAAAATACACAATCATTGTGAAGTATACATGTTCTGACCATGATAAAATTACTGACAGCTAAGCCTACCTATCTGCAAATGTTCTATACAATTCCCTAAACAAGGCCATCAGTTCCACTTCATTTACCACTGCCAACACATACACCATGTACGACTACATTTATGTAGAGAGACGGAGCATTATTAATGAAAAATTTTGGCTTTTTTAAAGCACAAATGCAATCAAAATCCACTCAGTGCAGCCTGACCATTTGACAAAATACAAAAAGTAACAAATAATTGCTCTGATACACAAGTCACATGCCCAAACAGTTGACTGTTTAGATAAAGTATTATGACGCCACTTTCACTATGCACAGAAATTTTTAGTGTGTGCGAAACTAGTAGAAAAACACATTCAGGAGGAGAAAAACCTGTGAAATTCAAAATAACACCAAGGTGGTAATGCAATTTATATGTAGGATCATTTTACATGTGGGATATCTAAGATATGAGTGAAAATGAATACAAACTGGGTACCAGTGTATAGTGTAAGCTGCAAAACAAACACTGAGCAAACTATTCAGAGACTTATGCAGCACAAAACACACCGAGTCAATGACAACTGCACAGCGAGTCAAATGCAGCAGACACCATATGTGTCTTTGCAATGAGATAGTGCCTGATTTGATACGTTCTCACCAGAGCACTCTTTATGAAACAAAATGCTCATCAAAGGGGTGGCGGCTCACTGTAGTGGTTAAAAGTGGTTTGGCCTGTTATACAACTTAAGGGGATAAAATTGGCCGACTTTTGTGGGCGTGTTTCAGTTGCTGGATAAAATCGGCCAATAAGATCGGTGAAGCATGACGCAAGGTTGATATTTACGTCTGCTACTTTGTGCGTATCAGCTAGCACAACAGCAGATTGCAAAATGATACTTGCATCACTTCTTCTGCACTTAATTTATGAAAAGAAATAAACATGATGAATAATTAAAATCAATATTCAACTTCCATTGTAAACAATCACCATGGCAACACAAACAAAATCTTGTTGACTGATATACAAAAAGTCAGCCGACAAAATCGTCGAAGATAGAGCACATTCTATCTTGGTCGACCGAATCGGCCGACAAAATCGAACAGTTTTTGCATGACACACAACAGTTTTTATCGGCAGATAAAATCGGTCGACTTTATCAATCATCTGACATCCCCTTTAGTTGCAACAGGTAAACCACTTCAGTATAAAACCAACCACCACATCAACTTGGCCTTCCAGCTTTCCAGGGTAGTTAAGTCGAGTACTGACAATGAGTGTGCCAAAAATATCTTCCGCAGCTGCCTCTTTAACCCAGAATCAGGATGACAAAGCACAGAGAAGAATGGACCAGATCCACTTCCCGGCCAGATTACATAAGGCCTTCCAATTGTCTATGGTTACTTTGATTGTGCGTCCGAATATTTTGGTTGTTAATAATATTAGGTTTGTGCGAGTGTATAGGTAGACTGTTCAACTGCTGCTGTAATTGAGATGTCTTCACTGCTACAGATTTCGACAGCAGCAGTGACGATGACTGCTTAGATATGATCTACGGTATGTTGAGCGGGGTGTAAAACTACATATGACATCAGTTATTCTTAGTATTAAACGATAAATATGTGGTTAGTCCTCTCATTGGAGTAGTACCAGATTCTGTACAAGGAAAAGAGTAACGGGATTTGCTATGTATACGAAAGCGTTATTGCAAATTGAGTACAGAGTCTGCCAGGGACAGGTTTTTTAAACGGTGAATATTTAAAACTGTTGAAGATATGACAGAGAATATACAAAGTGTGGTGTCTCACTTTTTCTTACCGTGGTGTAAATCAGTATGTTATAGACCATGGCACTTGTACAGTTCAGTCTCATGCTCCATAATACAGCAAACGGAGCCACAAATATGTCGAAAGAAGAACAAACAAAAAAACGCTTGTGGCTGTCGATCGCTATTCTATGCACGAACAGTGCAGCAGTAATGACAGTGGTGTGGGGCGGAGAGGCGATAACCAAAAGCTCATGACTGAAGTGGTCGAGGGACAAGGTTCGCATCTCAGGCTACGAGTCGAGGCGCTTGAGTGATGTGCCGACGTGCTTCTTGGGGCTCACCATCTTCTCGCGGGCCTCCTGCCGGCCGCTCTCTTTGTGGTCATATGTACACGCATGTTGCTCCGGCAGCCGATGTAACTCGCAGAATGTGTAACCTGCACACACACAGCCAAAATGATGACTTATCCTCAGTAACCGGTAAATTTAAAAACATATAGCACTCAGGCTAAAGGCAAATTAGTGGCCATATTTTGTCCTTGTCATCTTCTTGTCTGTCTCACGACCGATGACTGTTGAGGTCAAATACAAGTTTACATATGAATGCAGAAAAAGCTGGGTGCATTTGCAGTCATTTTTCCAAACAAACCTAAGCCTTTCAACTTCCCTTCTTCTGATTATCCTGCCCAAGACAAGCTAAAACTTTTTGTACCCCCTGACATTATTGTACAAAACTTTCTTCTATGTCCCCATTCATCAAAAAGTTTCATCCACATCCATCGGCTTACACAAATGCCGCAATATATTAAACATCACTAATGAGCTAAAACACAATGTAAGATTCAAAATGCAGACATATTTTCTTGCTTCATAGTGAATACACATAATGTTCAAAGCACTGCATACTTTCTGTCTGACTACAGCACTGACTGCAATCCCGGGATCGGGGATCGAGAAATTTGTAATTTCAGGTTACAGATTAGTCGTTATTTCATTATCACTTATAGACTGATCTTATGCATAGGACAAAGTGGGTCCATTGCAGGAGGTATATCCTAACTGCAGAGAGTTACTGTGACTGTCAAAATACAACTTACAGTGCACAGCAATAAATAGGAGTCCAGTGCGCAAGAAACATTTTTATTCACTAGATGGCTAGAATTGTTATTTGTATCATTCAGCCTCGAAAATATACCATTTTAACAAATTTTTGAAATCCCAAAATACCAGGATTAGGACGCCACAAATCCCAGGATATGGGATTGGCAAAAACGGCCAGGATCACGGGATTGCAAACACTACTGGTATCCCTGATGCAAAAAGAACTTAAAACAAGATCGACTGCAGTAGGACAGCATTACAGATAAAGCATCAGTGTGCAGTGTATTATACTTTTATCTGCATGTTATCATATAATATTTTTATCATTCTGTAACATAACTAATAACAGTGATCATTTTCTTACCACACTTGCAGCGACCGATCTCCATGAAAGCTAACTCAAGACGGGCTTTGCAGCTGAAGCAGCGTCGTTTATTTTTCTGCGTAGGCCGCAACGGTGAACTGTCTCGACTGGTATTTGAACTGCCACCAGCCGTTGGTGTACTGCAATCGCCCACCTCTTCATGCCTGCCAACATAATGAATGCTATTTTTGGGATACCAAAATTAAGCATTTCTAATGAACAACAACCAATGAACTGGGTCTAAAATGGCCTGCTTCCATTAATCTGTTTCACAGGAGTTGCACCATGCTGAGTATAACTGAGCTCTGCTGCAATGAAATTGTCCGAACTGACTTGTTACAAGGTGAGAACTTGCCAACAGTGCTACATGGTGATTCATAATTACAGGAACCCTTGGTTTTTATTACAGCTGTCAAATTAACGAAAATAATTAATGCATTAACACACATACGTAAATTTATGTTAATTTATTTAAATTTACTAAATTCTGTCAAAAAAGTTCCAATATTCCATTAAACTGCACTTATTTGACACACAATTATTCCAACGACAGGCTAATAGATTTCTATGCTAGCTATGATGTCAGCTGTTGTCGATTATACGTCCAAAATGAGTTTTTAACTTTCTATACTCAACAGGTGGGGGCAAACGTTGCTGGGCCCAAGGTAACTTACCCCCAACTCTCCCTGTCAACGGGCCTGGGTGCATTAATAACGTGTTAATTAATGCGTTAAAAAAATTAACCCTTCAATTGCTCTAGTTTTTATTGAATAACTCTGAAAAAACCCGGGCCAATTTTGATAATTTTTGGCAGGCAACATTACAAAGAAACTTGACATAAATGACTAGTTCAGCCCACCCCACCTTAAAACTACACTACCTTGCGAAATGCAGAAGTCGTAGTTTGGCCATTTACAACAATAAAATCATACTCTGTAGTGCATGTGTAGGCTCAGAAAATCATTGAGACCACAAAATCATTGAAAATTTGTTAAGCATATAACAATTATGACATTCATTTTAATATTGTATGTCGACGAACTGAAATGATGCATCAACAGCAAGTGAGCTGCTCTGGGTCGCTCGTTATTGAACATGCTGTTGGTGAGCGGCATCAACGTCTACCACTTGCATTCGTGCTGCAGAGGGACATTTTCAGCACATGCTGTAATACAGATAATGTGATGTGACGTGTGAGTTTTTGAGATATAACTGTTACTTGCGTTTGTCGCTGTTTAGTTAATCATTTCTGAGCTGACGCATATGTTACCCAGTATGAATTGATTGCTGTAAATGGCCAAACTATGACTTCTGCATTTCACAAGGTAGCGTAGTGACAGTATTAAGATGAGGCGGGATAAACTATAGTCATTCACATCAAGTTTCTTCGTAATGTTGCATGCCAAAAATTATCAACATCGGCCAATGGTTCAGTTTCACGGAGTTATTCAATAAAAACCAAGGGTTCCAGAAATTATGGATCACTGTGTAGATCGTAATTACCGATGGGTAAACCGATTTCAGTTAATCCACTAACAAAATTCTGGGGTCTTTCATCACACAATCAGAAAAGGCACAAAGCACAAAGCTCTTTACACCAGTACAGGAAGCAGTCAAAGAGGTTAAGGACTAACATGGTTCCTACTACTCCACGGCATTTCATTTTCCGTGACTTTCCAGGACAAAATGAATTGTTTTCCCTGACTAATTTGTTCATTCGAAATAACAATAAAACAACAGTACAGTTGTATTATTACATCAAATGATATGATAAGCTGAGTATGGCCAATCACCGGATTGGACGGAAATCACTGAATCAGGACATAAGAAGCCTAATAAAAATTTTCTGATGAGTAAGAAGGTGAACTAATGCAAGTGTCCTGTCACTTTGAAGAAATTTTTGTGCATCTGTGTTAACTTTTGTGCCCAGTGGGCCAGTACGTTTACATTCCCTTACTTTCCATGACCTGGTGAGTTTTCCTGACTTCCCCTGACCATAGAAACCATGAACTGGTCCCAAGACAGAAGAGTTCAAAATGTCATGTGAAAACAGCTCACAATTTGACAGTCACTGCTGCAGCTAAAATGCTGATAGTACAACGAAAATTAATGAATTACAGACCGCAATAAATCAGTGGCTTCAGATGAAGCTGCATCATCAGACGATTGCGTCAATGTGACTTCATCTGGGACTGCAGACACCACTACGACACACAACCAGATAGATGATTGTATGTTCACACGTCCCCTGCATTCTCAGCAGTGCTTCGACATTATAAGCAGATTTAATGATGTGCTAAAGAACTTAGACTTAAGCTTGATGGAATGCACATTTACACATTTAATTCCAAAACTAAATGCAACACTGCCATGTGTCTAGTCATTTACGCGAGGAACATCAAACAAATTTATCGATATCATTTAATCTTCTTGGAAACACTGCAAGTCAAAAATACAATGTGTGTCAACCATTCACTTCAGTTCAGTTCAGTTTTTACTCTCTTCAAAACGAAATTTCTCAGAGGTCCATTGCGTAAGGCTGGCTAAAAAGATGAGTTTTCAGCTGAGCTCTAAATTGTTCATGACTGATGGCCGTAGAGCGCAGATCCCCAGGCAGACTGTTCCAGATGAGTGGCGCTGCAACTCGAAAACTCTGTTGGCCGAGCAGAGTTCTTGTTCGGGGAACGAACATATTACCACGCCTAATGAGCTGGACTAAGTAAGTATTGATCAGTTTCCAACAGCTGTTGGAAATCACACTGCAAATTCTGGCCATTTTTTTCATCTTCTTTCTTACACCATTTATTAGTATTGAGACCAACTGCTGTGAGAATAATGCCTATGGCATAACTTGTGGGCAAACTAATTAACATCTAGATCATACAATAAAGCATCGTAAAGCAGCAGTTTACCATCAGTTTTGTTGCGGCCATCCTCGTCAATGACCGACACCTGACAAGCAGTGGATGCCGGCGTAGATGAAGTGCTCCCAGGACCAAACAGCTTCGCATCACGTTCTCTGTTCTGCTGCTGTCGTTCTATGTACCCAACATGCCATCTCTTAATATTTCAATAATCATGATAGCAATTTCCTTTGAAGCAGTTTTGGTAGAAGCCCAAATGTGTCAGATGTACATGGCTCCAAAATTTGTATCAGAAAAACCATTTCTCATTTACACTAGCCATTGACATCATCTATGCACAGCCCACACTGAACCCATTACTAAAGTCGGCTCCACTTATATGCACATCAGCTATAAGCACACTTCGCCTATTTGCGTGACGTGTGTCTAATCCCGTCTGAGTTTATGCTATGTCAATGGCAGTCAACTTCGCTTATAAGCACCAGCCATATATGCACAATTCGGCTATAAGCACACACTCTTTTGGTCCTAGCACCATGACTTACTTCAGTTATAAGCAACTTTGCTGACACAGTGCACATAAGATTAAAACTCACCCCAGAATTATGCGGGTAGGCAGAGCTAGTGAGCACCACACATCATGTGGGCTACAGTGCATCTCCCCACCCCAGCAGCATGCAATATCATAATGAACTTCAAACGGCAGCCTGCGGGTCAATATTGCTAGGCCTCCTGCTGTCTATGAGAGTGATTGAGACGACAAACGGGCAGGTGGGCGACTTATAAACTGGCACTACACGAGCGACCACTATCAGCTGCTACATGCTGTGCCTGATGTCCATGACGAAGATGAGAGAGACGACTGTTTCCTGTGGCATGGATGACTGCCTATGATAACTGTATGCTGTAAATGACTGCAATGGACCCATAAGCTAACTATGGTTAAATGCAAGTTCCGCTTACATGCAAGTCAGCTTGCGGTCCCAAATCCTGCTTATAAGCGAAGTCAACTGCAGTCCCAAAATCCCAGTGCACAGCATTTTACTGTTTGCTTCTTGACAAAACTTTTGTATAATCACTAAGTAATTGAGAACACACCAACTTCACCATATATAGAGTGCTGATGGTAAAAAATGATTAAAATGCAAATAAAAATACAATTAAAACCGAACGTGACTGATAACTCACCTTTATAACAAACTGAGCATAGTCCTGATGTCTGCACAGACCTACAACATCAACAGTTCACAACTCTGCTATATGCTGCAACATGTGTCAGAAGAGTGCTGTTATCTACTACAAACATACTGACTAATCACAGCTATAATTAATGAAACTAGTCATTTGTAAGGCAGTAGTGGTCAATACAAAATAATTTAAGAAAATTTCTAACACTACCTGAAAGTGACAAAAGATCATTTTCACTAAGTGCAGGTTCGGAGCTAAAAATGCACAAAAATGTCACGGTTGTCAGTGCTCGGCCACGGACTCCATGGGGAGTTTCGAGCGCTTTGCAAAGACCCTAGATAAAGCAAAGTTTGAAGCAAAGAATGGAAAGAGGCAATAAAGCGGGAGGGAAAACGGAGTGAGGATGAAAAGGACAGAATGAGAATAGAAAAAAAGAAAAAGTGAAGGGAAGGAAAGGAAACGAGGGCAGGGATGGGGGTGGAACTGAACTCAATCTCACGCACTGCAGAATCCACATCTTGACAGAGCTATAGTTTGTGGATTCAATATGTGGAACTCGACTCCAGTGATCTGGCAGTTTCCGCAATGAACTATGACATGATTATAACGTGCATACGTCCAAATAAATAAACCGTAGGCAGCATACTACATCGGTAGATAATGCACAACTTATAGACTGCAAATGCAAATGCAAATATCTTTTGATAACATAATTTTCTAGGCTTTGGTACACGCCCACGTCGGTCACAGAAGCAGCGCTCACCCCCAAAATCCACACGGACACAGAGGCGGTTGCTCGTTTGACTCAGCCATCAACCCCAGCTATCCACGACCGTCGCTTCAATTTCTACACCCGTTGCGTGTCCTTTCGCGACTCATTTCCTTTAAAAAAACTTCTACTAACAAACTTTACACCATCATCGCAAAAATGGCGTTGTTACAGCACTGCATTCTGGGATAGCGGTCAAGTACATCTACGTGTTAGGGCCGGTTCACATCTCAAACAAGTTTTCAGACACTCCAATTACATGAGTGACATGAAAAGCGATCGTCGTTTCTGTTTCATACTTGTGGTCCTTTGGAGTCTTTCCATTCTAGCTCATGTTACTGAAAAACTTATTTTTCGAGAACAAAGTATTTTTTAGGTTGTTAAAGGTCTTATAGTTATGAAGAACATAAAATTACAAACGACGAGGTTAGCCTATACACCGTTCTGCATAGAGTATCATTTTCTACAAATGATACAAAACTCAAAAATCATGATTAAATTGTGAAAATCTAATATAACATGCAGTTCTAATTGTGTAACAATTAAAAAAAATTTTGAGTTGTGTTGAAGTGTTAAAAAAATTTCCAGTCTTGCTCAACTTCAATCTGTGTAGTCTTTGTGTAACCGTTTCCTACCTGAGCAATCAGTAAGTATCAAGAGGCATCAGTACTTCAAAATTCTGAAATTTTGATTGATAGATAATAACTCAATCCAGCTTGGTAATGTAAACAAAATTTCACTACAACCATTTTTATGAGTCCTCAGGTGATTAATAGTGATTGCAATCCCGGGATTGAATCCCGGATCTCTGGATTGAGAAATTTGTCTGTTTTGGTATCCATAGTAGACTTATTTCATGCATGAATATGTACATGTAGTAGGCCGATCGTACGGAAGGTATTGCAAGTGTAGTGAGTGACTGTGACTGTAAAAACACAAATTACAGTGCACAGAAAAGTAGGACTCTAACGTGCGTCAAATATTTTATTTATTAGAGGGCTAGAATGGTTATTTGTGTCATTTAACATTAAAAAACACAATTTTAACAAATTTTTGTAATCCTGAAATCCCGGGATTGGGATGGCACCAATCGAGAGATTCGAGATTGGCGAAAACGATCGGGATCCCGGGATTGCAAACACTAGTGATTAATACTCAACACACAACGTGACAAAACAGTTGATGTTATGCACAATAATAAGTCTTCCGAAAACACAGCACACAGTTGCAGCTTTTTTGCAAACATTGACTATTGCACAAAAACCATTATCAGAGATTAACCACGAAAACGTACAAACAATAAATTCAGCCATAGTGAAGTGTGATACTGGCTGAATGTGTAGTTTTGCAGACATTATGCTACAGTCAGCTTTCATGTATTTACAGTATACAGTGTGAGTCAGAAAATTTTACACCCCTAAAGTTTTTTGAACTTTATTTTTCAATAACTGATAATTTTAAAGCCATATTTTATACACAAGTCTACACCAAATTGCAAAGTTTCATTCCATTATTCTTAAATTTGAGGAAGTCATGTGACATTATGCATGCTCATCTAGAGAATTTTCCATTTTTACAACACATTTACCACAAAAACAAAAACTTTTGATATCTGACAATAAACAAATGTAAAATGCACAGAATGCTGGGATATTACAGCTACAAAACAGCCAGAAGTATGCAATAAAATATTTTTTGAAAAGGTTCATATCTGATGCTTAAAATGTTTATCACCGGCCAAAGCACATGCATTCAGATGTTATTGTGAAACTCTGCAGCAAGTCATCCCGTATCTGCTGCAGCGGACCTTTTAGCCCCAGAATGGTCTTCGGCTTTAAGTTAAGTTTGTCGCTGGTACACTGCATTTATAACGCCGACTGTCACAGAAGCTGGACAAATACACATGTATAAAAACAATCAGAAACTGAGATGTCTTAAAAACGAAATGCTGAAATTTCTGGGAAGAAAGACCTTACATGCACGACACAGATGGCATTTGTGAAACTGATGCCTTATCACAGCAGCATTTATGCTCGTGTAAGGAATATACAGTCACAAACATTTTTGCCATTGGTTGATAAAAACATATACATCAGAACTTGGCTTGCAAATTACTACGGTACTGCTGTAGATGCACCACATTAATCACTGGCCTACTGCAGTTGATTGGCCAAGAAAATGGCTACAAACATTTCGTGATGCAATTGCACGTGATAAAACAAAACAAAAGAATGATACCAAGTGCTTAGTAGAATGATCACTAAACCACATAATGAACAGTTTCGAGACTTTTTGCTCCATCATAATGATCAAGTCCATCAAGCATTAACCTGATGACAGATAAGGTCCAAGACAGAAATTAAAGCTAATGGAACAAGAATAAAAATTAGCAGGAGTCATAATGAACGTTATTAAAAGTCTAGGAACAAAAACCTGCAAAATGTACAAAGCTGCACCACAATCTCCACACGTTGACACAGTATAATAAGTACATAAACAATAATAACTACATACAGGGTGCAGCAAAAAAAGAGCCCTCTAAAAAGTTTTTTTTGCTGTTTTCTCAGCAACTGTTTGAAATTTTAATTTGAAATTTTATAGCTTTATTTATCAAAACACTTTACAAAATGAGATTCTGTTAAAAAACGACAAAGTTATGAATTTTTTAATATGATTGCCTATCAATTTTTCAGCATTAAAAATGTCCTTGCTAAAAATGCAATTTAATTTCAAAAACTGGTTACCACATTAATGTTGATGACATCACTGTGACGTTTACAAATTATCACTAAATTATCATTCTTTTAAAGCAATCGGCGACTGCTCATCGGGTTCATCTTCCAGCAGGACAGCGCGCCAGCACGCACAGCGCGCAGCGCACAAAACTGGCTGCGGGCCAACCATCCATATTTCATCACAAAGGACCAGTGGCCTCCAAATTCGCTGAATATAAACCCAATAGACCGTCATGTGTGGGGTGCAATGTTGGAGGCTTACTGAAAGCTTAAAATAAAGCCGAATACAATCGCTGAAGTCAAGAAAGCGCTTCAGGTTATCTGGGGCAACCTACCACAAGGACCAATCGTCAAGGCTGTGAAAAACTTATCAAAGTAAGCAACTGAAGGCTTGTGTTAGAGCTTGGAGCTGGCAGTGGACACTTCGAATATTCACAGTGATAATGAAATTCTGGCATCTGATCATTAGTTAACTGTGTTGTTTCAACGATGTTATTGAATTGGCGTTGTAGCTTGAACATTTTTAATGCTGGAAAATTGGTAGGTGGTCATGTTAACTGTGTCACTTTTCAACAGAATCACATTTTACTCAGCAGTTAGATGTAAAGCATTTTAGTAAATAAAGCTGTAAAAGTTTCAGTTAAAATTCCAAACGGTTGCTGAGAAAAAAGCGAAAAACTTTAAAGGGCTACTTTTTTTTGCCGCACCCTGTAGACGATACAAAACGAGTTCTGAGTCAACGTTACCAACAGACAACTTTCTTACATCATCTTCACATACACTGAAAGAATTCAGACAGCTTTCCAGACCTATCAACAAAAAAGTTTTAGTAGTCTGTCGTACTCATAAGTCATTTTCATTTCAAATAAAAAAAATTAAAAACACCAAATTATGATTAAAGCAGATTTTGCTGCAAGTTATCTTCAACATGATAGGACACTTCTGGCCACGTGTCAGCGCTGAAATAAAACATATGAAGATTGTGTAAATCAGATCGTGAAAAAAAAGTCTTTTAGAAAGACACATGCATAACATACATGGTTTTTCATAAAAAAGTTTCCTTTTTCTTTCTATCATAATTCAGTCAAATGATGACCAATTTGCATGAAATTTTTACCACATGTAGCTGAAGAAATTTTAATTAAAAATATATGGACAAAATATGGCTATTGGTTAAATATTCTTTGCTAATCGTGATGTAACGATGACGTCATAATGTGTCATGACTACAGGCTTGCCTTTCTCAACTGGCACTGTCAGTTGCTACCCTGCAGCGCTGGTGAACTTTATCTGGTTCACTGATAAAAAATGTTCATTGTATGAGCACTAAGCAACATGGGGGCATAAAATCAAGCATATCGTAATCCAAAAACTCAACCATCTCGCAAGTGGTGTGTGCTGCTGGTGCACTGTCTTGCTGGAAAATGCAAAAGTCAAGCTATCCTCATACGTGCGTGAAAGTGATCATTTGGGATATTTTCGTGGCTGCTATGGTAAAACATCAACAGTTTGTCATCATAGAACCAGATGAAGTTCACCATCAGAGCAGGGCAGCTATTCAGCAATTATCAGCACCAGTTGCAACAAGCAAGTTTGTACTCACGGCACATTATGACGTCAGCATTACATCACAACTAGCAAAGAATATCTAACTAACAGCCACATGTTGTCCAAAGATTTTGAATTAGAATTTCTTCAGCTACATGTGGTAAAAATTTCATGAAAATTGATTATCATTTGAGTGAATAATGAAAAAAAGAAAAAGGGGTCTTTTTTTATGAAACACCACGTACAAGTGGCACAAAACACACATGCTTCAGGCAGATAATTGCTCTGTTACGGTTCTGGAAATAATAAGCCTCAATTATTGCAGTGAATTACGAAAATGTTGACTGCTAAACACTTTTTGATTAGTCATGAAAGTACTATCAACAAGCTATATTAGCTTTTCACTGTGTCTGACGTACGGAGTATAAAGACTGAAAATAAAATGCTACACTTTATTCTCTGCCACACTGTACATTACGGCATTGTAGCCATATCAGATCGATAGCCAGGCCCATCTTTAGGGGGGCGGCAGCTTGGCATGTGCCAAGGGCCCCACGCCCAAAGCGGCCCTGCGCTAGGGTGATCACCGCAACGGGTCATGGATCGATCGATCAATTTATTAGGCCTCTATAAACCAATTTTCATCGCCTTAGAGGATGAATTAAGCCTACTGTCACAACATTAACTCAATTAAAAGATCTTGAAATGTTGGGGAAAGCCAAAATCTAGGCTCCAGATTTTTTTTCCCACTCGCTTTGCTCACGTGATTGTAGGCCTAAACACACAAGACACAGGCCTGCATTATCTATGGACTTATAGCCTATCTTACAGTTTGTGGTGTAGTGTGGTATTAGGGCCTATTCTGGGGCCCCGCGGGTAAGTCAGTGCCAAGGGCCCCGCACTGGCAAAAGACAGCCCTATCGATAGCTACTGGCCTTCAAGCTGGCCTGCTGTTACTATTAAAAACACAACAGAAAATTTGCACAGTGCAACAACAAGTAAATAAATACACATGTTATGAACGTTTAAATGTAATTCAGTCATCTACTACTGTGAAAGAAAGCGTTCTTATCACACCGGTAACAGCACGAGTATTTCTGTGAAGTACGCTAATATCAAATGATAATTCATTTTACAATTCTACTCTGCGTAAAAGTATAATTGACTACGATAGGCATGGCATAATACAAAACGAAAACTACAGCGAGATATTACCTGACAACAACGTTGCACGAATGAGTAGAGCCCACAGTTTTCCGTGGGCCACGGAATTTCGAGCAGAGCCACGTAATTTGCCCTTTTCCACGGAATTTTGATATTGCCACAGAATTTTACAGAAGTTAAGAAATGACCGATGATTAGTACGATCGTTGGCTTTAAACTAACTATATCACGGAGAAAAATTAAACTCAACTGCCTGAAACTGTGTCCTTACTAATAATTACCATCATATATGGCACTTATCGTAAATTAACACAATGTGACTAATTGACAAATTGCACTTCTGAAAAAAATATCGATAATTTCCTTTGTATGTTGCTAGCATAACTAAGCGCTGTGCCAGCATCCAAAAACTAAAGTTTTTTAAACAGAATAAAGCTTAGTTTAAGCACAAACAGAAGGCTGCGGTAAGCCATGGAATTTGGACAATTTTGCTGCGGTGAGCCGCAGAATTTTGTGAACAGGCCCATAAAATTTGGGAAAATTTACGGAGGAAAACTGTAAGCCCTACAATTGAGTAATATTTGTGGTTTATAAAACAGGTGAATAATTACTGCAGTTAGTAACCAAAAAGCACTTTCGGTGTCTGACAACAAATGTCAGTACTTGCTAACTTGTTAAAGGGCACAATTAACTACAATTGCATGATTACAGAAAAATAGAAGACATCTACTTCGATGATTTCGTAATTTTATTAAACACAAAAAAACTTCAACAAAAGAAAGTTAAATCTCAATCTACTATGTCCAAAAATACAGCAAAGGACAGTTCATCCGTTGAGTTTTAAAATAATCCTTGTGGAAGAAGGGAAAAAACATAATAAAAACATTAATCTTAGTCATGCCAGAGGTAACAATAAGCTGTCAAGTTGCAAACATCTCTAGACAACTGATCTGCTAGTAGTTGACAGGTCGCAACGGCTTCACGTGAGCAGAAGCCGGCACGGAACAAATTGTAGTGTCCATGTCAACATTCTTGCCACGAGACTCGTCTTTTCTAGACAAAAAAACAACAAATATAAACTATACCCATGTCAGACCACATCACTACTACTCCGTTAATAATACAATGATTTCTAAGCACCAAGAGTGCATAAATTTACAAGTAACATCTGCTGGAATTTGGCATGCGAGCATAGCAATGGTTTCACTTTACACGGCTCAATAAAGTTAGTTCAAGACTGAGTATGCAAAAAAATCTGATTATCAGCCTTAACTATGATCAGTATGATATAATATACAAATATACAAATGATAGTCTTATGGATACAGATTATAGGATTAACCTGATTATAGCCAACATGCACTCAACTGCAGAGTGTTCAAATAATTTCCTGAAATCAAATTGTTTTATACAATCTGCTGCAGCGCACATTAATAGATAACAAGATATTTAAGCAATGATAGCACACTTGTAAGTACAAGAGCTGGCTGTGACAATTTGATGGCAATACTGCAACCATCCAAACCTGCGACTACGAAAGATTCTCTTGAACGAGTCTCGGAACGAAGATCTTCTTCTGACACTGGTGGTCGACACATCGGCAACACAGCTTTGATTGGGACTGCTGCCGGAGCCGCGTGCCGAGCTGCGAGATAGCCTCCGTAGAAAGCCCAAACCACCACCGCCGGACAGAAAACTACTCGACAGTTTGTCTGGTTTCCGCGGCCGATCATCGACGCCACTGACTGAAGCATGTCGGCTAACTCTCGCTGAGCAGTTGGACTTGTTGCAGAATGATGCATCAGCTGTGAGTACCCGTGGTACGAGGAAACTCGAGGGTATCGCCATAGGCACACAGCGGTCGCGGCCTGCCGGCGTGCTGCACTGCTGTCTGTTCGGTGAAAACTGTATCACTGAACAGTTCTCTGCTGTGCCGTGGTGATGATGCTTTCTGTTGCCTGCGACCACACCGGCAACGTTGGCGTGCGCCGCTGCAGTGGAGCGCAGCTGACAGTCGTAGCCGCTAAATGTTGCTCCACGGTTCAGAGCCAGCACGGGCTGCAAGCGAGATGCTCCCACCGGAGTCGACGTACTCGGCACAATGTGACGACGACGAACCAACATGTCGGTGGTCACTGGGTGCAACTGAGGTCTAAATACCCACATGATGAATATACAATACATATATACTTGACAAAATAACCAAACATATCACTGGCTAAACATGTCACTAGCTAAGCATCAAAAAACATGCAACTGGCAATGAATTCTAATATTGTTTCTCCTTATTCAACTGGCCTATTCTTCTGCTCAGTGTATGGTGAGGCATTAGCTAGAAGAAAATGTTAAAAATGTATTTTAGAGCTATACAATATATATACAATACCAATATAATCAGTGAGTGAGTAGGGATTAATGTCTAACCCGACATAGTATATGTCATTTGTGGGACAGACCGGTATGATCAGACCTAAAATGAAACATTTATTAAATAAAAAGCCCATGCCGACATAACATGAACAAAACAAAGACCAGCATTAATCAGCATGACACAAATGAGAAGCAGGTCCTGTAGTTTCTAAAAAACTATATACAAAAATGTAGCAAAAACTGCACAAACATGCAATTCTCACATTTGCTTTTCGTGTATTTTCCAGAGTTAACGGATTAAGCTGTTAACTACAGCAGCATTTTCAAAAGCTGGACCAACCACGTCAAAACCCTGAAAGCGAAATACCACATCATTCACAAGCTAAAAACTCACAAAACAGAACAAACCGAGAACAAGACAACGTACCTTCTGAGAGGATCACGGACAGCAGGAGGCTGTAACGTAGCATCGGAAGTGTCTAAAACTGACGACCGGAATGAAAACTGAAACCTTCGACGAGGTTTTGGTGACGGCGGAGTTGACACGAGAGCTGCTGACACAGCTGCCATTGAGCACTCCATCGAGTTATTGAGTCGTGACAAAAATTCACCAAGACGTGACAGACATCGACCGATGGACGCAAAATCTGCGTATGAAGGCTCCGTGCACTGCTGCAACTGCTATAAGATAACAAGCACAACAAAAACATTTTAGTATCAGAACAAAAATTCCATTAACAACTGGTCCATCAATTAATAGTGAAATACTCCAAACTGTAAGGTAAAAACTGCGGCAAAAAGTGAAGGGCTCCATTAATTCGAATCTCTAACAAAATTGTTCGCACCTTTGGGCCACAAATGACTGTGTAGAATTTTTATCAAAATCCTTCTTTATGTAACCTTGCAGAGAGATAAACAAACAGTAATAGTTCAAATATTACGCCTCTCTGGCCTCTGCCTGCTTTCACCAAGCAAACCATTAAAAGCAACACGGAGCATTCGGTCTGTCAGTCACTAAATCTCAGTATAAACTCGCCTTCAGCAGAAGAACATATCTTGGCATTCGTTGAACAGGAGTGAGCATGAATGCTGAGACCGGTAGACCAGTACAAGACGGATGCAGCTCCAGACCCTGTAATCAGCCAATGTCATGATATCACACGCTAAGTAACAGCTACTAGACGACGCATGCAAGGCAGTGTAATCACAGTTATCTACGTCCTTCACGACTGCAAGGCTGGAAGCATTAGGAAACCAATCAAATGAAAACCAGCTGATCACTGTCAGTATCATATACAAACAAGATAAAATTATTCAATCAGAATCATCTTTATAATTATACGGTCACATGAAGTTACATAAGGCAGCTAGCTAAAACAAAGTATGCATAAAAATAGCCCCAAACAGCATACAGAACTGCAGTTGACTTCTCCGTGCTGGTTGCGCTAGATGCCTGACCAGCAAAGTTCGAAGTCACATGACACAACAATGAGGACAAATATCAAAATCCAACCACAAAGCATGCAGACATTCTGCCCTGTTTAATAATGACAAGTCTCATGTGCCATCTCAAGCTGTAAATAGAGGAGACACTTTCAAAATAAACAAATTACGATCCTAACTATTAAGACTTGGTGACAATGATCTTGGACCAAAAACAAGCATCTAAAGACGGACAGAGACTGGCATTATTTAGTCAACTCAGCCAACATTCTGCACTCAATAAATTGATTTACTTATTTATTTACTTAATAAATGCACAGTCAAAGTGGTTTTATGGATTACACTTTTCTGTAGAAAAGTTTGTCAGCTACTGAGAATGTCATTTTCCAAGTAGCATCAAAAATCACCAAGATTGGCATAAAACAGATACAACAGCACAATAGGTGCGTGCAAACCTTGATTATTTTACGAAATCCTGTATTCTGCCGAGACGTTTTGCGCAGTGTCACGAGACAGTTTGGGAAGATGCCGACGTAGTCTTCATACAACTGCATCAGTGCATTCTACAAACAATTCACAAATACATGGTACATGGCATTTTCTTTGTACCATTATTGCTGACAGCAATTTACTAAACAAGAACCAAATTAATTCAGCATTAAGCACCACTGCTGTCTCAGTGACCTAGGCAGATGGGTGCACGTTTGTTAGGCCTTATCTGAAAAAACCCTTAGATCTGTAAAATTTAGGGTTAGAGTTAGAGCTTCTACAGATAAGGGTGGAGGCCCGAGGGTCTAACACACATTTTCTTCAGCAACCTGAAAGTTGCACATGTGGTTCAGCACACATTCATTTACCATACTGAAATGACACTTGCAACTACTAGACACGTCTTCTGGGCTCATAATGGGTCCAAAATGCATATGCGGTTAGGGCTCTGCCACGAACCCCTTGGGACAGCTTACAGCACTCTGCAAGCACCTTTGGCTGTTGGGGAGAGGCTTACTGTCTCCCCAAATAGCCCTCACACTTTCAGCCATCAGCCTCAAATTTTGGCCCACAGGCACCAGGAGTGCACTCCCAAGACAAATTCCTGGCTGGCTATATCACTGCTTTGCCTTGAATGTTGGTTTGGCAACAAACAGAGAATGTGACTACCTTAGATCATACGTAGAGTTGGCCATAATGCAGATGATAAATTGTTAAGATTTACTGGCCCAAAATATTATTACAAAACATTGTTATTAAAAACATAAAAAAAAACAAAAAAAATAATACAAAAGACAGTACTGCAATATTATAGGGACTAGACAAATTGGCAGAATGCACATACCATCCACAAAACAAAATGTGCTGACTGCTAACATTATCAAAATGTGTTCTAGCCAACACCATCCTAAACAAACTGTAAATAGGCACGAATTATATCTCCTATCTGACTAAAAACTATGTGCACAAAACAGGAAGAAAAACATACATCAGATGATGGAATAAACGTGTCAAAGATGTCGCCAAGGAAGCACGGATGCTGACTAGCAAGTCGACACTCAAGCCGATGCAGAAATGTGCAGTGACTCTCATAAATGTTCACCAGACACGGTGGAAACATGGTGCTACACAGCAGATATTTACACCGAAATCGCTGAATTAAATTACACCCGAATCATAGTGCATACGACACGTACAGTAAGCAGACGTGCTTACTTTGAAAGAATATCTCTTCACGCGACATCATCACTTACGGTCCATTTCTGACAATCTATGCATAAGATTAAGTCATTGCTAACAGTTCCTTGTCAAAACTGAGAACATCAAAACTACCCCACTACACGAACCGTAACCCTATCACTAATCCACAATCCCTAACCCTAAGGCTAACCAGTCTAACCTAAAGTCTTACCCAACCCTAATCCCTAACCCTATCCTGAACCTTAATCCATAACTCTATTCTTAACCTTATTTCCTAAACCTGAGCCTATATCATTGTTTCCAGGTTTTGTCGATACACCTTTATTATTGCAAACAACTTGTTATTCATGTATTCAAGCAGACAGCATAAATAAGCGTAACCACTTTTACGCGCAAGAGCTAGCTAGCTAGCTAGCGTGTATTAGCTATGGTAATTCTGTCCATCCGTCTGTCCGTCAGTCTTAGTGTCTGTCATGACCCGGTACCATTTCAAGACCAGTTGAGATAGAAACTTCAGGTTTTTACCATATGATAGCTTAGTGTCTTAATATTTCTTGACAAAATTTAGTGTCTTAATATTTCTTGACAAAATTTCATGCCACTGGGTGAAAAGGGTCCCCACGAACGAGGAGGTGAGACAGGAGCTCCCCTCCTAAAAAGACGTTATTCTACTGCTATTGGCTCGTCTAACGTGAAAATGGTTGCAGATAGGCACAGACATGCTGCTTATGGTATCATAGCAAGCACTGGCAACGAGCTTCTTAGAAATGTCAACATCGATGATTTTGGATGACCTTGAACTTCCAAAATAGGGGGTTTTACTGAATTTTTCGCAATTTTGGGCTGCGACACACATTTTAAGACTGAATTGCGCCGAAATGGCTGGAGATGACCAAGACAACCTGTGTATAAAATTTTTAGCATTGAATGTAGATTTTAGCAGTCCAAATTCGGACTCTAGATTCAAACAGGCCTGCGCACACAGGTGTCAAAGAGCGGTACCCTTTTAAAAAGTGGTTATTTATTCGCTGTTGTCTTGTCTAGTGGGAAAATAGTTGCAGATAAGCACAGACATGCTGCTTATCACAACAAGCACTGGCGACGAGCTTCTTAGGAATGTCAACTTCGATGACCTTGAACCCTAAAAATATTGATGTTAAGTGATTTTTTGGGCAATTTTTGGCTGCAAAAGAGTGAATTGCGATGAAATGGATGGAGATAGACGAAGATACCTGCGAACAACAACTGCCATAGGCTCTCGCGTGTCTCATGAGCATTAGCTCAGATTGCTTGTAGTGAATACAATCAGCATAAAAAATGTTATCTACATGCATATGATGGACATGCTTGAAATTGGCTTACACTCATACACTGGATTAAATGTCACATATTAAGTTAAAAAGAGTAAATCAAAGACGGAAGATGCAGACGTACTCAACTTCCTGCGAAGAAATGATGTCCGACTGTCGGAGAGAAAGAGCAAAGTGGTGAATGAGGGTCCACAAACAGGAGCAGTAAGTGCGCTCGGTCTCCACAATCTCACGCATTGCTCCACTTCTCAACACTGCAATGAAAGCAAAAAAGAAACAAAGTAATTTTTACTATCTCAATAGTGACAAAATACTAGTGGATTCTACAGCCAAATGCAAATATACAATGATACATGCAATACAAATAGCACATAAAATATCTACAGATTAGACTCATAATTGTGCCAAAATTAGAAAAATGTAAAAATGAAACATTACAGGACACAACAAAAGCAACAAGTTCACTGACAATGAAGCAAATAGCAGTAAATGGAAGATGCACAGTGCTTAGTCTGCGACTAAACACACAATAACAAAATAAAACTATTAAGTTTTCGAAGAAATCACTCTTTATCATCAAAATCACAATTACAGTGTGACAACAGCATGCAGCTAAATGGCAAAGTGCTTCCTTTAGACTTCCTAGCCGCTGCTAAATATCCGGATGCGCCGAAATTTTTGTCCACGCCGAAAATAAACCAAAAAAATTCTGCTAGCCGTAATCACCATCGAATTACTGAAATTATTTAGCAACTGAAAAAATTGGCTAATTTTCGGCCATGCTTCGATTTGGCTTGCCTTTCGGTTACTCCCACCGATTAGTTAGGCCATTCAATATTCTATGGTTTGTTTTGTTGTTGTTGTTGGTTGCATGTTGCTATAGCCCAGAAATCATCTTCATAGCTAAAAAAAATCATGATAATTATAAACTACCGTTCTGAAAAAACAACAGTTAAATCGATTAGTTAGGCCATTCGATATTCTATGGTTCGTTTTGTTGTTGGTTGCATGTTGCTATAGCCCAGAAATCATCTTCATAGCTAAAAAATCACGATAATTATAAACTACTGCGCTGAAAAAAAACAGTAGTTAAACTGTTGTTTGTAACTGCCATGAGACAGAGCTGAAATGACTTCAAACTTCTTGTAGTCGTCAGTCACAGACCAGCGCCGCGCCTAAGATCTTATCACCATCCGTCTCTGGCTATTAAAACATTGTGTTGCAGCTCTTTGCCTCTTATTAGTTAGCATTGCATTGTTACAGCATTCACTGATATGTTTATGGACCTTACCACGGTACTAGTTTTGTGAAGCGTGGTCATTGTACAGTTGGTTTGTTATGATATCTCGCTCCAGGCAAAGTTCAATGAAAGTACTTGCCATCGAGAAATTAGTGTTGCAGCTGCATTTTGTCCGAATGTTTTAGGATCAGCCGTAATTTAGCTGGAAATTTTTGTCTGCGCCAAAATCTGGCTAATCCGAATATCAGCCATACTTTTTGCTCAGCTGGATTTATTTTCTAAAAATATCGGCTAGGAAGTCTAGCTTCCCAGTATGATTTAATACAATAAAACTCTTGGTTCACTGTGCTTACTGCAACATATTTGCAAAAAAATGACCTTATGATACAAAAATGAAACTGAAAATGTCAAACGTTTGGGATTTTTTTAAATACTAAAATTAATTACTAAAATATTTTTGACCATGATCTTGTTGGAATCACTGTAAAATTTTGATTTATTTGACATATCACTGGTGATGATTTAAACAATAAACAGTTTTCTTCCATTAAAGTAAATACAAGCAGCATTTGGTGTGAAACATCTAAACTTTAAATATCATTTAGAGATAAAATACTGGATGAAAATCACCTTCTTTTGAACTTCTTTCAGTCGCTGGAAGAGAACAATGGATGTCTGCTAAATTTTTATCTGTTTGTTAAAACACAAACATTAGTATTCAGTATAAAAAATAACACACAAATTATTAACACATACACCTATACACTAGACACAGCAAACAATGTACAAAAAGCCTTAGACAACAGCATTTAGACCACAGATGTAAAAAAAACGTTTTTTACATTGTTTATTTTTGCCACGTGAAGTTCTCTCTATCTAAACTACAGATCAAGGTATAGTGCACTTACAGCATTAGACATTAAGCAAGAAATTGAACAAATTATGGCCAACGTTCTTTTATTCAACATTTTTAAACGTGTTTTTATTCTTGCCATGTTTTTTTACGTTGTTTTATTTGTCCAGGAATGCTTTTTACATCTATAATTTAGACACAGCTTACAATATGCAGATTGCATACTACTGTTTCATATACTGCTAAAAACTACTCATACAAGGGTCATTCCAAAAGTTTCCGGCCTCGACATATTAGACAACAATATTTTCCACAAGGATGTATGTTTCACTGATGTGTACATCAGTGAAACATACATCCTTTACAAACTCTAAATAGTTAGATGTGGATATAACGTCATTGTAACTTATGACATCTCAGAGCATTAAATAGAAGCAATTTCCAGCGTCAACGAAAGAAGCTTGAGTCGTTCATCATCATGGATAGCAGACACCATCATTATCAGATTTCAGATTTCAAAACAGATAATAGTCACTGGGGGTAAGGTCGTTGCTGTATGCAAGGTGGTCTTGGTGTAGAATGTCATAGTCATGAACAGCCAGCTGGGTAACTGTAGACTTTGGACTATACCGCAGTGCTGAAATTTGGGAAAATTGCGCAGCGCTTGCTCCCGAGTTCCTCCCAGCCCCGCTGCCCATCAGGAGCCAATGTAACTAGTCACACAATCTGATTGGCTTTTCATTAACACAACTGATATAATTAACAACTAAATTTTCAATGAAATTTTTCTGATACCATCAGATATTGGCATTGCGTCGCATTTTGGCTAAAGTGCTTTGATTTCCGGCTACCACAGATTAGGCTATAGTATATTGACAGACCCAAATGAGAAGTTCATAAACGCATTTGTTAAGACTTTCGTAAAATCAGATGCCAAGGTCCGAACTTCACTTTGGTAAATGCAGCTACAGACTGAAAAAGTTTCATGCAACAATCAGCCTGATTCAAATGTTGCTTGTGTTAGCGCACCAAATCGTTTCAACTTAATGCTCTATGACGTCATAAATTACAATGACGTCACTTCCACAATCTGCTCACATGAATACGCAAGGTAAGTACCTTTTACTGATATTAAGACAATAAAAAATTTTGTCCAATATATTGAGGCTCAAAACTTTTTGAATGTCCCTCGTATTTGCATTAAGTCATGATTGACTCAAATGCTCTTGTTTGCGGCTAGCGCAAATGTAGGCTAATCTATATTCACAGATGCAACTGAGAAATTAACAAACACATTTGTTAGGGCTTTCACAATATCAGATGCCACGGGGCTCCAATTTGGTAGACCTAGCTAGAGACTGGAAAATTGTCATGCAAAGTGAGTCTGATTCTACGCTGTTTGCGTTAGCACTCCAAATCGTTTCGGTTTAGAGCTATATGACGTCATGAATTACAATGACATCACATCCGCAACCGACTCATTATAGTTCGTAGGGAATGTACGTTCCACTGATGTATAGATTGTAGAAATTATTATTGTCTAATATGTCAACACTGGAAACTTTCAGGATGACCTCGTAGGTTTGAATTTAATTTATGGTTCGAAAACCATACACTCAATGTTTAGCAATGTACGAGAAAGTTATAAAGAAACCTGTTGTCAGCTGATGAGTTCCAAGATTCTAAAACAATGCAAAACAAAAATGATGCACCTTCAGGAAATCACTCAAATAGCACTTCGTCGACAATACACAGAACTAAGCTTGTTCTTATATGGTAAGATAACTAATAAGTATTAAAATTTAACATTTAACAATTTACAAATCACATTTTCTGCTCATTGAGCAAGACACAACAAGCACATTACACGAACTTGTGAAAAAAAGCATGCTGATAAACAAAAATTAATAAACAAACAAAAAAACACCAGTTTACCACTTGCATTCCACCTTAACATTTAAGGATGTCCATAGACAGGTACAACGAGTACAAATTGCAGCGCCTGGCAATCCCCAAGGCTAAGGTGAGACACGTTCACCTGTGATGGGTGACAAATAACATTCTGTATCTCATATGGCCGGTGACAATTGATAGCTCTGATACTGTTCCTGTACAGTAAAAAGTTTCACACTAACTTAAGATTTTTTTTACTTTTGTTAATTCCTGTAAGTGATCCGAGAAATTGAGAATGCACAGAAGTGGACCAGAGACACGAAAAAAGTTCAACACTTTTGACAGTAAAGTAATTCACCATTTTGGCGACTGCCATAATAGTTGATGTAATTTACATTTGGCACAAATAAGTCATACGGCAAAACTTACACACGGTGAAAACCATCTGACAGTAAATTGTACAACCTGGCTATCAGAGCTGGCAGAAGGTGGAACTGAATGAGCATCGTGATTATGAACATTATCATCATCATCATCATCATCATCACTGTCAGCATCGGCAGCTATCTTCTCAGTCAACGACCGACTCATGTCCAGACTCTTGTTAGCAACGGCGGTCAGTGACGATGACGAAGGTGACTGTTCACATGCCTCTATCATCATCTCACTCTCTACGGTCTCCACTGCATTGGCTTCGGCTGCTGTACACGCCGGATGTTTAGCATTAACAATGACTGAATGCTACGTATGATTCAGACTGCTAGGCACACACCCACCCACCCAAAATACAGTGGGCTTTATTGGATAAACTCACCTAATAACTCACACAAACTTAAACAATGCTAACTACTTTTTGTTCCATTAAAAAAGAAATAGTTTATTACGGCAGAGTTTTCAAAACTAGGAAACAACCTACATTTTTGCAAATGTCTGAATATTAACCTGATGTGGACAGCATCTAGCAGTGCTCATTCTCATAACTTAAAAACCCGCAAAACCCATTAAGCTGAGCCGTTTAAAAACCCCGGTTTAACCGCCAAAAACCAGAACCTAATAAAAACTAACAGAACCCACCAAGTTGCTTTTCAAATCTTGGGGTTTTTAAACCGCGATGCTATGCACTGCTGCGGTTGCAGTTAGTAGACTTCTTTCACTGCATGATTATTCAGTGCATCCACCTTCCTCAGCAGTCAGCAAGACAGACATGGCCTACAAAAGCAGCTAAGGGACCTTTGAGCATTTTCACTTATAAACAGAAAGCACTGCATGCCAAATCTGCTCTGTCAAACTGACAGCTCACAAATAATCTGCATTACTGCAAGAAAAAAACAAACATGGAAATATTCGGACATCCAAATTTCGTTTATCCACGTTTTTTTCTATTTAAAGTTAATCCAATTTTCCAAGAAGGATTACACACACACACCAGATGCTTTAAACTTAGCTCAATATATTGCCCATCTCTGTACTATAATGTATGAGTAAAGAAAACAGGAGGGTGTTTTAGAAAAATGAAAAGTCCTCCTCTAACAATAAAAGAAATAAGGTGGTGCTAAACTCCATTTCTGTAAACATCAACAAGACAGCAGCTTATACTGTCACAATGACAGATCATGTAAATTGCACAAGAAAATAGCGAGTGTGCCTGCTTATCACCCAGCCTTCACTGGTACTCATTGCACCTGCTCACAGCATTTGGCCAGGTTGAGTTGACCTGTGTGGCTTGGTTACATACTAAGATGGTTTACCACAAATGGTCACCCATCTCAGTACTAACCTGGCTCAGCGTACAGTAACTTCATTGATGTGACAAAAAATGATGCCCCAAGACGAATCGGCCAACCAAGCCAGCTGATGTTAAGTGTCTCAGACTGCACATACCTGCGTTTCCACTGACTCCATTGCCAGCAGCCGAAGCAGCAAGACTGTATCGAGGGACGCTCAGTGTAGCAGCAGCAACCGGTGACACGGCAAATACAGTACTGGACAGCGACGAGGCCATCTGTAGACCACTGTCAATGTCATTCACAGCCGTCGTCATGTCTTGAACATCACCGCTCACACATTGCATGTCATCACCTCTGTCACGCACCATATCAGACAGGTTTATTTTTTAACAATCTAATTAATATCTAATGTATCAGTACACTGATACTACTTCAGTCCATTCACAACCACGGACAGACAACAGAAATTGGCGAAATGTTTAAAATGCTACTCCAGCAATAATTAGAGCACGATGCCTCTAACATATACTGCCTACGATTCGAACTTCTGTTTTGACATATGGCACGTTACAAATGCAGACTACTTACTTACTTACTTACTTGCCAATAAAAACTGAAAGTAGAGGCTAGACAGCTTACACTAACATACTGCATGATGTACAGAAAAATAATAGTACTTTGTAGCTGGACTGCTGTTTAACTGGACATTATTTCTGTAGCCACTGATGCAAGCATTTAGACATTGTTAGACAAAAAAATGTTTACAGTTTGAAGATTGTTTACCTCATCAGCAATCAAATCATTCAATGGTAAACTGTTAATATTATCCACCGTAACCACAAATAAACATTAAATGCAATCTGCAATCCTCAAGCATTAACTGTCTAGCATCTATTAAACTACAGACGTCTGCCAGGCATAAAGAAATGCCCGCTTGAGTCGAGCTGCAGAAAAACGTCTCAGCAGCCTTCAATTAGCACCTGGAAATATTAATCCACGATACATTTAACACTGACTGTGATCTCTTATGCCCTCTCTGTCTTCGACTGTTTATACGCTGACATTGTAAATCACTCAATGGTCTTATCACATAACAACGACAGTACATGAAAAAAATTCAAGTATGATATGCATAACAGCACCGGTTTGACTGAAGTGCAATTGCAGAACGTCTGAGCTCCTCAAGCAAGGCATCGCGATCAGTTCGTATCAGATCCAGCTGAGCTTGTAAACTCTGCTGACTTGCTGTGGCAGCGTGCAGCTGATCGACCACTCTGTCAAGATCGGTCTGCAACGACAGAAAGTAACTTGTGTAGTAATAAATTTGAATACTGGTAAAATCAGTACAGAGAAAAAAACATCACGGAACTGCGGCCACTGCTGCTATAGCCTATTGCATCTAGTCATTAACTGGCCTACTTGTCTGAAGTTACTTTAGTTTAGAACATGCTCTGATCTACAAACCTTTGCTGATAGTTCCTACGGTAAGGCCAAATGCTGTCCTCATAAGAATATCCAAAAATAATATCCAAGAACTGAAACAATTCTGATAAAATTGTTTCTTCTGGTGCAGCTGGACATATACCGTATTAACAGACAGTACTAAAAATAATCGCAATCTTAATTACCACTATAGTCACCCCACATTTCAGCAAAATAGTACTACTATTAACAGTCCATGAAAATTTGGTTATTAGGCAAACGTACAGATATAACTCTACAAATGCTTACTGTGCCAAAATCAGCAATGGACACTAAACAAAACAGCATAAATCAGCAATCAGTAAAAGAGAATTTAACTCCAGAACATGATGGAAGAACGACAGAAATTTTAATACCTTCATAACAAGAATCATCTTTGATACTTCAGCTAGCTGCTGGTCATGGTTACGGTCAGCAGCTGTAGCAGAACCGACTTTCATAAGTGCATCCACATCACGAAACTTACTTCGCATTTCTCCAACCAGCGAACGAATCTGAAGACACAGATACAGACTTGCTATGTTTATAAATGTGATGTCTACAATAACCACCTGGATGCACTTGGAGTGTGCAAACCTCCACAGAGACTAAAACAGTGGACTGAAGTGCTACTGTCAGTATCATTAGTAAGTTAGCGACCTAAGGCTTCTACACCACGGTCTACAAAAAACGTGCCACTTTTATTTTTTGAATAGCTTCCTGAAACACTGGACAATTTTAATAATTTTTGGAACACAACATCAGGAAAAAACTTGATGCAAATGACTATAGTTTTGGCCACCTCACTTTAGTAGTGTTGCTACACTACCTTGTGAAATGCAAAAGTCGCAGTTTGGCCATTTAGAACAATGATTTCATACTGGATAGCGCATGCGTCGGCTCAGAAATGATTAACTGAAAAGCAACAAACACAATTGGCAACTATTATATCTCAAAAAGTCACACGTGTCACATCACATCCTATTTATTACAGCATGTGCTCAAAATGTTTTCCTCCAGCGCGAATGCAAGTGGCAAACATTGACACCACTCGCAAACAGCAAACTCAACAACCTGCATTTTACAAGGTAGCATAGCGACAGTATTAAAGTGAGGTGGCCAAAAGTACAGTCATTTGTGTCAAGTTTCTTCCTGATGTTGCAGGCCCAAAATTATTAAAATTGGCCAATGTTGAACGGAGTTATTCAAAAAATAAAAGTGGCATTTTTTATGGATCACAGTGTATGTGACAGTAAAAACAGTCATGAAACCTGGCAAACACCAATGCCATTATATAGCATGCTCAATGACAACAATATATCATTTTTTCAAACTCTGAGATGAAAAAGTTGTAATATGGAAAGCTAATCACTTGTTGCTAGCAATGCAACATCATAATTCATTTCAAATAACTTCATAAACGGATAAACAAACAAACAAATGTAAAAATGCAAAAACATTATCAAGTCTTCCATTGCTAGATATAACAGGCACTGAAGCTACTGCCACAGTGTAATTTATGTTAATAGAAACAGAGTCTGGGAGACGTGAAAAAAAACTTAAAAGAGATTTCGCTAACAAAGACAAAAAACAGAAAGTCGCAAATTACTGACTGCACATACCTGATGCAGCTGAGATTCAAGATTCTGCTGAACATTACCATTAACTTCATCTGTGTTAGGACATAATGAGATGCAATGGTCACTTAGCCTTGAGCAGACGTCAGCAGGATTCCACGACATCACTGACTATTATCTAGACGCATCAAACACTACAAACACTCACTAACACCATCCCACTTTGCTATTTCTAATAACGGTGCAATTATGTAGTGTGCACTGCATAGTGAATAATTTATTACTGAAGTACAGTTTCTGAACCACGTTAAAATGTTCTAGTAATTTTTTTTTATTTTCCTCTGTATACCTTGGCAATTATTCCTATTTTTCAATACATGGGACGAGAGAAGATGACAGGAATGGTGCAGCGATATCTCGTGTGTACTGTGCACCAAAGTAGTTCACAGCATTAGGGCTGCGCAGTGCAGTCTGAATAATTTATTACTGAAGTACAGTTTCTGAACCACGTCAACATGTTCTAGTGATTTTTTTTTTATTTTCCTGGGGACTGCCCCCTCTCCAGACCCTTCCTGTTTTGTGGTGAAGGTGGTATTTTTAATAGCAGGTGTGCACAACTGTGCATTGGTCACTAATCCTGTATAGTTCTTTGGGCCCATGGCAAATGGCTACAACGAATGAACTTTGCAGGAGATGTCAGATCAGAGCTGTCTGTAACAAGGCTACAACTGACCATATATATGGTTGACATTCATCAGTATTACCAGTATGAAATGCGTAAGTGTGGAAATAGGAAATGTGAAAACAAAGATAACTAGAAATTTCAGGCAGAGCCTAATGTGAGGCCGCCTAACGATGTAAATCCGATTGTGGGGGGTGGGGACAATTAAGAAGCGGACATTCCATTTGCAGCAAAGTCACCTGGCCCAAACGCAACTGCATTGTCATATACAGCAAGCGCAATGTCGAACTTGGGTGGTTCATAATGAGAGAACAAAACTTTGTTGTTAGTGAACAGACGTTCACCAAATTTTTGTATTCAACATGGAATACATTGTAGTTGAAAAAGCTGTTTCCCATTTATCAATATCTCCATCCACTGCCGACTATGTGATCAAATTCTATTAATGTTGTCCGAAAACGTGCGCACCGTCAATTTTGAATAGGTCGAAATAAGCAAACACAACTTCCTGGTCAGTGGACCAAAGTTCACAAATTTTTTGGGTCAATGCAGGAGAGATAGTGCTTGACAACGCCGTTGACCGCTTCTCGATATCTCCAACCATTCCAGATATTCTGTGCTCAAACTCAAAGGCTGTCTTAAATTGCGCCAAATTTTCAACATTTTTTGCCCTCCCAAATTTTAAGGGGGCAGTGCCCACCAAAAGTTGTACCTGCATTAACACCACACCTAGCAGCATGTCACATGGCAAAGTCTAGTGAAACTAATTCCCTTAACTCCAAAGTTATAGTGGCTTATATGCTAAACTTTAAGCCAATTGAACATGTTTCCGAGCATGTGGCAAAATTTCACAGCGATCGGCACCTCGGAAATCTCACGTTGAAAAAATAAATAAACAGCAGTAAGCAGCAAATGTCAGGCCAACATTAATGGTGTGGACTGCTTTCATAGCATTTTTCAACAAACTGCTAAAGCTTCTAACGTTAACCCTAAATCTGACGCAACATTCGCTAATACGCTTTTTACTAGCCTAGTTCTATGCTGTCCTACAATATAGCTCTAGGCTAATATTTAGGACGAAGTTCTTTGTGTAGCTTTTTACTAGAGCCAAACAGCGAACAAGGAAGGGATGAGAGAATCGTTTCCCAAACTCGGCATGTCTGCATTCACCAATGCACTGGCTGTTAAAGTTTTCACAAAACAAACTTTCACGAACTACAAAATAATTACGTTGAACAGTAATTGTAATACAACAAAAAGATGTAAAGTAAAATAATTCAAATTTCCACCATTACTTGCGTAGAATATTTAATATTTTAAGTCAAGTCAACAAAACCAAGAATAGGGCTGTGCCATTCGAGTAATTTTAACTCGAGTATTCGAATTCGTGTACTCGGCTACTATAGCTTAACTAGTTATCGTTTAATAAATAGTTACGTAAGTCAGTAAAAATGTTAAAATTGTAGTACTTCAACCACACTTACTTACCAATGTGCCAACTGATTGTAGAGGCTTATGATAATTTAGATTAAATTAAGTAAAAAGTGTGTCGCTGTAATTTACCGTTATCATACATTATTGGTTAAAATTTCCATTCCATATAATGTCCATTTTATTGTGTTTTGTGGCACATGACTTTCTGCTAGTAGTATGGTAAATGGCGGAGAGTAGATCGAAAATCGTCAACTGGTTTTGACGAGCCAGCTATTCAGTAGCTACGAGTTCTGCATAGGCGTTTATGGCACGTCTGTCTGTTGTCTGTCAGAAATGTATTGTGGCTAAGCGTTAACTCCTAGCGAAAATTTTAAAACAAATAATAAGCATCGTGTCTTAAATCTATAGGCATGCAAAATCTCAGCGATCCAGGGGCGGCACCGGGCGGGAGGTCCAGGGGTCCGCACCCCCAGCGTCCAGCAGAACGACCCATGAAATTCGTGCAAATCCGAGTTTTTTGTTGGAGGGGTGAAGGGGGGAAGGGGTAACGGCGGTTAATCGACAACAGCTCATTTACATTATCTTGCAGTTCGTCATGCGCCAAGACAAGGAGGCCTTTATTCTGGCTACTATATAGAAGTGCACTCTCTGGCAATGACGAGGACGTCTACTGGCTGCAGATCACAGTGACTAGTCACTGTCTTCACTGGTCACTGTGCTCTGCAGCGTTTGCAGTCAGGTTACACTAGCAATTCATTATCGCAGTCAGCGTGAGTGATAAGGACCACATTGCTGCTAAGTTACCCCGCGCGTCTCGTGAGCATTAGCTCAAATTTCTTGTTGTACAAGCCTTGAAAAGTCCTTGAAACCAAATAGGGTTTTGAAATAAAAGTTTTGGAATTTGATAAAAGCGGGTCTTGCAAGTCATTGAATTTTGACGGCAGTGTAAATTTTGTTGTAAATATTATATGCCAGAAGCAAAAATATAATGATACTTGAAAGTCCTTCAAAATTCCTGGGATTTTTCCCCAAAATTGTGGCCACTCTATTTAATGACAGGTTTAGGCCTATGCAGGACACATTGACAGACCAATAAGCACGATTATGAGTAGGAGCCTAATCAATTGCTACGAGTTCTATTTGCAATAACAATGCGTTAGTTGAAACTGTTAAACAAAATGACCACATAAACTGGCAACATCCACGCATGATGCGTAATGCCATTCCAGAAGTTACAAATAGCCACAACTAGCCTAAATATTAATTAATTAAGTAAGGTCATCTGGGCGGCGTGTGCTCGCCTGCGGGTTATAAGTACCTGTGTATATACACCGTGTCCGGAAAAAGTAATGCCCTAGATATCGTACAATAGAAATGTCAGATTAAAACGAATCTAATTGAAATTTTGTGCATTAATTCTAAACAACTTGCTGAAAAGACCAAATTTTGTGAAAAAAAATTATTTTTAGCAGAGTACGGAGTCATTAATATTGTTGAATATCGGTAAAAAAATATCTCTGTTACCAACATAGCATTACATGAGTAAACACTCGCATTTGCGTAATCTAACAAACAGCATCTGATCTTCTCAGAATTCTACGTCAACAATTAAAATGCCAAATTGCAATTACATTTGCTAAACCAAACAATAGTTATAGTGGCTTTTGTCAGTTGACCCCAAAACGCATCATTTTCAGGTCACTGTGGATGATGTCAGATGCAAAGACCTGAAGCTGAAGTGTTTTAGGGTGACCTCACAAAAGCTGCTGTAACTGTTGTTTCCTTTGGCAAATTTAACTGAAATTTGACAGTTTGATATTGCCAATAAATGGTGCATTGCTGACATAGAATTTTGTTGAAATCAAACGTTGGTTTTGGAGTTACACAAATGTACATTAACAGAGGGGTTTACTTATGTAACGGCATATTGGTAAAAGAGATATTTCGTTATCAATATTCAACAATTAATAACCTCGCTAAGTAGTGATATTTTCAACAAAATTTAGTAATCTCTTTAGCAATTTATTCGGGACTAATGCACAGAATTTTATTCGGATTTGTTTAGATTTGAGATTCTTATTGTACGATGTCTATAGGGAGGGGGGGGTTACTTTTTCCAGACACATTGCATATATGATGGCACACTTGCCTCAGCCCTGGGCACCCCCGTTGCGGAATGCTGCCCGCCTGTCGGGGTGATCCCTGGCGCCGCCCCTGATTCTCACATGAATGTCATATAAATCAATCTGTCAGTCCTTTACGGGTAAGCAAATCAACTTGAAAACCAATTAGATAGAAAACAAACTGGCCGGAACAAATGTGGCAAATTTTGAGTAAGATCAAGACCGATGGGATAGAGGCAAAACTCGGAGTAAATTATACTGCACATCAGGTGAAAATGTTTACTTGCAAGTGGAGAAAAACAAATAACGTGGCTAAAGTGCTCACTGCGAATTAGACATAGCAATGTGGATGGGCCTAGTGTACACTCGGCGCCTCGGACACCTAATCCTTCAACACTGTAAATTAACGCCGCATATATGCTTGGCAATTGGACAAATGGCAACATCGTATTATCAAATGTTCCTGATAACTGAAACTTCTGCCCACTTATCACAAAGGTAATTGGGCGGATAATTGATATTTTTAACTCAGAAATTCTATTTTCAAACTGGACAATTGGCAGTAATAAGAAATCTACTATTAAACCATAATCAAACGTCAACTACTAATGATGACTGTAATCTTCTTTATTTTTTTGGTAAGAAAACTGCAGTTTAATATAAGACAGTGGGCCAGTGGTATAATACAAAATATGCAAAACAACAAAAAATGGCACAAAAATAGGCATGTGTCTTAACAAAGTTATAACTATTAGTCTATCACGCAATGTGCAGCGTAGTAAAATACACTGAAAAATCTTAATGCCAGACAAATGATGCAACATCTATCACATTATATGCTACAAGCAAACGTTAATATTTTTTTCAATTTTTTCTTGTTATATATTGCGAACTGCAAAAACTATTAAAAATACACAACTGTACGTATAAGTAAAGTCAAAATGTAACAAATAACTACACGTCGTACATTAGCAAACAACGCAAGATATTTTCAAAATGACAAAACTAAATACTGATAAAGATAACAATCAGAAACAAATGTAACGTTGCATACGTTAATAGCAGCATGTAACTGGTATAAACATTGTATAAATAAATATATGTGAATGGGTATGTGAATGCATCTGCACATAATGCCCAAGCAAAGTCCGTGACAGTTAACAGCAATAGCAACAATGTTTTTATATCATGATAAAAAACATGCACCAATATCTGCAAATCTTGATAATCTTAGCAGATCATCAGTTGATGTGCATATAAATCAGCAGATAACTTTAAGATATCTCTTTTCTAACCATGGAAAATCAAAATTTTGAATGACACAAAAGCTGTAACCCATAAATCTAACTCTAATCTGAACATCCCTGGTTGAAAAGAGCACTTACTAAACCCCAACATGCACAGCTTCAGTATAACCAGGAATCTGGGTATCAAAGATCTGCCTTAGTGTTATTTAACCATTCTGACACCATATTCACCGAGTGACAAATTATAAAATATGCTATATGATTCAAGTTCTGATACTTGGAAGTGCATATTACGTAAAACACGATATCATGTAAAACACGACCTTCACAACATCAAGTTTACACTAGCAGTATAAAACACTCTATAGTCACTCTTGTCAACAGAGTTAACACAATTATCCCAGTTCATTTATACATGCGACAGTTCTTTTGCGTATCAGACAATCCAACATTTTTACGGCATTGAAGTCATTAATGTTGGAGACTGAAGCAATGCTGTCGGGCTGACTAGGTCGGAGCCGGTGCCAAGAAACACACTGACTCCACTGCTTGAAACGATCGGCGTAAACCCCGTAGACCCCAGGCCAAAGTCAAACAAAGCTTGCGATGGAGCAGAAATTGGCAGAGTACTTGGACGAAGTGCTTGCGAATACGTAGAGTTGATAACTTCTCCCGTCTCCATCTTGATCTGAGGAACGTCACCACAGCACGTTGGCTGGTGTGCATCGAGTACGAACTGCAGCTGAGTTTTCTGTTTGTGAAGGTTCTCGATTTCACGCTCCAATCTCTGCGCCTCAGCTTCAAGCTTCTGAGTTTCCTGTCAGCCAACAGAACAATACCATTAGTGCCAGGTATACATCACCAATACCAATAACAGCAAACCCTATACACCATACGGCATCCATATGCGCTAATACAGTAGTTATGTATGTTGAGCAAAAAAAACATACAGTACACCAATATTGTGTAAGTAATTACTAGCGCTGTCAAATTAATGCATTAATTAACACGTTAATGCATTAATAAATTAACGCGCATTTAAAAAATTAATGTGCGCTAAAAAAATTAATGCACATACATGTATGTAAATTTATGTTAATTCACTAATTTCTGTGAAGCGAAAGTTCCAATATTCCGTTAAACTGCAATTATTTGACAATCGAATGAATTCAAGGAACTAAACTGTAGTTGCCTTTCCATCACTACTGTAAATAAATAATTATTCCGAGGACAGGCTAATAAATTTCTATGCTGGCTATGACGCAAGTTATTGCTGATTATACATTTAAAATGTTTCTAACTTTCTATATTCTACAGGCCAAAAGTCGCGGGGCTCGGGTTAACTTCCCTCCTACTCTCCCTTTCGACAAGCCTGGGTGCATTAATAACGCATTATAATTAATGCATTAAAAAAAATTAAAGCAGTGCATTAATGCATTTAAAAAATTAACGCTTCGACAGCTCTAAGTAAATAGACTAATCTCTAGCACTGCAAAGAATTACGGCTATTCACCATGAATTGAAGTTTAACTACTAAAAGCCATTTAACAAAATGGCAAATGTATCAGAAAAAAGATTTGTGCATAAAAAGCACAGCAATGACAACTGCATCTAGACTGGAATGTGCAGTGAATTATACATACAGCGAGCAGTTGGTTGGTGATGTCGAGACGACGCTGTCGACAGCGAGCAGCTGCCAGTTTGTTGCGTTGTCGTCGACGATCTCTTCGTCTGATCTCCTCGGCCGTCATGTCCTCTGTGCGGACACTGCTCTTGGGTCCTGGCAGACGACGAGCGGTGTTTGTCTGTGCCGGCATGCCTGCGATCTGACCGAGGGACTGCTGCTGCCAGGAGTCGGAGCTTTCGTCAGATAAATAGTCACTGCTCTGCGTCATTTCGCTCTCAAACTCAGTCTGTGCCGACTCCATATTTGAAAAAGTCGTCGGAGTAAACACCAGACCTGATGACACAACAGGCATCACAGATCCAATCTGCCTCTGCTGCAAGCGCACACAAAGACACACACTTTGCAACATACCACAACTTCATTCAGCATCAAAAAATACATTGAATGCACCAACAGAATAATAACGTGACTAAAGACCACATCAATATCACCACTGTAACATATGCAGGTTATAAATGAGTCTCCCTAACCCTTTGACCATAAAACTTCAAACAGAAGCCCCTGCTTTTCTATAAGTATAAGTCGCCATAACCCCGGCTAGCCATATTAGATACGGCTGTGATATACATACTGTGTCTATGACACAGCTTAGAACTAGGCTAGACCTCGGCCTGCATTCGAGACCCAGCATATACGGAGAGATGGCTTCAGAAAGTACAACTACAACTACTAATTTTGAAAGCAAGACGTGTATTTCCCCGGTCTGCATCCAAAATCCGGTGTTTATGTAGAACCATCAATATGTATGCGCAAATTCGGTACGTTTGTCTGTTAATTCACCTGCACCCGAATTATTATTGTTAACCCTAATCTTAACCTTAGCTCTAGCCTTAACTTTAGCGGTTAATTCGAATGCGGGTGAATTAACGGACAACGGACTTTTTATAGATATTATTTCAAATAAGAGATGGAAGGTGATGATACGGGTTAGGGTCAGAATGTTAATGGAGTTCGAAATTAGCACTAAGCCTACGTTTTAATCAGATTATCCAGGCTGTAGAACACACGATAAGGATAAACCAACGAAAATGATCAAGTGAAATGACGTTATGTTTACCTGCTTGATGGTTCCCGATGAATTCACAATGCCAGCAACTGATTTCTCGAACATACGGTTTACTTAACTTCGTACAATATATTCTCGAATACTGTGAGTATACAAGTGAGCGTGAACAGCTGTTCGATAGACCACTACTATTACTCAACGTTAATCGTGGGGAAACAAGTCGTCGAATGATTCACCACTCATCTCTGCAACCTTTTATATGTTTATTGCCGTGCTGATGACGCATTTTGGCTAAAAATAGCTTGTTTATCTCATATGACGTCAGTTTCCAGATACTTCCACCAATCAGAAAGCGGAACTCCATCAAGCCACGGCCTGGGCGTCTCTACAGAGCCTGCTGGCTGCGGGCACTATAGGGCTGACGTAGCTGGCCATTATGATAATGACCCATTGACGTCATTCGTTTGTACGCGTGAAATACCTTTCATTCATAAATTCATTCGTTCATTCATTTCCACCTGCTCGTGAAGTGTGGGACTAGGAAACATAAAATTAATATAATAGGTTTTATTGCTTGCAATGTTGTGGTGTCTAGGAACGCAATGTTTATTTCGAATGTGTGCATGAAATTGAAATTATGATCGATTACGAGCAACTTAATTGAATCAATTCTAGGAACGCTGCCCGACTTTCTCGGCCTATAAATTTATAATAATAGGATTGGGTTGCAATTTTCCCAGGCTTCGATTTGTACTCTGTGCTCGCAACTCTCGCGGACTGGCGGTTTTTCCCGCTGCCAATCCGCTAGTTTCTGGTATGCTGTATTGAGTTAATTATAGAACCAGGTATATCGCTGACGCAGGCGCGAGATAGGCTATTGCGTTATTTTCCATTTCCAATAGTTCAGTAAAATTGTAAGAACCGATCGATGCGCGTCTAGAAATTACATGCCTTGCCTATTCTACCAGATCAAGCCGTTCGACTAGACTCAAAGTGAAATTGCTACGGCAGTGAACTTGTAAAAAAAACTCTGCGACTACGCAAATACGTAACGACGTGGCTTTCAGGCTTTCATAGGTAGGCATATTGTGTAGAATAGCATAGGCCTTATTAGGCTCTTGTATTTTTCAGATAATTGACTTCGTGAGAGAAAACAAGAAATCTCAGCAAATGCTCATGACTCATGAGACGCGCGAGAGCCTACATGCAGTTCCTGTTCGCAGGTAATCTTCGTCTGTCTCCATCCATTTCGTCGCAATTCACTTTTTCGCAGCCAAAATTGCCACAAAATCACTTAAAATCAATAGTGTTAGGGCTCAAGGTCATTCAAGGTCATCGATGTTGACATTCCTGAAAAGCTCGTCGTCAGTGCTATGATAAGCAGCATGTTTGTGCCTATGTGCAGCCATTTTCACGCTATAGACAAGACAACAGCGGATAAATAACCACTTTTTACAAGGGTACCCCTCTTTAACATCCGCGTGCGCTGGCCTCCTTGGACCTAAAGGGTCCTGACACATGGACTGCTAAAATCTACATTCAATGTTCAAAATTTCTTATGCAGTTTTTATTGTCTTGGTCTAGGCCTTTATCTAGCCATTTCGGCGCAATTCACTTTTTATATGCGTATTGCAGCCCAAAATCGCGAAAAATTCATTAAAATTTAATAGTTTGGGGGTTCAGGGTTATTCAGGGTCATCGATGTTGACATTTCTAAGAAGCGCGCGTTGCCGGGGCTTGTTATGATAAGCAGCATGTCTGTGCCTATCTGCAATCATTTTCACGTTAGACGAGCCAATAGCGGCAGAATAACGTCTTTAGGAGTGGTGCCCCTATTTCGCCACCTCGTTCTTGGGGACCCTTTTCACCCACTGGCATGAAATTTCGTCACGAAATACTATAGACACTAAACTATCATATATGGTAAAAACCCAAAGTCTCTATCTCAACTGGTCTTGAAACGGTACCGGGTCGTGACGGACAGACGGACAGAATTATTATAGCTAATACGGGCTAGGCCCTATGTAGCTAGCTATAGCTCGTGGGCGTAAATACAACTACCCTACGTACATAATATGACATTTTGTGACCTTCATACGCATTTTGTGTTTTAGGCTCTATGCGTGCTATTAAGCTTTTCTTGCATGTTTCGCCGCTCTGTGAAATTTGGTACAATTTTAATGGACCGCGGCGTGGTACTACAATAACATTAGGGCCTATGTTTAAATAGCCTATTTAAAAGCTGAAACAATGGTGACGTGAAGTCGTGAATAGGGCCTGTAAGTTTTTCCTATATCATAAGTTCCTGTTCAACACCCGCCAACGATAAGCCTGTCTGTGAACAAAATATTCACAGGACCTATTGTCTGAGGAAACATAGGCTATCTGAGCATAATGTTTTTACCGCGTGACGCGTGTAGGTGTAGGTTAAACTAGGTGTAGTCCTACTCTTATACTGCTTCATTCATAAAACTAAACGTCAATGGATGTGTGCTTCATCATTGCGGTAAATGAACCTACGCATTGTACGTGGTTTCTACAATGTGGTACAGTGTACAGCTGTGTAGGCCTGGCCGCATATTATGTGGGTCAATGCCGAATGTAGCCCATTGAAGAAATTAAATTCCTGTCGGTCGTGCCTGGGCGTGCCCTGGCCAGCCTACTGACAGCCAGTCGCTCACCGCCTACGCGTTTTAGGCAGTCGAGTGCTTTAAGCTTGAAGTGGCTAGTTTCGAAAAAAATCCCAGAAAGTCAATGACACCCACTACCGGTTGTGTTAGCGTGGGTTCGACAGTTGACGTATTCGTGAACGGCCTATATATAATATTGCAAATGGATTTATGTCGTGAAACGTGGGAATAACGTTGGAATGTACCGTACGCGCGTGTATTCCTATATTTTCTGTCGTTGAAGTGCTTGACAGCAAAGTCATTATGCCTCTGCACTTGTAGACCTATGATCTGCGGTACCTCTGCTCGCTACAACGCCCTTGACCGATTCCGTTAAATCTCAACAGCTCAGTCTATATAGTCGCGTCGGCGTCGTGGGGCATTATAGGGCATTTGAGCTCTACTACATTGTGCCCAGAAGAAAGTAACCCTCTAGACATCGTACAACAGAAATGTAAAATCTAAACAAATCTAAATAAAGTTCTGTAGGCCAACACTTAATTACCAACAAATTGCTGAAGCGATCACCAAATTTCGTTGAAAAAATGTTATTTCTTAGCAGAGTTATTAATTGTCGAATATCGATTAATAAAATATCTCTGTTACCAATATGGCACTACATAAACTCCTCGGTACATTTGCGTAACTCCGACAAACATCTAATTCTGGCAAAATTCTACGTCGACAATGTGAGGTCACCCCCAAACACTCCAGTTTTAGGTCTTTGTGGATAGGGCCTAACGTTAAAGAGAAAAATTTAAACTGGAGTGTTTTAAAATGATTTCACAAAAGCCGCTGTAACTATTGTTTGCATTGGCAGATTGAACTGAAATTTGGTACTTTGACTGCCAATAAATGGTGAATTGTTGATAAAAATTTTGCCAGAATTAGATAGTTTGTAGGAGTTACGCGAATGTTCAATAACAGAGGGGTTTACTTATAAGACATATTTTCTTCCATTTTTAGCGGACCATACTTAAATAACGGTCGAACTAATGGCATGGTTGTCGTCCGTCTCTCTGTCCGCTTGTCCGTCTGTCACGGATGTATTGTGGCTAAGCTCTGAATCGTAGGGAAAAGAACTTCAACAAATAATTAAACTTTGGCATGCAAAATTTTAGCCATCTAGTGCAAGGGAACATTTTTAAATTGAGTGTTGAATGAAGGGGGTAGGAAATTCAATAGAAAACTGGCCATATCTTGAAAACGGCGAGAGATACATGTACGGTCATCAACCTTGGATGACCTTGAAGGTCACTGACAACCAGTACGGTCGGTTATCCTAGCGACAGCTTGGATCCTTGTATTTTCTTAAATTTGTATAGAAATTATACTCTAAAATTTCCACAAAGAACACCAGCGTATTATTCTTTCAATACGGAAAATAAAATCTCATAAACCTGTATCATCAGCTTGAACTCAGTGCATGCAAACAGTAATTATAACCGCGAGTCCGTAGGCCTATAAGATTACAGTGATGAAAGCCAGGTCTCGTTCACTGGTCAACCAGTTCAACAACAAAGATTTTTCGTCTTAGAGTCCTGAGTGCAGCTGAAGAACTGGTGCTTTTATTGCGAGGAGAAAGGGCGCGAAGCTGAACTTATGCTGCCGCACATGTGAAATCAAGCGGAAACCAAACAATATTTTTATTTCTGTTCCGAATGTTCGCAGGCACGAGGCTAAACACGTTTTGTGACTGGCTGTTAGGCCTATTCACAGAGTGCGGCTGAAACAGCTTGAAATTAATTCCGTAGCGCTGACGTATTTATTCGCAATTGGGATAAATAAGTATGAGAACGAGTCTGAAACGAATTTTAAAAAAAACTCGGTGGAGCTGTTTCGGTGCTTATTTCCGTTTTTTCATATGCGCGAACAGCTTTAGTTCGCGGTCGACGAAATCAAGTCGGTCGATGATGCGTGTTTGTCTGCGTCAGTTGTAGTGATGCCGACCAGCTCGGTGAATACTGACTCATCATCATCATCATCATCATCATCATCATCATCATCCTCGTTGTTGTTGTTGTTGTTGTTGTTGTTCACGTCGTCGTCGTCGCAGAAGTCCGACGCACTGCAGACGCTCCTACCCGCCGGGGTTTGAACAAGGCGCGTCTCTGACGCCGCTCGTTCCACATCGTCCAGATCAGTCATCAGCCGGCGCTCGTAGAACGACGAGCGGACCGACGACGAAGACGGCGACGACGACGACGACGACGTAATGTGGTTGCTGCCGCTGGACCAGACGCAGTCCGGGATTGACGAGATAGACATCGAGCGCAGTGTCCGCAGCACCAGTGCCGACTGTCCTTCACCATCGTCGTCGTCGACTCGTCGTCGACGCAGTCTGGTGATGTCGTCGTCCGTGTTACTACGACATCGGCGCCGACTGACGCCGCGGGGTCCACCGCGCTCGGCGCGCAGTGCAACCAGTGACAGAACTCGACCCACAGTGCTTCCAAACGGTCTCGGCAGAGCCAGCCGCTCGCCGATCACGTCGCAGCTTTTCTTCCGGCCGGGGGTCGCCAGCATCCTCGCCAGGTGCGCCGCCGCTGACAGCGATGTCTGACCGTTCCTGCCGGCTGCAAGCCGTTGTTTTTCCGGTCGACGTGCCGCCGCCGCCGGCAAGGTGTGGGAATGTTTTATCCACGGGTCTTCATCATCGTCGTACGAACTGGGCGCGTCCGCAAACTGCACGGCGGCGTCCTTTTGCTCGGTGCCGCCGAGTTTTGCAATGAAGTAGGCAAATATGTTCTTCAGCGCTGCGACGACGGTCGCCTGCGCGTCGACGGCCTCTCTGTTCGGTGTTGAGATCGATGTTGAATTATCCGCAGCAGCAGCAGCAGCATCGTGTAACGTCGAAACACTTGCAGAGTCATCGTCCACGGCAGTCTCGGAAGTTGCGGCACTGTACTCCTTGTGTAATGCCACTTCGTCGACTGTTTGACACTCTACGCCGTCGCAGTGATAGATCGGTGCAGCTGACGCCCAGTCGTTTGTCGAACACCGTGAAGACTCGTGGCGCGGCACAGTGACATCATCCGACGCCCGGTGAAGGTCAGACTCAGCGACAGGCGTCTGCAGCCGGTCGCCGTGAGACACGACGACGTCAGAGAATGGATAGCACGTTGGCGCATGCAAGTCATTCGAACACCCAGCAGAAGACGCTGACGACCGCTGAAGAAAGTTTACATCATCATTGTTGTCGGAAGGACGCCGAAGATCAGACTCTTCGGCAGCCGTCTGCTGGTCACTGCAGTCATAGGAAAGCATGACGTTATCACAAGTTGCTGCCGCTAGTTCTGACGGTTCCACCAATTCCTCTTCAAGCTCGTGAAGAATCTCGCGCGCCAGACAGAAAGATGAAGCAAGTGTCGCTGAACTGTCAGCAGCAGTAGCACCATCACCATCATCATTATCATCTTGTTGCTGGCACTCGTTCAAACCCAGCGGATGATGATCGCCGACCGGTGGCACTGGACTCCGGTCATCGTCGTCCAACTGTCGCAGACCTTCAGCCAGCGTTAACTTGGCCGGAAGTGAGCGAGATTGGAACTGGCTGCAGCAGTTGTCGACGGACGTCGACGTGGTCGTCGGTGTACAGTCGTCTGAGTAACGGCGAAGCAATGTCAGTTCAGTCACGACGCGCCAACTGCCCGCTTGCTGGTGCTGATGCGTGGTCCACCGATCAACCTCGTCCGCGTCCTCCTCCTGCTCCGCCACATCGCGTGTCGTCTGTCTGGAAGTGGAGTCGTCCGTCGTCGTCGACCACGCGCTGTCAGCGTCCATCGCCTGGACTAGGTCGGACCCAGCCTCCCGTATATCAGTGACGTCAGACTCTAAGGCCTCCTGATGTTGTCCTGTGAATGGTGGTCGTTCGATCGGTCGTATCTCGGCGCCGAAGTGCGTGCACTCGAGCACCCATGGCGTCTTGTCGTGCTGGGTGGTCTGCGCGTCCACGCCGGTGGTCGCGTGTCCGCGTGAGGATGGCAGGGTGTGTGATGACTGCGGGTGACCAGTCTGTGGCGCGGATGACGCGTCGTGTCGCCGCGGGAAGTAAGTGTTGTACGGCAGAGTGCCGCGAGTGGTTCGCCGGTAGCCGATGGGCGACAGACATCGCTCAGTCACCGTTCTCAGCGACATGCCGAACCCCGACGATGATGATGAGGCCCTGCTACGCTGAGATATCCCGGCATGCTGCGCGCGCTCGTCCACTCTACCACTGTGGCTCTGTAATACAGACAGAACATCTGCTATGATATAGCGTCAGCAAAGCACGGAGACAAACGCCCGGTTAAGCGACTGATAACTATTGATTTTAACATCAATGTTGTTGTTAAATTTTATGAGAGGTCAAAAGTTACGGTAGCCAGTTTATTCAGGAGGGCCAACCCCACCGATAACACACAGCCACAATGGCAAATTCACAATTGAACGATTGAGTAAAAAATAAACATGCTAGTATGTATCCACAAAGTATATTCGACCTAAACCATCATTATTTTACTGCATGCTTGTACATCGAACAGTTGATACGACGCGCGCAGCTTTAATCAATTCGGAGAATCAACTGATGAGCTGCTGCAAACGTGTAACAATAATTCTAAAATGTAGGCCTACTCGATTGAAATCAAAACAACGCCCTGAGTATAGTGCCTAATATATTTTTTTCAGAAACCAAACCTGACTGAGATCGGCGCTTGTCTTGTCGGTTCTCAGTTTGAACGTTCCCAGCAGCAGATCGCTCACGTCCGACTTACGCCTTGGCTGCGGTGACTGCGCGGAACACCAGTAATTTTAATTCAAATAAAGACAATAACATAAAATAGAAAAAAACTAGAAATTTGGAGCAAAGCCCAACGTGAGTCCGCCCGGCGCCCTAAGTCCGA
>Ga0056128_1000097_pt1 | contig 52380 bp, 34 predicted proteins | sample WorMetLIZISLAND2_FD_71113 | JGI IMG/M metagenome (GOLD analysis project Ga0056128, IMG submission 71113) | Marine gutless worms symbiont microbial communities from Max Planck institute for Marine Microbiology, Germany - Olavius geniculatus... ... | reverse complement strand
AATTAAAATTTCTGGTTACGCCACTGGAAGAATAAAGGGTGGAGTCTGGGGAGCGGGCAGAGGCTCCTTCCCAGAATTTTTTTTGAAAATTGTAAGCAAAAATACTGCATTTTCGTGCACAATTTTTGCTTGTTTTGAAATGCATCCAGTCAATAGGAAATGCGGCCGTCCCCCGCCCTCCCTGAATCCGCCATTATGTCCGGAATGTTTTTAGGTTACTAGGCCTAACAAGAGGGCGGGAGCACTGGGGCCAAAACCACTAATTCTTCTCCATTAGGCTATGTAGCAGATTACATGCAATTATCGGACATCCAACACACATCTTTTTTATTTTTTTATTTTTTATTAGAAAAAAATGCATTCGTCAAGTAACAGTAACCGCGTCAGTTCGCGTCCGGAAAAAAATCCTGCGGATTTGCGACGTTCTGCGTCCCGCATACCGGTATCGAACATCTTTTGCTTACTGATTATGAAACGTAATTTTGGTTATTGAATATATATTCATTGCAATGTTTGTAAACATGTAATAATCAAAAATTCTTAATAAATATCGTTAAAAGCTAGTTTATAATGGCAAATTTGTCTGGAGCTTGCGGTCTGCTCGTAGTTGTATTGGACACAAATCCAATATGGTGGGGACAACAGTTATTGAAGGCCAATCGTGAGGTAATCAAATTATTATCGTTAATTCTATTTTCAGTTCGGTGAACTGATAGAAGCAAAATTTGCTACTTTCAGTTTGGGGAAAACGGATAATGCCCGACGCCGCCTTGCCGCTGACATCTTGCCTTCGTCACTTCGTCAGGAGCTGAGCTGGTCTCACGACACTGCAGCCACTGACACTTCCAGACACAGTTTGACCCGTCGGCAGTCGACGATCTGGCGGGATTAAAATGTAGCAGAAAGTTAACGAACTACCTAATAAAGCTGAAATAAATAAATCTAAGTTGTGCAGTAAGATTTTAGGTCTATGCTGTAAGTACATGATCAGGCCATTATGGCCCACTTTTGCCATTGTTCAGCTGATAGTAAAGTGAAAGATTTTTAACCTCTCAGTATTTTGAAAAGATATGAATAAGAATTGTGGCGCTTAATCATTTTTAGTCCATCTTGTATAAAGAAAGAACGTCGCTCTGCACAAGTCACGGTAATCTATAGCGTGTCACTCTCCACCCGAAGTGATTAGGATCACTGATCGGTGAAAATACTTCAGAAGGTTAGTTTCACCGATCGGTGGTTCTAACCTTTTTGGCTAAAATCACCAATTGGTGATACTAGCCATGTGAACTACAATCACCGAAACGGATACAAGAGGGCGGGGGCACTGGGGCCAAAACCACTAATTCGTGATATGTTTAATCGTGATATTTACACATACCCGACTCTATATTGTCGATATCTATGTTGAGAATTTACGTCGTAGTAAACAAAAACAGTTATATCATGGTGGCAGATATTTCAGAGCAGTTTGCGAAGCTAAAAGATAAGGTTTTAAAAAAGCAGCAAAGTAGCCAAAAAAGAAAACATTCTCAATGGAGATTATGAAGAGAGAGATGTTGAACCTAATGAGCCAGGGTTAGAACGTGGATCGTTGTATAAGCCCAGGCAGAGTGGATCATTAGCCAAAGCAGTAAAACACGAGGTATGAAGAAAACATGTAGGCCTACAGATAGCGCTGGTGATGGAGATAGAGAGACGTGTGGAGTGTAGGATGACAGAGCCTTCTACTAGTGTCGATGCGTCGAAGAATATTCCTTGGATTAAATGCGACGTCTGTTTTACTGGTACCATAAGTGTTGTGTGCGTGATATTCAGTTGCCAACAAATGATGATGAACAATTCATATATGCGCACATTGCTAAACAATTATGTCATTTTCTAGTCTTTGTATAATATTTGTCCATGATTGAGTTTTTAAGCTGCTGATGATTTTTTCGTAGTTATTTCATATGCATTGGTGATACTGATCTTCTGACTTAACCAAGTTTTTTTGAACTTTTTTTGTGCAGATCATGATATTATGACATAGAAAATCGAAAGTTGTGCTGAAATCTGTACAGTATTATATTTTAAGATATATCTATTTCACAGTTTTTAATTTTGGTGCTTGAGTTTTTAAGGTGCTGATGTGCTTGTATTTAGTAGTTGAGAGCTATATTATAATGTGCTGTATATTATCATTTATGTTTGCTGTGTGGTGGCACTGATCATTGTTTTGCATTATTGACAGTTTAATGGAATATTGAAACTTCTGCTGCTCGAAATTAAGTAAATTTAATTTAGGTCTTAATTTATGTCTTAATTTAATTTAATCATGCCTGTGTTGCAGGACCACAAAAGTAGTGATGGAACAGCAATAAAACAATGTTTAATTATTTGAATATTATTCTATTGTCAAATACATATAGTTTAATAGAATATTGGAACTTTTGCTGCTCAAAATTAAGTAAATTTATGTATGTGTATTAATTTTTTAATGCATGTTACTTCTTTAATGTGTTAACACGTTAAGTTAATGCGGCAATTTGACAGCTGTATTGTATTAACATTTGTAAGTATGTTTAGTTATATGGAAGTTGCATTTGTGTCCTGTTTTAGGTATAGGTTAATGTTGTTGTGTTATGCAGTCACAATGTTGCATGTGCATTTGCTGCTTGCAGATAACTTTCAGCCAGTGTATTGATTCACTGCTTGTGTTCTGCAATGCTCATCTGATGTTGAGCCACAGAAACAAATTGGCACTCATTGCTGCTCATGCTAACAACAGGTATCATTCTTAGTATTTTTATTCAGTTTATCACAATTCCCTTGATGTCACGGTTAGCACTAGGGTTGTTGAGATTGCCCATTCATTTTGACCGGTTGACCGTCAGGAATATAACCGGTTAACAGGTTAACCATAGTTATAAGGGCTTATTAATGGGTGCCGCTTGGTTTGCTAATGGGGTTGAACAAACAACATGTGCAGAAACACAGCAGGGTCAGTCAGTCAGTGGATGACAGTGAACAGCGTTGACCCTGGATTAGATCTACCAACAAGTAGCGTCTACTCAAACGTGCATGCTAACTTAACTCCATTCACGCTGCATGCCACTACACTAGGTCGGCTGTTGATAGCAGCACCACAGTAACTACGTGATACTGTCACAGCATCTGCTGCTATCCGTGTGGCTCGCCATTGTTGTAATAAATACCTATTATGTAACAGGTCACGCCATTTCACTTGCTGCATCACTAGCGCTGCTGTCTGGCACTAATTATCAACTCACCCTCATTCAAACATGCCAAGCCTCACCATCCTCCATCACCTGGGTTGTACAGTGCTGCAGGGGATATCAGCTTTGATCACAGCCGATGACAAATGGGGTATCATTCATGGCGAAAGAGCGTGCGGGCGAGAAAAGTCATAGTGCCACGCGTCTCGCCTTCTCGTCTATTACTGCGTGGTTTATGGTTAACCTGACTGGCAATTTCAGGACCGGTTTTGCCTTCAGAACCGTTTAGCTGGTTAACCGCTTAACCGTTAACAACCCTAGTTAACACAGGTGTTGTTGGTTCCATTGCAGATGCGTGATGGGAATTTTAGGGGAATGATTGAATGGCGATTGCCAAATCACAATTTTCTTGCAATTTACATTGTGCATTGTAAATGTAAAATCTTCGCTGACCGATGCATCAAGGGAATTGTGATAAACCGAATGTACCTTATAAAAGTTACTAGTTGGTGCTGCAAGATGTGAACAAAGTAAAACGGACAACTTTGTGGCAGAGCAGAATTTTTATCGTGACTAATAATGACCTTTTGGAAGTGCATATAAGTAAGTAAGTGCATATTTAGAGTGCACTATGTCAGCCAGTGGCTGAATTCGAGGTAGAATCTGTTGTAGAAATGAACACACAACAAATGATTTTTGAATTAGGGAGGTTATTAACTATTTGTAGCATGATTTTTGTATCATTTTCATCTACAGGCTAGCATTTATAGGTCTGTTAATGATGTTACTTTATTGTAGCAAATTTTTGTACCCAAAACGTGACTCTGCAAACGATGCGATGTCCGATGATGGAGATGGTTCACAAGCAGGAAATCATGATGGGAAATATGAGCTGTTTGCTGAAGTTGACAACACTGTGCGCGAGGAAATCAAGGACTTGGTGTTTAATGGTGAGAATGCACCAATATGATATCCGCTTATAATAGCTTGCAGTAAAATGCAGATGCCATATGCTACAAAAATTATATTTATATTCTCTTATTTGCATTAGATTTTTGCTGTTTGTTAAAAATTGCTGCCAAGTAAAAATTGAATGGCTTGTTTGTGGACTTTACCTGCATTCTGGTACCATCATTGTATTGCAAGTAAATTTTTCAACATTGTTAAGAAACAGTTAGACGTTAAAAGATTGTCCGATTTCCAATGTTATGACTGTGAAGTGTGAGTGTTTTTATGACTCACTTGGTACAAAGTGTTGGCCTGTTGTTTTTAGAAGGCCAGTTGCATGTTTGATATATAAAACGCAGTTGACATGTATGTGTTTCAATGGCAGATCACAGTGGCGACTTACATTCAGATTGCCTTCTGGCTGGTGCAATGTCCATGGCACTTTGCTGTATCCTTCACTTCAAGTGTGATGCTTTAAAATTGCATTAGTTGTAACATTAAACATGACTATGTCAATTTGAATTGTCATGTAGAGTCCCAGAAAATAATATTTGCAGAATTTTTTTTTGAAGTTACTGGATAAGTTAGCAAGTATCCCAATAGGGAAATGTATAGGTATCATACGTAGGAGAATAAGAGATTCCTATATGTGTTCCTGGTATAATCTAGAGGGCACACACTGTCTGACTGTTTACTGTTGTTTTCAGTCCTTTTGTTTGCAATTTCTGAAATGTTTTTAGATTTTATAAGTTCTCTTCTCTTGGATATTATTCAGTCCAAAATTTGCTGCTATTTGTAAAGACAAATTTTGGTGGAAATTTTCATAAATCTTCAACTCACATGCTTAACCGTGAGTCAAAATGTAGGCTTTTGTTTGTGAAAATTGTTTTCTAGAATTGACATGTATACCTAATAGCAGAGTTATGTCAATAATTGCTAGTTGGAACTAGAGCTCTAGATAATTATGAATAGGTGAATAATTGTACATTATACAATTTTACAGTACCTTTACTGTGCATGAGGCTTCTTTCATTAAATGTGAAGTAATTTGATAAAACAGGTCATATTAATGGTTAAGTTTATTAGATGATTTTGGTAATTTTCCAGAAGCTGAGCTAATGCTTTCTGTGTTGTTATTCACTTAACAAAATCTGATGCAGACATTAATCGAGTGTCAAAAGAACTGCCAACTGGTGAAGTAATGTCCACTCGAATGCTGGTATTTAGTTCGATCTGTTATTTGGAAAAAGTTTAGTTTTGATCAGATATGTATGGATTAGTTTAATTACTTTTTGTGCGTTGCTTTTTTGCCAGTTTTTCAGTGCTTTTGATACAGTATGTGTTACTTCATTTACTGATAAGATCAACTAATAATAATAATAATAATAATACATTTGTATAGCGCCGTAGTGCTGTAGCTTCAGAGGCGCTGAAATTAACCAGCAAATGACTGTGTTCAGTTTTTATTGATTATATTTTCAAAATTTAACTTAACAAATGTTGGTATGAAGTATTGTGATGTAAACAAATGTTCTGTGAATATTTGGTCTCAAGACAGGTGCATCACCATGGCTGTTGATGATACCTTCAGACCTGGGCATGGTTTTGAAATTTTTAAAATTTTACAAACAATGTGTCCTGAAAATTGTCCAGTTGTCCTGATAGTTTGAAACTTTGAAATTCCTGTGTGAACATTACTACAGATGCATAAGCTGAAATGGCTTAGAGAGTGGACGCCCCTGTCCATGTGACCCGCAGTCAAGCCCAGCTGACTTGGATTGTGGATCTTATTGTTTATATGGATATATGAACACTGTTACAGGTATAATAAATTATTGCAATATATAGATTTATTATTGTACAATAAGCTATGTTTTAGGAATTTTACATACATGCTGTAGGTGGTGAAAGGATCTGAAGACAATCCATCTCAGTACATGAACTTCATGAATGTTGTTTTCACTTCACAGAAGCTCGGCACCGTGATTGATGCTTGCATATTGGACAACGAGTCTGGCTTGCTGCAGCAGGTCGTTCTGCACTGATCTACATTAAACTGTACTCACAGTTGTTAATTTTTTGTTGTTTGTGTCATTGTTTAGGTGGTCTTCGCTATTGAAGTTAGTGCTTGGCTGCAATAAATAAAGTTTGCAGTGAACTGCTGATTGCATCGAGTTTCCGAGATGCATCTCACACTTCATTTTTCTATGGGAATCTCATTTTCACTGCTTGCAAGTTCTCATGTAGGTGTTAGATGCTCAGTGCTCACACAAGAATTCTGTGAGAATTCTATGCTAGTTGACGATAGGCTATTTGACTCTGGAATTTCCTAGCGTAGACTGGCCTGGTATCAGAGTGATGTAAGCATCTGGGCAATGCTAGTGAAACATAGCAGGGACATTTCTTGCTTGCAATATGTTATAGTGGAAGTGGCTTGCAAGTGGTACAGTGTGAGACATGTTCTACACTGACAGCTATGAGAGTCTCACCTCTCTCCAAACAGATGTTAACTGAAATGTGACTTAGCTAAGTTTTGATTGAATGTCTCTGTAGGCTTGTGACATAACTGAAGGCATCTATCTTAGAATACCACAGCTCAACGGGCTTCTGCAATATCTTCTAGTAAGTAGATGTAATTTCGTTTACTACCTGTTAGTTGTTTTACACTTTGTACAGGGTGCGGCAAATAAAAGTGGATCCCTAAAGTTTTTCACCGTTTTCTCAGCAACCGTTGGGGATTCATCTTCCAGCAGGACGGCGCGTCAGCACACACAGCGTGCAACGCCACGCAGTGCACAGAACTGGCTGCGGGCCAGCTGTCCAGATATCATCACAAAAGACCAATGGCCTCCAAATTCGCTAGATATAAATCCAATGGACTATCACGTATGGGGTGCAATCTTGGACGCTTGCCGCAAGCTTAAAACAAAGCCAAAAACAAGCGCCGAACTCAAGGAATTACTTCAGGTTATCTGGGGCAACCTGCCACAGGGACCGATCGACAAGGCTGTAAAAGATTTCTCAAATAAAATGACTGGAGGCTGGTGTTGTTGCTTGGAGCTGGCGGTGGACACTTTAAACATTCATAATGACAATGAAATTCTGGCATTTGATCATTATTTAACTGTGTTGTTTTAATGATGTTATTAAATTGGTGCTGTAGTTGGAACATATTTGAATGCAGAAAAATCGGTAGGTGGTCATGTTAAAAGTCTGTAACTTTGTTGTTTTTCAACAGAATCACATTGTACTTGGCAGTTAGATGTAGAAGGTTTTAGTAAATAAATCTGTAAAATTTCGAATTAAAATTCCAAACGGTTGCTGAGAAAAAAGCGAAACACTTTAGGGTCCGCTTTTTTGGCTGCACCCTGTATGTGCAAGAAAATACAAATTGTGGGAAAGTGATTTTTTGTCATTGCTGTATTTTTGATGTTTGAAATGAACCAGGTTTGTAACCTAACTTGTAGTAACTCTACACAAAATGGGCCAGTTAAAGAGAAAACTGAGTGTGTGTTTTGCTTGAGCTGTTCATAGATGATGATTATCAGAGATAATATGCATATCAGTAATTCTCCGCCAATTTTAGGAGGCTGGATCATGTGAGACGTGTTTTTCTGTTGTCGTGTGGTTTAGTGGATATATCTGCCTGACACGAGTACAAGGTCCAAGTTGACACTGCCAGCGCGAGTGAAGGTTGATTATCGTGCTGCTTGCTTCTGTCATCGGAATTTGATTGACATTGGATACATCTGCTCCGTCTGTCTCTCCAGTTAGTTTTCGCCATTTGTTTGTTATTTTGTTTTTTTGTTGTACTGGGGTCTAATTTACAAAACTTTATAAAACAGGCTTACGAGAATGTTCAGGAGCCTGAAATATGCAAGGTTTATGGTAAAAAACACGATTTCAAGAAAACTCTACGTGAAAGTTCTGAAAAGTATATGGATACATATATTACGGACAAATGTATGATACTCATTACTTGACTTACGAAAGTGTCAAACATGCAGTAATTATTTTAATTTTTCATTTGTACCAGTATATAATTTTTATGTAGTGCCATAATATCTATAAATTTAGTTTCCAGCAATCTTAGGCTGTGAAATGGCCAGGCAATCAGTTTATTGGTTGTTGTTTATGTTGGTAACCATTGGCAATGGTGGAAACAGATAATTGGCATGCAATTGTGTACGACACAAGGCCTAGTGATAACAAACGTTTGTAAAAAGTTTAGTAAATTGGCCCCTGAACTTGCTGTCTAACTTTGCATGTCTGTTACTTGATCTGCAGCCAGTGCAGTAGATGGAGTGCAGCTTTGTGGCTTTTTGGGCTCTGCCTGCCACCAATGGGTATTGGTCGAGGTATTGTGTTTACGGGTTGTCCATACATTACTGTACTATACGTGCATCCCGAAAAAGTTTATTAGCATATTTTTTTGGAACCCAGCAGATGTAATTCTACCAAACTTTGTTGCTGTAGTTTCAGTGACAGTTGAACTGGTTAGGTATTGAAGGTTGAGGGTTTAAAGTCAAAGTAGTTACGATATCAGATTAGCAAAGCAGTTATTTTTGTGTAAGATAAAAACGTCTTTGTTGATGCTTGGGTGTTGAATTGTCATCTAATTAAATGTGCATAATTTTTGGATGTCAAGTAATCCGATTAAATAATCAGCACACCTGGCTGTATGATGAAGTTCTGTGAGGCAGTTTGGAACCCAGAATGTTTGTTCTTTATGCATCTGTATACTCATGTGTCACATGGTTAGGCAGTTATGGGACTTTTGTGATTTTGTACTCTACAGTTAGTGCATTACGTTAACTGTAGTAAAATTAAGTGTTAGAATATCTAAAAGTGTTCATTGTTTCGTTTGCAGTTACTAGTTTAATGATTATAAAGTTTGTTGCTAAGCTTTCGTTCAGTATTCAATATTGTTTTTACTGTTTTCTGTGTCTGTGTGTGAAAACAGTATTTTGCTCATTCAGTCCTATCTGCTCAACATGCAAGTAAGGAATTCTGCTTATTCTGACCTTTAATTTGTTGAGATATTATGTTTTAAAACTGTGTCCTTAGATATCTGTTCTTTGTAAATGGACTTTCAGTGTTTCACTAATGCATTTAAAACGCCTGACTTGGATGAAAATCTAGTTCATCTAGATCCAGTGTTTTTCTCAAAGTGGAATAAATTAACTGGACAGAATGCTATGGATCATGCCTACTAGTATATTACTAGTCTTTAAGACTGCTTTTTTGGTTCACAACAGTTTACCACAAATAGGCACAAGGTTCTGTAGAAAAATGTATGAAAATTGTGGCAGCGTCTTTACTTACAGGCTGGATGATTGTCATGACGTGCAATTTAACAGCTGATGTTTAATTGTCGGTAGTGAGTTGCTGGCGTGATTGCTGTTCGTATTGAGCCAAGAATGGTTGTCTAATTTGTTGCACAGAATTTAATTGCACCAAACTTATACTGTGTTCTATGTTATGAGCTTGCATTCACAGTTTGCATATTCACCATTTGTCTTTGTGCACATGGATTGCGAGCCTTTCATAATTTACTGCAGTGCAAAAACACTGACCGGCTCTGCACTTGCAAGTCACTGAGCTGCAGAGGCTGATGCTGACTGCGGGGTTATTTATCCACTTGCCTTTATTGTGTACTGTTTGTTTTGTAGCACAACATTCAAGATCATGGGACCACCGAAGATGATGATGAAGAAGAAATCGAAACGATGAAACAGCCGCTTTGCGCTGTTTAACTTCTTCAGTGTCCGATGACTGTTGCGTATCCGCTACTGTCATTGGCATCGTGGTTGTGGGGTCATTTGCTGCCCTCCTAAATTGTGGGCTATCAGAAAATTTTGTTTCTTCTCTGAAATTTGTTGTCCAAAAATTAAAATTTGGGGCTGAAACCCCTTATTCGTTTTAGGGAGATTTAGGAATAAAATTGAAATTTTGAGCAGCTCTTATATCATCTGTCAAAAATTTCTGGCTGTCCATCAGAAGATTGCAATTTTCTGTCCCCCACTTTTTAAAACTTATGACACCTCTGGTTTTGAATTAAGTAGAACATAATCAGAGGGGGATTTTGAGTTAAGCATACTGTGGACCAAGTCAGTGACTAACCTAGTGTTGTGCTTGTGTGTTTTCTTTGTATGTACTTTTTATGTTCAGCTTTGTAGTCTAAATATTTTTTTATAATTTCAATGTTTTATTTATGTTTGTCTTATCTTTGCTTGTCTTTGTCTTGCTACAGTTGGTTTCAAATGAATGAATGAATCATTATCTTGTGTAGCAGGCAGTTTTAATTTCTGTTGGCTGCATTTGAAGTAAAACTAAGTATTACTGCAGTATTATGTGTTTGGAAAATGGATAGTTTACAGTGGCATATGCAGAATATGATCTGGGATTTGAGGGGTTGTGTTCCTGAGGATAAAATATTTCCACAAAAAACGTATCAATATATACTGTTCTAAGGCATGTAAAGTTATTTTTACCTCTGCCAAGGAGGTTATGTTTTTGCCTGACTTTGTCTGTCTGTCTGTCTGTGTGTCAGCAAGATAACTCAAAAAGTTATGGACGGATCTTTCTGAAATTTTCTGGGAATGTCGGAAATGGCAAAAACTACCAGTGATTCAATTTTGGGAGTGATCCGGAAGTCATCCTGGATTCTGGATCGCTTTGAAATTTTCGTTAACATTGCTTTCAATGGGGCATAAGGGAAACTGCTGCCAAACCGAATATGGTGCTGTCACCTGGCGAACAACATGACCTTGGTGGAGGTCTGCGGGCTCTGACTGCTTTCTAGTTTGTTTGTTTGTTTGTTTGTTTGTTTGTGTGTCAGCAAGATAACTCAAAAAGTTATGGATCGATCTTTCTGAAATATTCTAGGAATGTCGGGAATGGCAAAAACTGCCAGTGATTCAATTTTGGGGGTGATTCGGAAGGAGTCCTGGATTCTGGATCACTTTGAAATTTTTGTTACCATTGCTTTCAATGGGGCATAAGGGAAACCGCTGCCAAACCGAAGATGTTGCTGCCACCTAGCGAACAACATGGCCTTGGCGGAGGCGTGTGGGCTATGACTGCTTTCTAGTTTGTTTTTGTAGCATTAACTTTATGAGTTTAAGTTTTTTTTATACCGTGAACTTTGCAGGTTTTTTCCTGAATCAATAAATCAACTGCTGTCAATTGTAGTCTTGTAGATGGATTACTTTTATCGTCACTTGACTATCGATGTATTAAAAGGAAACTCTAGATTTGTCTAGAAATTATGCTGATCAAGAAATTGCACCCCAGCCTCTAAGTGGAATTTAGGGGTCATACTTTTAACGGAAGAGAGGGGAGAGGAAAGAGAGAAAAGCAGAAAGGAGTGGAGGGAAGACCTAGGTTTGCTCTATCCTGAAATATTCATCAACTATGCCACTGATTTTAACGACACAGAAATACCAGGTCATATAGGTTTTAGTCTCGCTCTGAAGGAAGATCAGTTCTAGGCTTTGGCCATAAAGCGAGTTTCTGGGGTGTTTCGGGGCTAGATGAAAAAGTACCAACAACTCGATATTTGAGGAGTTGAAGCCGATGTTGTGCAGAACTGAAAAGAAGGAAATTACTATAATTCGGCAATGTAGTTTGAGCTGCTAGTTTTTGCATATTTTACGTGGCATCGTTGCAAGATACAGGCGTCGGAAAAGACTACGGATTTGTTGGACTGTAGGTGTTGTCGGTGACCATGACTTCCGATTCTGAGACATCCATCAGGAGGGAGAACGAGAAACGCATGAAGCAGGGGGGATCCAAGAATTTGTGAAAGGGGGGCCGGACCCTTCTCCTTCTGTCCCCTTCCCCCTCTCTTTCCCTTTTCCCCTTCCTATCCCTCTTCTTCCCTTTTCTCCCCCTTTTCCTCCCCTTACCTTTTTCCTCTCATTTTCCCTCCCGTTCCCCCTTTCCTTAGAGTAGGTTCTCCTTAAACCAGTTAGGAGGTTTGGGGGAGCGCTGTAAGCCCACAGTCGCATTCAAGCCTCAGGACCCGCATTTTCTAGGTCGGCTGTACCAGCGCGAAGAAGCGTTCGGGTCCACTTTAGCTGTAAATAGAGATAACAAAAATTCTTAATTTTATGAGAATTTTCAACTGTCATGCCTGCGACGCATCCTAGAATTCGCTGGTTCCATCGTGTAACCAATGCTGAAGTGACCAGTCAGCGGCTTGCGGCGGTCTTTGGTCACGTCCGTCGACTACCTGAGGAGGCGCCAGGTCGGATACGTGGAGTTCGACACCGGATACAGGTTTCAGCTGATGTTGCATAGGATATTGCCGTCGACCGCTGCAGTTGGAGGACGCTAAGTAAGTAAGTAAGTAAATTATTTATAAAGCGCCAGTCTCAGAAAGAATCAGGGTCAAGCGTGACTGATCTTGCACACAACGGAAGTTATGACAGTTTAAAAATTTTTTACATTTTTCCTATAGGCGCCATTGTAACTTTATTCGAATTTTTCGAACAAATAAGTCAAAAATTAAATTTTTATTTTGTAACATTAAAAAGGCACTTCCTTGCGCAGAACCGCGTTATTTGACGTAATAAACGTAAAAATCGGTCTAATGGGATCGCCTGTAGGCGAGTTGAAGAACAAAAAAGTGTAGCAAATTTCGAACAAGAGGGGTGACATCAATATTTACCCCCGATTGACCCCCGTTGCACGAAATATGAGACAAAATTGGCTGCAACTCGGCTATATATCGGTAAGATTTTTGCGTCTCTGGGGGTTTTTTCGGGGATGGGCCATTGAATGCTGCCAATCGCATTTTTCCCAGATCGACCCTCGTTGCCACGGCAACAAAATTTGGGACAAAATAGGCTATAACTCGTGTGGATATCAGACTTGAGCCATTCTGTGATCTGTGGATATATGTCCATGGATATTATGTAATCAGCCGTGGATTTTTTACTTATTTCTACAGCGTGATAAGATGGTCACGTGGTATTTGTTATCGTCGCCATTTTGTTATGTAAGTTAAAATATAAACAACAACAAATGGATTTAGGATGCAATATTCCTGAATGATGTAATGGCTGTTTTGTTTTAATGAATACTGTGACATTTTGCATATATTTATACGAACTGTACTGTTGTTCATGCCTTTGCAATAGCAGTGTCACTGTAAATCCATCAACTTATACTGTACAAGGGTCCGGTTCTTGTTTGATCATTAGCGTTTTCTCGCTGTGCGTATAACCAGATGTCGCTGTCTCTCATATATGCGCAGTTTTAGCATTATTTACTGTAGCGTCGTTTTAGTTAGCGTTGTTTTTAATGTAGCCATTTTTGACGAATTTTTTTGCTTCCGCGATAATTCGCTCCGCTATCTCTGTAGCCAGATGAGGACTTTGAGACTGCGGATTACAGGATTCCTGCATATAAGACGTTGATTAGGTCAGGTACTTGCGTGTAAGCGACTTAAATATCTATTGAAGAAGGCAACAGGTTGTTTTTTCACCAGTGTCATTTTGTATATTTGACAGCAGCTGTTAAGTTTTGTCAAACTGCTACCTCTCAAATTGAATATTAAGTTGTTAGGTAAATATGATTTAACTATATGGGTAAAGGCCGCTATTACTTCAGCCGCTATTCCAACAACTGACTGGTGTCCTCGGCCGTAGCTTCACGGATCACCAGTCGACCAACTAGCTCCTCCACAGTGATGCTTATGGCATGACTTGTCGCTTATCTGTTTGTCGTTTCTGTGTGTGTAATGTTTGTAAATTATCATGGCTAAATGGTACGTCATAGGGCGTTGGTGATGGTATAGTTGGATAAGGCAATGACAACTTCTGATAGGCTGCCGATAGTAACCAACCAAGTTGCTGTCCGCAGTGGTTTGGCCGCATTTCACAATGGAAATGTAATATGTGTTAAGCTGGATAACACCTAACACCTAATGGTTGCTTAGTTACTCACAACCTGGGAGAATATCAGTGTGCATGACCATTATGAGTGAAGGAGGTTGTGTCATGCACATGTATTGCTCATGGTAAGTGGCTGCAGTTGAAGGTGTGAATTAGGAGTTTAGTTATGGTAATGGAACAAATTATTGCCAGTTGGCATGTTGTTGCAGGCCATCTATGTCTGAACTGTTAGACTATACTATTGACTATCATAGCGGCAGCTGGGCTTTTTGATCATTTTACTTAAGGTATTTGCTAACTACCAGAATAGTTTTTCATTAAAGATGTGGGCACAATGGTATTTATGGCTGCCTCTTTGGCTTCACTGACATTATGTGTTATACTGCGTGGTAGCGGGATATTGCTGTTACACCGACAATCATGGCAGTGGCTTCGTTAGGCCACGACAATCAGCGACATCTGAAATCCATGCAGTTTCTTGTACATTTTCTTGACAACTCTGAAGTTTACTTCGATGCAAAGGTGACTTGATTTATCTGCATAAATTTCAGTACTACGGAACTAGGATACCATTTGTAGTAAGTGCATCATGTATTATGCTATTCATTCAAGTGCCAGTGGTGATTAGGTTTTATCATTGTGCATGGGAAAGGCTCAACTAGTGTGTGGCAAGATGAAATCAAATGTGATGTACCAGGTTTTTTTTAATAATGTGTGAATAGTTCTGTTTTCTGTGTACTGTATTCATTATAAATGAGTTGATATCTGAGGTGCTTTGCAGTGATTTAATTATTTTTTCTCACTCTACCCAAAGCACTGTGTATTTTTATATTTTTTAAACTCATTGAGCATTATTCCACTGTTACTACCCGTATTTGTTAAGCATCTGTCTTCCTTTGCCAAATGTGTGGTAGGCTGTGACTCCAAAGGTTTTTAACCTAGCAGTTAACAGTTATCAAAGTAATATTTTGAAAACAATGATTATTTTCGTGGTTGGTTTGTGCAGAAGAAAGACTCTGGTCAGATACTGCTTGATAAGGTTTTTAAGCATCTCGAGCTGTACGAGAAAGATTACTTTGGTCTCCAGTTTGCATCAACTGTGCCAAACGTTTCTGATGCAGTGGTTGGTGTGCAATTTAGTAGTGTGCTACTCTCATAAACACTGTAATTAACCAGTCTAATCAATGGAGTTATTTTTTATATTAATCTGACATTTTTGCATGGTTCTGCGGAGTGTATGTACTAGCTCAGTTCAGGGAATTTTTGAACTTATTGAATAATAGGTTGAACTAGAAGGCACTCATGAGAATGCATATTTCCGCCAAGTGAAGTGATTCAAACATTACTGCAAGGAAAGGGGAGGGAGAAGGAAGAGCTGCTTCATGGAGGGAGGGAAAAGTAATAGCTGGGGTTGCTGCTTGTGCTGTTGGTGCAGTGACATCTTTGCTATTATTAGTCATCATGTACACACACAGAACGACAGACAGAATGACCAGTCTCTTAATCTCCTCCAATGTTCACTACGTTCACTTGATGGAGATAATAAATTGTTTTGTATGATTGTAACGTGCAGTCATACACCCAGAGTAAACAGCAGCTGGCATCTGATGTAAATCATCCTTCGACGGAAAACATGGTGATTACAACACATTTAGATGTTTTTTAAAAGTTTATTATACTAGTCTGTTTTCAGTGCTCTCTGTCACTTTGCATTTTTCTATGATTGTGAGGTTCTTTAGATTTAGCTGTACTTGATAGCCTAAAGTATTGAGTTAAAATGAATGCTGGTTATGCAGTAGATCATAGTAACTTTACACTGGTTATAGGCTGAAGGAGTATCTTTTTGTGTTTCGTGTAGTTATTTCTGAATGTGTGAAAAATTTTCACACATTTCACAAAAAATGTCATGCAAACTGAACTGCATGGTTTGTTTATTGAACAGCTGGTTAACCTCATGTATTTTAATTTATCTTTATTTATAAGTGCATTGTGCATTATTGCATTTGTGTGTTTTTTTTCAGAGGTGGATTGATCCAATCAAACCACTCAGAAAGCAAATTAGAGGTAGCTGCATTATTTCACATTCATTTCTAACAAATTTGTGGTAATATTTTTATGCCCTAGTCACAAAGCTGTTCTTCTGCTTTTTTTTGTGAAACATGTTTACTGCAGTAGTAATAAGCTAACAATGTTTGTTTGTTGTTTGATGAATAAATTATAGTGCTATAATTTTACTTGTCAAAGTGTATACACTGTGTCTCAAAAAAACATCCCCGACATTTTCGATCATAACTTAAATAAGGATTAACAGATTTTAATAATTTTTGGTACAAATATTCTTGAGACAGCTAGCCATCAAATGACCATTCATTTTCCCACCTCACTTAATGTCTGTTTCTGCACTACCTGGGGAAAACAGAACCAACAAAATATTACTTTTTTATCCAATCCAGTATGATTGCTTAATCAACATAACACATAAAAACACATTTTGTTCACATATCTGACTTACATATCTGGCTGACATTTTATCCGGTTGTTCATTTTTCAACTGCCTACAGTAAAACTGCTTGAAATGCTGGCCCATTGTGCGAACATAAGCATGGAGATGCTTTCTCTATTCATTGACAGCAGCATCGATAATGTTCTGCGTTAGACCAATCCAGTCACTTACCAGTTTACCAGTCACTTCTTGAGTTCATAAACATTCTTGAACGTTATCTGGTAGAGACACTGCTGCATGACAGCCAAATTTTGTAGTAGACCAGCTGTTGGAGCCAACAGATTTGGGTAGATAAAATTTAATTTCATTCATTTCAACACGTATTATGCTTGGTCTGCTTTCCCCAGGTAGCGCAGAAGCAGACGTTAGTGTGGTGGAAACTTAAACAATGTTTTAATAGCTAGTTGTATTAGAAGTATTTTTGCCAAAAATTATTAAAATCTGCCAGTCTTTCTTCGAGTTACAGTCGATTAAATCAGAGATGTTTTTTTCAGGTTTTCTGTATATTTCAAGGTATATTTTGCTTGATCTGCTTTCCATAGGTAGTGCAGAAGCAGACAGTGGGTGAGGTGGGGAACTGAATGGTCATTTGATGGCAAGTTATGTCCAGAATATTAGTACCAAAAATTATCAAAATCTGATAACTGGTTTTCAAGTGACAATTGAAAATGTCGCGCATGTTTTTTTTGAGACACAGTATACTAGCAGAATCCGGTGTATGTGTTAAAGTGTCTGTTTTGACAATTGTGTTTCAGCGGGTCTTTCTGTTGTGCTTTATTTTCGTGTGAAATTCTACGTCCCTGATCCTGTGATGCTACGTGAAGAATACACACGGTATATATCAACCTTAGTGTTATGAAAAGGCACAAGCTTCTATGTCATATTCTAACTGTAATCTGCATACACGATCACTTATTGTACGGTGGCGTAAACTGTCTTTTTTAAACTTTCTAAACTAGATTGTCCTATGGTTGATATTATTTTTCTTCATATGTTGTTCAGTTGTTGCATGTACATTATGTTGTGTGTGAAACGATGATTACTTACTTACTTATTTACTTTAGTTTGCTTGGTTTGGCTGGAATAGTACAGTTACAGTTTGCTGATGCTAACTTTGGTTAGTCGCTCCAGAAACAAAACCACTCATCAACCTTGGAGTTAGTTATTTGTTTATCCAACTGTGCAGCATTTTGACCAGTAGTGATACGCTGATAGTTTTAACAATGGCAATGCATTATATCATAGTTAGGCCGTATCATCTTTACCTTTTTTTTTTTTTACCCAGGGCTGTCCTCTGATAGACAGCTTCTGAAATTAATGATTGTCTGGAGGTTAACAGGGAACTGTTATCCTCTAGAACTACTATTATAAATGTTAATTATACATGCATGCATATAATGGACTTCATACAATTTTAGGTTAGCTCGTTTTTTGTGTTTCTGTATTTAATTTTCTGTTTCTTTATTGTAAAGATTAACCTTTGTGTTATTATTATGTGTTTGTGTGCATTCTGCCTTGAAAGGCCATGTCCGAAATGACCTATACTGTGTCGGGCGGGACGTTAAATTCTACTCATTCACTTTACCTGAATTGCTGACAGTGATGAACTGGTGATCATGTTGTGCTATGCTATGCTATGTAGGTATCAGTATTTTCTGCAGCTGACAAAGGACATGTCTGAAGGCCGGCTTGTTGCACCTTTTCAGACTACGGTCCTGCTTGCCAGTCTAGCTGTTCAGTGTAAGTTATGTTGTCTATGTGGTTAATGAGCACTGATTTCTAGTTAGCCTTAACTGATTTCATTTTTGAGCCAGGGACAACCAGCTGCAAAAACAGTGATGTCAGTTGTCAGTGTTTCAAATCGGGCAATGAGACATAACATTTTGATCATGCCAACTTGAGGCATTGCCTCTGAGAACGTTTAAGAGACACTTTATTAATCTACAGATTGATTGATTGACATACACTCAGCAGGCAAGATGCATGTTGTGGCCAACTGCCAACAGCCGTATATTAAACGTAACACTATTTTTGCCATGCAGCAGGGTGACAGTAGTAATGTAAATTTAATGTTCATGCAGAACAGTGCTAATAAGTCTGATGTACACTGTATTTTGCACAAAGGTGTTGCATGCATGTTGGTGCAGTTGAGCTAGATGACTGCTGCTGTGATGAGCACCAAGAAGGTTACTGGAATGTTACATGTTAGGCCTATTTAATAGATGTGCTGCTGCACAACAGTCAAACCTTCTAATTGATTGGCTGTTGGTGGATACGTATCCGGAAAAATGAAATTTTATAAATTTTTTTGTTGATTTTAATGCATATTTTGTCTGTTCTGTTTTTACCAGTTAGTGCAAAAGCAGATGTTGGGTGAGGTGGGAAACTGAGTGGCCATTTGATGGCCAGTTGTGTTGTGAATACGTGAACCAAAAATTACTAAAATTGGATAACCCTTCTTTATGTTATGGTAAAAAAATATTTGGTGTGTTTTTTATGCCTCACACTCACAGTGTATACATTTGTCAATGTTTGGGGTTGGCTGTTAGCATACAGACCTGTTGTTGTATGGGGATGCAGCTGAGCTAGGTGATTACTGTGCTGACGAGCATCAGGAAGGTTACCTCAATGAGTTTCACTTTGTACCTGAGCAGTCGGACGACCTGCTTCTGCAGGTGTCCTCCATGCACAAGAAGCACAGGTGAGATACAATACAGCATGATTTCTGCAATGCACTCACACGTTGCTGTCGGCAGAACTTCAGCAGATTATATTTAACAAGTTAACTGTCATACATTTTAATAAATTATAGCTGGGAACATATTCTTTTGCCTCCATCACCATCACCATTAGCCGTTGGTGGAGGCTCTTCACTTTCATGATGTTCGTCTGTTCTCATGGCTCTACGTCTTTTATGTTGTTTTTGCACTGTCTACATTAGGCTTTGATGTATTTTTACCAAAATTTTGTCGTTGGTGTTGTTTAGGACAAGGATGAATTGTTAGGTCATATAGCATCAAACAAAAGTTCAGAGGTCATGGTTACTACATGGTGACTAGATATGCTTAGCACACCGAGTGCATTTGAGATTAATTTTAGTTAACATACTAAATAAATTACTTATTTACTGACTAGAAAAATTTAAGGTCACCAGTGTCATGAATATCTGATGGCATACTGGATTTTATATACGAGGCTTTGCATATTTAGTTGTGGTTGTCATTTTTTATGTTTTCTTTTATCTGTGTATTTTGTATTATTTTATGCTAGATATATTTTGTGCTGGTACTGCTCTACTGCAGTATGTCGTTGATGGTGGAGTGAATTTTGTCTGTTAGCTGGTTGTTGTGGTGACGTGCTTGTTGACAGGGGCCTGAGTCCGGCAACTTGTGAGAAGATCTATATTGACACAGCTCGCTATCTCGACACCTACGGCGTTCACATGTTCCCTGCCACCTGGGTCAGTTCATTTCTACTGCTTGCTGCTCATGCGTGTGGGTCGTATTGTCAAAAACAGTGTTGTCAGCGACGGCTTTAGTTCAGTCTTAGGTAGTGACTCTTCGACTGTTGCATTTAATCAAGTCATTGCCTTGTATCAGATTCGACCTTCGACCATTGGCACTATGGAAATATTTTACTGACATTGATGTCAAGTCTAATTTAAAACCATCTGTTCACTGCTGCTGATATTTAACTGCTAGAACATCTGGAGCTATGTTACAAGGGCACTATAAAAATCCTTATATTAATGCGATAGTCATTATGGTTATAATAAGTATCATCATGTGTATGGTATCTCACATATAAGACAGAAAACTACCAATTTGGTCCGTAGAACCTACCTTACCTTACCTTCGAGGTGGACTGGCTGTTACTCCTGCTCAGTGCTGAAGCCGTATGAGTTTGGTCGAATGTGGATCCCCGAGGTTACAGTAAATGGCTATGAAGCCGTGGATGGTTGTGAAGCCGTAACAGCTGTAAAGCCATCATTAGCATTAAATTCTTTTAAAATGCTTTTGTTACTGTGGTAACTGCTCAGTTTGAGCTGGTTGGAACTTTGTTAGCTCCTGTCTCATAAATTTTAGAAAACCTTTTTGTCGTTGGAGCACAAAGCCTTACCACCACGACAAGGTGGCCGACCATGGTGGGTGGTCTGTAGCACACAGAAGCAAACTAATGCTGAAAGAATCAAAGAGCTGGAAGGAAAACTAGCAAGCTTGAGTTCGATAATCCAACATGCTTACTGTTTAGGTGTGAAGATTGTCAGAAAGAACTAAGAAAAAAACTGATAGAAATTCGAAAGAAATGAAAAGAAAAATCAAAAAGAAAACCGATGAGCAGAAAATGCAAGAAACAATCCAGTTGTTTGTTAAGATGATTGTGGAATGTGGATGCTATCGGTGAGAAAGTGTAGCTGTTGATTGTGCTGTGGTAATAATTCGGTGGTTATCAGTTTTTTTCGTGTGTCTGTGTTTGCCTGCAGGATCACAGCAATGAAGCCGTCCAACTTGGAGTCACATCTCAGGGTCTTGCAGTCTTTCAGAACCACGTCAAGGCTAACACTTTTATATGGTCGAGTATTACGGCTTTCTGCTGAGTTTACAGTGTCGTTATTGGCATCTGCGTTTTGACTGTGTTATTGCTTTTGTTTAATGCTAACAGTCGCTTAACAGACCTGCTGAATATAATGAATTGTGTTGGGAGATATATGAAGAAATTTTGCTCGATGAGATTTGTGTCTTTTTTGTGGAATTACTGTTACTACGGTGTTTACTGCTTTGCAGTTTAGCTCAGTGGAATCACATTTTTGTTTGTAATGTCAGTGTAAGAAAGTTGTTCTGTGTTGCATGTGGTAGTGACTGTTTAGAGGGATGGTTGTCTGTGGATAGATAAACCATGTCATGATGTTAGCAGTGACTCAGGTCAGCTCAGTTTTTACGCACGACAGCAGGTACTGCTATAGCACATCTTAGCCATCGCAATTCTGTCTGTCTGTCCATCCATCACACGGGTGGATCAATCAAAAACGGTGCAAGCTAGGATTACCAAATTTTCACCGTTGGCTGCCTGGAAGACTCTAGTTTCAGGAACCGTGAATTTTTTTCATAAATTCGAAAGGGGTCACCCCGCTCGAGGGTGCTAAGTGAGAGGGGGTGGGAAAAATTTGCGATTTTCAGCCAGTGTAGGAATTCATGCATTGGACGTGGCGCACAGTACTGAAAATCATGCACTGGATATGGCACTAGGCGTCATCCATCGTCGAGTCTAAATGAAACATCATTGTGAACTTAGATTTTGTTCGCACAGGGCCTTCACACATGCATTGTGTCGCGCGTTTCCTTTTGCATTAGCTAGGCTTTTCTTGTTTACTCTCTGTGGTACAGTGAAATGGGCCGAGTAGTGCTCAGTGGTGATTCAGGTGCACTTGCACTTTAAGCCGATCGGCTTGGTCCAAGATTCTGGGCAATTGTGCTACATTTGTCAAATGAACTGGTTGAACTCTACCATCTCAGGGTTTGCCATAGTGACAGCACTGTAAACACTGTCATCTTTTATACTATTAGTAGTATAATGAATCTCTTAGAGATATATGTTATTTCAGAGGCTGTTGTCTTTTGTTGAACTGCAGGTCAAAGATAATCAAAATCTCTTTCAAACGAAAACAGTTTTTCATCCATTTGCGCAAAGAACAGGTCAGTCTGCTTCTTGTGGTCACACAGTTTATGAACTCTCTTTTCGTGTATGTGCTGTAATTTTTCTGGTATTTATGGACGGAGCAATAGTTAGTCTGAAGATTCTCACCTGTGCGTATATCTGCTGACTGTTTACGTATTTTTATTAGTTTGTGTGGTAAATTACAAGACAAACGTGCCATTTCAAGAGCTATTTTTAGGTGAACCTGGGTTAGCCATTTTCTTTATTCTTTGTCTCCGGTGATGCTTACTTGAGTTGATTGGACTTGTTAAAACTCCTCATATCTTATCTGTTTAGTCCTTTAGTATTTGTTGTCACAAGTCACTATGTTCCAGCTAATATTTAGTGGTGATTTCATGAGTGACAAATCATAGGAATTATGTTCTTTCTATATTATTGAAGAAATCAGCCTGTTTTAATGGTTTTTTATTCTTGCCAGTCACCATTGTTTGTGCTGACTGTAGATGTACAAGTAGTGTCTATGACATCCGCGTTTTTATGTAGCTTATGTGGTCTGCGACACTGCATTTTCACCAAGGGAGGCTCCATTGAAGTAAAAGGATAGGGACACAGCAATCAGTACCCGGTAAAAGTTGTTTGACATCAATTCCCAGGAGTTTTTTGGGGTGTCTGGCTTGACCTGCAGTGACGTAACTGGAGTAATCAAAAATGTGTCGATTGATTGGGTGCCAAGTGTGGGTGGGTGTGTTGCTGTGTAAAGTCGGAGAATGTGGAGACGATGTTCAGTTTTTCCGTGTCGAGCTATCGGTCGTGCAAGAATCTGTGGAAGTCATGCGTCGAGTACCACACATTCCTGTGCAGTCGTCAGTGCAAACAGACGAACACGGCGTGGATGACGGACGGACAGAAACAGGATGTTCTTGACCTCCGATACAGGTCTGACAGTCTTTCACTGTTTGTTTGTTACTGGCACTAAGATTGCTCATGATCTGAAAGTTGATCTTTAGTAATGCTGTCTTATGTTTCAGTAATGCCATCTTATGTGTCAGTAGTAAATTCTACTATCGAAAACATGATGTGACATAAAGGGGTTCTTAGCATTCAGCTAAGTGAGTAATTTAATCTTGAATTTATGTGGCACATTTCATTTACGTAAGTTTTTGGGGTGTTTGTAATTGCGATGCAGATCCCTGGAATGTCGACATACTGGCTGCAGCAGTGCTTCAGAATTTGATTTCACTGATGGTAAACAGTTTGCCAATGCAGTGAATGGTCCAAGCATTGCCAGCGTTTTGACGTCTGCATCAAATTCTCTGCCTCAGGTCGACTACGTCGCTGATGACAGCGTTTACCGCGTGTCTTCATCGCCATGTGAAAGCACAAACTCTGCAGTGACGTCACTCACAGCGCAGGAGACTGTGCTGAACCGAAGCAATGCGTTCCGCATGGTGCCGCCATTGAGTAATGGGATTTTGCCAACATCGCAGTCCGACATTACGTACCGCTCAACGGCCAGCTGCCAGCTGTGTCGCAACCTGCGTGAGAAGACGACTACCGTGCATCTGCTGCCGACTGTTGCCGAGCAGACAGTCTGGATGCCTAGCAGTGTGGATAACAGCAGCAGGTTGACAGAACACAGCCAAATGGTGTCAGCTGATCATCGACTTGTTGACAACTCCACTCAGTTGTCGAATCTGTCACTTGATGCCAACAGTGGCCGAACCAACAGTCTTTCAGATCAGTCTTCAGCTTCGCCGTCGTCAGAAGTGTATGATTGCATTGTTATTTGATTATTTTTTGTTTTGTTACAATACCATCTGGTGCACTGCTGTTAGTATAATGCTATTTGGTTTCATAATGCGCTGATTGGTCATCTTTAGTCAATCAAAAGTAGAAATCTTATCCAGCAGAAGTAAAGTTTATCTTGAGCCACATGGCTGACTGGGTGGCACTAATTCCATGGCTGAAAGAGCACTGTGAGACCACAGGCGTTTGTTAGTACTTTGTTTTTAGATTTTACCAGTATTTAAAAATGAGCTTTCTTAAGAAATTAGTCTACATGTAGTGTAGAGTCTGTGTTTTCTTGTAAATGCTAGACTTTCACTTTGGTGGTTAAGTTTTTCTCTTTGCTGACATATTTTTTGGATCCAAACATACTATTAACGGCCATGATATTTTATGACATATTTATGCACAGATCAGTTTGATGTTGTTGAAGGACATCTTTCTACGAAACATTGGGCTTCAACACCTTTGTTTAAACTGAAAATCAAGGGGGGACTACCCATTTTTCCCGCTTTTTAACTCTGGTCACTGACAGCAACTCGCTAGTTAGTTTTAAATCTAGGTTTAAGACATTTTTGTTATGTTTAGCATACAACTGAAACTGACATGACCTGCCACCAGCACTTCTGAAGTTACAACCTATGGAGTTACCACCTATGTGCTATGGAGACTTGACTATTATCATAGTGTTTTTTTATTATTATTAGGGTTACGTGGAAAATGCTAGATAAAGCGGTGCATGCTTGCATGTGCTGTTTGATCAGGGATGGTAGCAGCAGCAGCATGGTCCAAGACCACGTCGGCAACAACATCATGACAAGCTCACAGATCTCAGTGATTGACATGATGCAAGTCAGTTGTACTGATAGTGACAAAAGTCCGACGGAATCATCTTATGACTTGCCGCTGTCCGACTCATCACTCCAGGCTTCCACTGTACATGTCTGCATTATTATCATCATTATACTCTGTGTTGATCATGGTGGCTAATAACTAGGGCCCACAGTTTTCCGCGGGCCGCAGAATTTTGAGCCGAGCTGCAGAATTTGCCCTTTTCTGCTGAATGTTGATATTGCCACAGAATTTCGCGGAATTTTGCAGAAGCTGAAAAATGACCGATGATTAGTATGATTGTCGGCTTGATAACGTAATTAAACTGGCTATATCACGGAGAAATATCAAAACTGAACTGCCTAAAACTGTGTTCCTGCTAATAATTACCATCGTAATATGGCACAATCGTCAATAAACACAATGCGACTAATTCACAAATTGCACTTTCAAAAAAAAAATCTATAATTTTTTTTGTATGAGCACCATGCCAGCCTCCAAAAACTGAAGTTTTTTAACAGAATAGAGCTTAGTTTACACACAAATGGAACGCCATGGTAAGCTGCCAAATTTGGACAATTTTGCTGCAGTGAGTCGCGGAATTTTGCGAACTAGCTCGCGGAAATTTGCACAATTTTCTGCGGAAAACTGTGGGCCCCAATCATAAGCCGATGAGTAAGTAGTTGATTGATGGTGCAAGTCTGTCTGACTGAATTATTCTATGACTTGATGCTCTCCGACTCATTGCACCAAACTTCTTTTCTTGTTTTTTGCTGTAATTTTTCTTGTATCTAGAAGCTGTCATTGCATAATTTAGACAAACGTTTGCAGTGAATTTACAGTATATTTAGTTGCATAGATGTGTCTGTGCTGCAGTGACTGATTTCGCATTTTTTCCCCAAAATTGTGTGTAATCTTTAATTTACAGTTTCTTATATGTTGTGTTTTGGCAGGGAGTTCCAGTTGCCAATCAGAATCTTGTGACTGTTTGCATGAAGCCTGATGAAAATGGCCGATTTGGATTTAACGTCAAGGTCCGACATCTTTGCCAACATTACCAATTTATTAATGTGTGATTTTTTTGGATAAAATTGAGGATATTTGTTTGTATGGTCACTGTTGCTTGCACATGTATGGCTGATGCAGTGTTGCTGGTTATTTTGTTGGACTCAGTGCTGCAGTGAACTATTTGAGATGATGATGAACAACTGTGAATTGTAGTTAATTGTCCTGATAGCATTTACATGTGGAGATTAAGTCAAACTGGCACAGATGGTATTATATGTCGTTAATTAAATGTATGAATTTTAAATGTGAATTTTTTGTGGACATTTATGTTTTTTTGTATCCTAATTCATCCCACTTTTAGAGTCAAGACATTTGGCTTTAAATTTTTTTTAGAATATTGGGCAGTAATATCCAAGGTGACTTCTGCTAGTGCACATCTGTCATAATTGACATCTGAGTGATTATTGTGTTTAAAGCAATGTAGGGTCAGTGTGTGGTGTGGGGTGTGGGTATTGAGCACTGTACAAACTAGAAGGTAGGATAGGAAATGGAGAAAACGTGGGCATTTAGAACAAGCTCTAATCTGTACTACCTTGTTGCATCACAGTGATGGCAGGCTATGGGGTGGTGTAGTAATCATCTTATCATGACAGCAGGTGGCTTACAGGATGTATGGTATGGAATAATGTACAGGGTGGCTCTGACCAGCTGACTCCTGTGATAGTGTCTCGTGTGGCACCTAACACGCCAGCTGATCTGTGTCTGCCTCGGCTCAGTGAGGGTGATCAGGTGCTCTTCATTAACGGCCGAGATATTTCACAACATACTCATGCACAGGTCTGTGCTTTCCAGTTGTCGTCGTCGTCATCTTTAGGCTGCTCAGCTGTAAAAGTGTGGTAGCCAGCTGTAATGGTCTTGTGTTTAACTGTTTTGCAGTGTTATCGACTACAGTTTCTCCCACGTTCAACAAAAAATACTTTGTGAACTGCGACTCACTGACAAAAAGTAGTAGTCAGTGTTTACCCATCCAAAATCTATTATTATATATTTGTATTTATGTAGCCTCATATGCAAGCTTCAGAGATGCTAGGCACATGCAGCGTAGGTACTGCTAGAAGCAGGAATTCACACCTATATCGTCTCCATAAGACATCGAGACCAGGCAGTCTCACACTAGGTTCTGCCTCAAATTTCGAGTTATTGTTAATGTTGTTGTCATGATGTCACACAGGGAGGACGATCATGTAAGTAAAGTAGATAAATGAGAGAATTTAAGAGATGCACATTTAACAATCGGTCACAATGCATTGCGATCTCGGCATCTGCACAGAAATGACTTTAGCAGCTGCTTGTTGTCTTGCCATTAGCATTTTGTCATTTGTTTGTATTTTGTATGTTGGTGATTATCAATTTGCTGTGTCTTACGTGGGCATGGGAAGACCATCAGATGCGGCATCAGTTACTGCTGTAATTGTGCCAGAAGCTTCAGTTCAGACTGGCTTGTAGAAAAATTGGTGTAACAAAACAACGTGACATCTAACTCCTGCTTGTTGATATCTTTGCTAACTATTTACTGATTATTATTGTTGAAAGTAATGTTGTTGTAGATTAAATGTTGCTATCTGTTGCAGGTCGTACAGTCCATAAAGGCATCGTGTGAACTACATTCTGGTGAACTTGTCCTTGTCGTACGACAAAATGGTACTTTCAGATGTTTATTTTTTTTGCTGATTTGTTCTGTTTTGGTTATTTTTGTGCATACTTTGGCCAGCAAGAAGTATGTGGGTTTGATTCTGTAAATTTTTGTAGCAGCTATCAGTCAAATAATCATTTTATATGGACTTGACATGTGCAACTTTGGAATTAATGAGAAATGAGAAGCCGCTCAAAATGATCTCATGCTGCACGGAGCAAGCATGGATTGGGTTCAGTCATTCCATTAGCTCAGGAGGTTATATTTTCATGATTTTATTTGTGTATTTGTGTTTAAAATGTCTTATGTTCAGACTTCTTGCAGTGAACATAAATCGTGCCATCATGAATCAACAGTGGTTGCCAAAAAGCCAACAAATTCTGTAGTTTAGTGAGTTAATACAGCTTGTGAGACGTTATCGCTTCTAGTAATATAGTGAGTGCAATGAGTTGTATGTGTGTACGTGGATGTGTCACTGTCTGTTAGTGTACCTGGGTGATGATGACAGTCCGAGTGAGCCTGACTTCCAATACACCTCGGACACACCGAGCCTAGCCTCAGTCGGTGGTGACCCGCTCACTGCGTCAATGACGCTTCTCAAGGACGGACTTGACACTGGCACTACTGTCGCTCAGTTTGAGGTTCTGTTCTTCTCTTCAACTCATTCATTGAACAATATATCATTGATCTTGTGTGTTGCCTGTAGTGTCCAGGGCTCAGTAACTTTTTTAACTCTGTGCATTTTTGGGATTCATTCTGCATTTGATCATTCCAAACTGCCAAACTGTACATAAAAATAATAATAGTAGACTCGCATTGACTTTTTAGTGCACTATAGTCTATAGTATAGCAAATCTCCAAGAGCACATCAGCAGTGGCATATTTCTAGTTAAGTCCTATTCTCATAGTCAGACATGTGCACAGGCTGGGACTGAATTAGCCTCAGTCACAACAGGCTGGGTCGGACTGAAAAAAATCAACAGCAACATGTTGCTCCATGGCTTGATGGAGAGATCAGAATTTTCAGTTGTTTTTTGTCTGTTCGTGGGTCCAAAGCATTTGCAAAGTGATGTGTGGTGTGTAGTGCGAGTTTATCTACAGGTGCTTTTTATTAGTTTTTTCACCCACTTGCCATATGAAAGGTGTCAGTAGGTTGGGACGACCAGAGCCACAGCGGGGCCCGGGGAAAACATTCTCACAGGGCCAATCTGGGGAGAAAATTTTTGAATTTTGCTTTTTAAAACGGCACATTCTGGTCTACTTTATATATTTGAGCGACAACAGGGCCCCCAAACATTGCGGGTCCAGGGCCCCCTTCCTTCCTCCTCTTGACGGGCCTGTCAGTATGTCGTCCTGTGTATTGTCATGTGCAGCAATTGTATCGCAAGAAGTCTGGTCTTACGCTTGATGCTTCACAGCTACCTGACAACAGTTCCAAGAACCGATACCGCGACATCTCACCATGTAATGATATGCAGTCGATTTCATGTTTTATGAAGATAGAAATTGCTAATCTAAACTGCAGTTATGAAAAATCTACTACTGTGAATGCAGTCACCTTGGCTCATTAGCTCATTAATCTGGTTCTGTTTTTTTTTAATAGTTTTTCTGACTAAGTGTACCGTGTACGTAAATTTGTACTTTCTATCGTATCATTTTATAGTGAACTTTGGCGTAATAAATAGTTAGTGATTGATTGGTTAGTAGTAAGCACTTAAGAAGTTTTACTTTGGATAAATTTTAATAGTAACAAATCGTGGTAACTTCAAGCTGCGAGAAATATCTTCAGTAGATGTCTGTTTCATCGCCTAAGTATTAACTTGTATTGCGACGCTCGTATGTGTGGCTGTATTACTTTATGATTTGTATGACTTGTCTGTAGATGACCAAACCCGCGTGAAGTTGAAAGCACTTTCAAATGACTACATTAATGCTAATTACGTCAATGTAAGGCTATGTTATGGTGAAATTTGTTATTGGTAGTATTTTCAATTGCAATTCAGTGCAACTGAAACATTTTAAATTCTTTTTAGCAACACATTCAATGTTGCTGCCGTATGCTGTAGATTGGGTGATTGGATTGGGAAGCTAGTAAAACTGCTGCTTGGTCTAAACTTGGAGTATGTCTAGGTTAATTTGCCAGCTAAACTGAACTCTGAATTCATAATGGTGCAGCAGCTTATCGTTGTGTCATAATGCCGATTTGCATTATGTTTAGTTACTGGTAAAGTAAAATTTGATCTAGATGTTCCTTCAACACCCAAGCTCCAATGCTACAAAGTTTTACTCAAATACCTGACTTTTTTGTGACCTTAACTTTTACTACATGACCCTTAAAATCTAACCAGCTTGCTTAATGTTAGAATAGGGTCACAAAGATTTTTGCATCTGATTTTGACTTTCAACATCTAATCAGCTTATCTTTACCCTCAACTGTTTTATTTTTGGGGGTTATCGGATATTGTGCTGTTAGACTTTTAAGACTATTTTTTCTACAGTTTTTCTGTGCACATCGGTGTTTCGTAGATGGAGATACCTGGGTCGGGAATCATAAATCGTTACATAGCAGCGCAGGGACCGTTGCCTGAGACGTCGCTGGACTTCTGGCAGATGGTCTGGGAGCAGCGGTCATCGCTGGTTGTGATGTTGACAACTAACGTCGAGCGCGGTCGAGTGAAATGTCACAAGTACTGGCCGGATGTCGACGACACGACGCACTTTGAACATCTGAGTCTCAGCTGCATGTCGGAGTCATCCAGTGACAATGGCTCTTATATACTACGCCACTTCACACTGGCACATGACAATGTCAGTTTGATCAATTTTTTCGCTGTTTTCTTCTGCCTGATAACTGTAACTAAATTCATAACTGAATTTGTTTATAAAGCACCAAAATAAAAACAATAATTCGAGGCACTATGGATTAGTGCTTAACCTTTAGGGTATTTTGTAGCAGTTACCCATTGGGTACTTGAATTTTGTCACCGATATTTTCTGCCATAGATTTTTAATATGCTGTCACACCAAAGGCACATTGCTGCACTAACCTGAGAAAGCTAGTCAGCTTTAGAATAAGTGATTGTTGTAACTCGACTTAGATAACTTCTAACATATTTTACAACTGACTAAATGTTATAATGAATTTGGGATGTTTGGCATGTGATTACCGATTAGCGCTGATGTGGCTAGTGAAAGAATTTTCTAAAATTTATTAATATTTGATGGCATTATGAGTACAGTATGAAATCCAGAAGCTTTTTTTAGATGGTCGATTGCATGTTGTTACTTTCAGTATCCAGACGACGAGCGGCAGATATGCCAAATGCAGTACATGTCGTGGCCGGACCATGGTGTGCCTGACGACTGCACAGATTTCCTAGACTTTGTCAATGAAGTCCGACAGAGTAGGGCTGGGGTCGTAGAGTCCACCGTCGTACACTGCAGGTTAGCACAGTCAGCTTGATTCTCTCATTTTCATCCAGCTCTGCTGATTTTTTTTTTGCTTTTATTTAGCTTTTTTGTTACTGATTGCATCTGAGCTGCTGTGTGTGGGGGGAGGGGTAGCCTGCCATTGCATAGGGTTAGTTTAGGGTTAGGTTGAACTGATGGTGGACTGGAACCATGTGTGTTTTATCATGTAGTAAAAGTCTAGTACTTGCTGTATATAATCATTGTTTATATATTTTAGAATTGCACCAAGAAGTGCTTATTATCTCAGAACTGGCCACTGATACAGCTTTTTCAGATAAGCACAGTTTCCTGGGTAGGCTTTTATCGCTTAAGCTTCTGTACAGCTGTTCTATGTGTGAGTGGTTGTTTTTTGAGTGAATGATCAAATTGATCAAATTTGACCACCTGTATTCAGTGTTTCTCATTTGGCTTGATGTTATGTAATTTATTTGCTTAATTATGTCTATCGGTGAACGTTTTGATTTCAGCATTGTGCTGGTAGCAATAGAAATGTTGATTGTGCCTATTGTTATACTGGTGTGGTGTGTATGTGTATTTCCTGTGACATATGGTGTAGTGCCGGCATCGGTCGTACTGGCGTGCTGATAGCAATGGAAACCGCAATGTGTCTGATTGAAGCCAATCAGCCGGTCAGTTTGCCGGACATCGTGTGTCAGATGCGAGACCAGCGAGCTATGCTTATCCAGACCGCGGTAACCAATCAGAGTTGCTTTATTAATAGCAGAGCCTCTTCAGGATTAAATAACAACTAGTAAATTCATTGTGCATCATTATATGTTCAGAGAACCTTATAAAATCCTTTTTGGCATATACATTCAACAGCAGCATTTGTAGTGAAAACTGTGTTAGATTTCTTTTGAAGTCTGGTGGATATTTCCCACTGATACTTTTACAGTCTAAAAAAGATAGTCTCTCTCACCCCTGTTCTCCAATAGACAGCATTTTAAAATTAATGACTGTCTGGAGGATTACAGGAAAGATTATTAGAACTACCATTATTATTATTATGTTAATTACATATGCATGTGTATAATGGAGTTTTTACAAGTTTAGGTCTAGTTTGTGTGGAGGAGTATCCAACAGAATATAAGACTCCGTTTTATAGGAAATCTGCTATGCATAGACCTCTCATAAAGCTCATGGTTACCAGTCTTATACTTGTAAAGTGACCTTGCTTAATGCTTCAGAATGAGAAATTTTTGCGTTAGCTTTGTTATTACTGTAATAGTTACAGAAATTTTGGTAATTAAGTACCAAAATGTTTGTATTTTTTTTGGTTTTTTTTTGTTTTGTTTCAATTTTTTAGCAGTCAGTGCATGTAATCTTTTGACTCTAAAAGACATGTTGTGTTAGCACTTTGCCTAAATTGTACTATTAGTCTGATTTGTCTGCATCTATTGTGCTGTGGACAGGGTCAGTACAAATTCGTCTGCGAAGCTGTGCTGAAAGTGTTTGAAGGTGAGTACATTTATGGTAATATAATTTGAATTTATATTAACTACAGTAAATCTTGAGTTTTTACAATATATGATTGTGAGATATTTTTGTGTGAAATTAGCAAAAAAATGGCAATGGTAATTCAACCAATTTGGATTAGCATTTGCAACTATGCACTCTCTTTTGTGTACTAGCAGTTGTTCTCGGTAGAGGCTTTAGTCTTAGTTTTTGCTTAACGTTTAGTTTTAATTTCCGTAATGAATGTCTTCAAGCCACACGAAATGTTTGATTTCGTCTTCTGCATCAGTGCCGTGCAACATCTTTGTTCAGGACCAATGTACGCTGTGTCTCAAAAAAACATCCCGAACATTTTCGATTGTAACTTAAAGAATTATTCTCACATTATAATAATTTTTGGTACAGATATTCCTGAAACAACTTGCCATTAAATGACTGTTCAAATTCCCACCTCACCCAAAGTCTGTTTGTGCACTACTTGGGGAGAGCAAAACCCTATGTAGTATTATTGCTTAATCTATATAATGTGTAAAAAAAACATATTTTGTTAACTTTCTTAACACTTTGGCTGACATTTCATCCAGGTGTTTCATTTTTCAACTGCTTACAGCAAAATTGCTTAACATATGGGTGCACTGCGCGAACACAGGCACTTTCCCCATTCACTGACAGCAGTATCGATTATGTTCTGCTTCAGACTAATACAGATTTCACCAGTCACTTCTTGAATTCATAAACATTTCTGAACGTCATCTGGTAGACACACTGCTTTATGACAGTCAAACCTTGTAGTCACCTGGCTGTTGGGGGCCAGAGATCTGGATTGATAGAATTTGTTGCAGTTTTTCATTCATTTCAACACATGATTTGCTTGGTCGGTTTTCCCCAGGTAGTGCAAGAGCAGAAGTTGGGTGAGGTGTGAACTTGAACAATTATTCAATAGCCAGTGGTGTCAGAAATATTTAGACCAAAAAGTATTAAAATCTGATGATGTTTCTTCTAGTTATGATGGATAATGTCTTGGATGTTCTTTTCACGTTTTTGCGTATTTCAAACTTTCCACAAACTTGGTCTGCATTTCCTTGGTAGTGCAGAAGCAAACATTGGGTGAGGTGGGAAACTGAACGGTCATTTGATGGCAAGTTGTGTTAGGAATATTCACACCAGAAATTATTAGAATCTGGTAACTTTTTTGAAGTTGCAGTCGAAAATGTCAGGGTTTTTTTTGAGACACAGTGTATTAACCAATATGCCAATTAACTCGTACAGAAAAACGTATGTTGGTTAGCCAGTAATACTGTGTGATGCCGTATGTTTCGTAGCTCTGTGATGGGTTCACATGAAGAGCTGTGGAAAGTTTGTTTGTCTGTCTATCTGAGACTGTCTGTATGTTTGTCTTTCATACCCCTCTGGCGCCTTCTGTGTTGCATGGTTGTGGACCCCTGATCACGGCGTTTGAGTTCTTGAGCCTTATGTATGTGGACCTTGTCCCTTACCTCCTACGGGCAGCCTGAGGGGGATGAGTTGCCGGCCAGCCATCAGCATAGTGGTTAGAGCAGTGTGTCGTGCTTTGTGGCGCCATCTGGTGAATGGCTGTCATTTAAAGGTCCTCCCGCCCGTAGAGCAGATACTTTGCTAGTGCCTTCAACCGCGTGTCACTCATCAGCATTGTTATGTTGTGTTCTGTTCTGTGCAACAGAGCGAATTGTTGAGCCACTGGAGGAGTTCCGAAGATGACGACGATGTTAACAATGTCTGCATCAGTAACAGAGTTGTCACACACTCACAGGTGCTTGTACTGTGCACTGTTTGCCATTTGTCCGTCCAGACACCCAGCCAACCAGTGTAAGCAGCGCAGCGTGTCAACGTGATAATTGCAAAATCTTGAATCTCCGATATACTAGCTTGAGTCGGTGCATGACTACTGCATCATGACTTGCTGCTTGAATGGCATTACGCTGCATTCACTGTGTAAATAATGTCTAACTGTTTCGGTCGCTTTACAGCCAGAAGTCATCAGTGTGATAGTGAAAACAGATGGGTTGGGTTTTAACTTTAATTTTGACAGTGTTTACATCCAACAACAATAATTGCTTAATACTAGTGTGTATGAAATTTGGCAGCCACAGACACTTTCAGTATTGGCTTCTTCAACAGAATTTTCTGGTTTATCTGTATTTCTGCAGATGTCAGATTAGGAAAATCAGGGAGCTGGTAATTTGTGGTGGAATGATGGAATATGCAGATTAACCCCTAGCAATTTTAATTTTATGGCTGCAACATATTTCTCCAGTTTTTTTATAATCATTGTCAAATTCTTGCGTGCAGTTTGTTGTTTACATATATAGATTCTGTGAACTGAAACAGTGTGTTTAATGCTTCCACATTGCATACCTCATGCATATGTACATATGCGTACTCTTGTGCATTTGCATATGTTGTAAACAATGGGGTTTATTGCATTGTACGTACAGAAGGCTAGCATTTGCGAAAGAGATGTCCGTGTATTGTTCAACTAATTGTGGACCTATGCTGTATAGATGTCTGCATAATTATTAACTAACAGTGTCATTAAATAGTCAGCTTGTCAAGTCCGTAGTCAAGTAACGCTGTTGCTTCCCGATCTTTAAGGACTGAAACAGAGATAGCAAATAAAACCAGCATGAAATTGGCAGTTGTTAGGAAAATTACACAAAATTGTCGGGGGAAAATGTTCATTGTGTTTACTGCTAAATACGTTTCTTGGCAAGACCGGTGTTCATTAGCATAGTAATGGCATACTGTTTTGGTGCAATTCTTCTTGGTGCAATTTGGTACTGTTAATTGTTGCCATATTTCATCATTGTACTACTGGACTTGGGTAACTGAGACATTGTTAAAAGTGCTGCCAAATTAAGGGTAGAGTCGAGTAGTTTTGTAACGCTGATGTGTGGTTTCCCTGTAGTTGTTTTACCTACATTGTTTTCAGGGTTTTGTGCTTTTTATCATCATTTGGAGAAATGATTAATCATGTGATTTTAAATGCTGTTCTAGCGTAGTGTCTGTCACTCGCGATTATGCTCCCACCCGCCACAACTTTTTCGCATTGGTCCTGCATTATTTTATGTTTGTCTCTGTGACTGCAGCATTCTGTGTTGAAGATTGCCGTGTTAGTGCTACAGTGTTTGTTTTTTGTGATTATTTGTGGACATGTTACTGTACAATTACTTACGATCATTACAGTTGCTATTATTATGTTATTTAATAGCAGGTGCATAAGCCTCAAGCAGTCATGCTGTTTGGAATACCAAATTTTGCAGTGTATAGATTGGTATATTGTCATATTTTGGTACTTGTCCGTTATTCACCACACCCGAATTATTCTTGTTAATGCTAACACTAACCCTAACCCTGAGCCTAACCCTAACCTTAACCCTACCCTTAGGCTGAACTCTAGCAGATAATTCTGTTGCGGGTGAATTAACACACAAGTACCCATATTTTTATCCAGAATGCATTATGTTTACTAGAAGTTTGTTAATTTATTTCATGTTTGCTTTCTCGTATGTGTTTTGAGGACACGAAAAACGGTTAGAATTTCATGCCAACCTTTGCTTTGCTTGATGAGGAATATGTAGAACTCCTCATGGCACTTATGGGGATAGGGGGACTTTGTGACAATAAAAGAGGTAAAAGAAGCTTGTGGCTTAGTGACAAATGTCCATATGAGGATTTGATAGTGTCCCCTATTATCCGTGACCATTAGCACGTTTGTAGCTATGAATTATAATGCTTTACATATATGTGTTTTCAGTGGCTTCTATGCCCCCAAATTTGGAGTCAAAATCAGGTGCTACTTCCCCCATTTTAGGCTCGGGTTCCCCCCACTTTCAAACTCAAGTCCCCCCTTGGACTTCTTTCCCTGTCTAGGGGGAAGTTTTGTTAAGGGTGTTGACTGCCTAGTAACAAATAGGGAGGAAAGTCTTGTCAAAAGGGTGTAGATTGCAAAGTGAAAAATAAGGAAAGTTTTGATCTACACCCTTAACAAAACTCCCCCATTTTTTTACTGGTCACAAGCTGCACCCACCAGGTATAGGGATAGAAGCCACTGTGTGTTTTTTACTATTTTAGTTTGAATGCGAGAAATAACTCTAGTGAAAGATGGAGAGAGTTGGGTAAAAACATTGTGTGTGATTTTGCATGAGGTTTATGTCATTACTTGCTGTCTGTTGGTATGAAATGTGTCTATATGAATGTGTGATAGTGTGGTGCTGTTCGTCTGTCCACTTGTCTCTGTATCCATCCATCAATTACACCTGTCTGCTCGTACTGTACAGTGTTCTTGTATAAGTATATCTGCGCTGCTATTATTAATGTGATCTGCATTTTACGTTAAGAGACTTTTTCTGCTGCTGCTTTCGGCACGGTTCTGCTTCGACTGGACGACTCGTCACCTCGGCTGCGTTTGGAATAATTGCCCCTGGCAATTCAAACACTGTCTTACAGTGAGTGATTGTTTCGTTGGAAAAACCCGGAGAATACCACAGTTCAACAGAAAATCTTGTCAGGGAAAACCGTTTATTGTTTGAAGCAGCTGTAGTGTCTAGGATCATAGTAGATATTAGAGTAGCATAATAGTTCAATTAGTGCATTTTTGCATTGAACTGAATTGAATTGTTGTGCTGTTACCAATATATTTTGTTATTGTGCTCACATTGATGACTGTCTGGAGGAACAGGGGAGATTATTAGGACTACCATTATTGTTAGTTACATATGCACACATATAATCGAGTTCTTACAATTTTAGGTTAACCTCATTTTTGTGTTTCTGTATCCTAAAGGTTAAACTTATTGTTTCATTATTATGCATTTATGTGCATTCTGCCTAAAAAGGCCATCCCTGAAATGACATACACTGTGTCGGGCGGGACGTTAAACCCTACTCACTCACTCACTCACTTTGGTAGCACAGCATGGATTAATTACAGCAAAAAGAGTTGGGGAATTTTGTAGTGTTTGTGAGTAGTCGTACGTTTGTACAGTGTACACTTTGGTTTGGTTTACTTGAAAACCAGTAAATGTCATAAAACCCTTCCTATCACAACTTGTACTCTCAGCAGGGTGAACTGACAGTCTATTCTTGATCAATTGTCCCATAGTTAGTCTAATACCTTGTAAAGTTTTAAAGTTGTGATGTCCAGTTTTCTACTGACTTCTTTCACCTTTGTTTCTGGTATTGGCAGTATGGGTTGTAATGGCTTGGCATCGTACTTTCATAAAGACCGAAACCAAGTGAGTGCAAAGAAGTGTGTTGCTGAATGCAGATTTAGACATTTGTGCCACTGCCACAGAAGATCATTTTCATTTTTGTTCGTTTGTCGGCTACTTTACTCAAGTTATGAACTTATTTTGATGCAGTCTTTTGTTGGTTGGGCATGGCCCAAATACCAAAAGAAATTGTTAGATTTTGTGATGGTTCAGATCGTGATGTAAATCTAAATCGTCACTCATAAGATCTATAAACAACAGGTTGCATTAATTCAGTTTGTTTTGTTTTGCCAGGTGGCAGCACTAGTCTCTCTGGTCGTCCATGATCTCTGATCACTGCTAGTAATAATGTTGTTACTAGTATTAGAGTTTTAGCTGGGGGCTTTAAGTAATACAAGGAACGTACTCTGGATCAAATCGAGTTAATTGGAACAGTGCGGTTATAAGTACTGTTTGCATGTAGGTGGGGTAACGAGAGAAATCGGTTGATGCACATAATCAGTGTTTGCCTTTGGTCTAACCTGCACTGAGATTCGCCAGTGATATTTGCTGTCATGTAAGCTGACTGTATTTGCTGTACTGCAGTACATGTGCTTTGTGTTTTTATTTAAGTACTGTGTTTGCCGACGTTTATTATTTGTGGCGTATACAGCTTGATAGTTAGATACTGAGGGAGAAGTGTTCTAGTTGTGGTAATATTATCTGTATGTTTGACGTTGATACCGTGCAATCTGTTTATTGATAATACTGCATGTTTGTACAGATGATAAGCACCGGCGTCGTGGCTTAGAAAGTTGCAATTTTCCAAAGACACTTCAAATTTCTGACCGAATTGTGACAGACAGATGCAAATTTCTGACAGAAGAGACTATGGGTGCTCAAAATTTTAATTTTGCTCCAAAATTTGCCCAACATGGAGAACAAAATTTGATGGCAGTTTTCAGACAACTCACAATTTAGGGATGGAGGTGATTGCCACGTCCTTTGCCCACCTGGCCATGACGCCACTGATGATGAGATCTGCTTCACACTAGGCCACTTTTATGACACAGTAGAATCGGTGCAACTATCACAGGGCACAGTGCTGGGGGTCTGATCCACTCCAACTTCTGGGACTCTTGACACCATCAGTTGCCCCCCTCCCCAAATTAGTGGAACTGAAGCCATGAAAGCCATAGATGACATTCTGAGTTTTCAAAAATGGTAATTAATTCGTAAATATTGGCACTACGAAGTGCATTCTTCTAGTCCGATGTCATAATGTTGAATAAAGAAGGGCTAGAGAAAAGAAAGGGAAGGATGGTAATGGTGTGAAGAAGTGGAAAGACAAGAAGATTACAAAAAAAAGAAGAAAGTGGGAGTTGTCCCATCTGTTTCATATTGTGGTCGTTTGCACCCAAGTTGTGAAATAGATTAATTCTGTGATTTCATTGTGTTTTGTGCTAGCTTAGCCGTTCTGCTGATGTGTAGCACATTGTCCAAGTATGTCCGTGTGATACTTGTCTTGTCGTAACCGTGGCATTAGTTAATACTTTGTTAAGTTTAGAACTGATACTTGGATAATTTGCAAGTTGTTGAATTGAAGTCAACAGTGAAGTAGGATCACTTGGGCTTTATGTGTAAATAAACTACGTGTTTGTTACCAATATTCATTCCATTCATTTTACATCTGTGAGTTAAACGTAAAGATAGTTACATACTCCGTTAACTTAAGAGTGCAGTGTCTGGAGCTGATCCCGGTCTCTAGGCATTTAGTCCGCAGATGACGTAGTCATATGAATGCTGGCAGCAGCCTGCCATTACTTTTCAAGCCCCCCTCTCCCCACCCATTTTGGCATTATGTTTATGTGACTGGAATTGTACCAGGCACCCATCATCCTGTGTCACATGCTGAACACATTGGGTGAGGAACAGGGTTGATAAAAAATCACGATTTTTTTTAAAATGCAAATCGAACGCATCCATTTTTTAATTACATCAGATTTTTTTTTATTTAAATAGATTTTTAAAAAAATTTTGATTTTTCTTAGATTCTTACACCGTTCTATGCTATCTGTGATAACCAATGTGTTACCTTTATCTGTTAGTTTGTGGATGACAGTAATTGGCCTTGATTAGAGTTTCTTTTTTAAAAAATTACGTGTTATTTTTATAGCAGCCTGGCAAAGAACTGTTTACAATTTTAACCTGGTTATGCATTCTAATGTTTGTGAATATTTATGGGGCGGCAATTTGTCAGTCTTCAAGGCAAATAGTAGTAATGATAAAGGCCGTAACATTTCTAATACCTATAAATGCATGCTGATTGCTGAAAATAACTACCAAAACAACATGAGCAATTAACAAGAGTCAAAGCCAAGTAATTGGAGATGTTAACTTTGGTGAAGTATATCAGGTTAAGCTAACTTACCAGCTCAGATATAACCAAATATTAACGTAGTCAACAAAATAAATCGAGTTAGCAAGCACTACAGTGCACTAAATGCCAATAATAGATTGCAAACTGAAAACAGCCATCACGTTTACACAAAAATTTGAAGTTGCATATTCAGTGATTTAAATCGTGATTTTTATTGTTGATTTAAATCGATGATTTCAATCACTTGATTTAAATTGCATCAACCCTGGTGCGGTCGTTTCAGCAAGATTTTCGTCTGAGACTAAAGTCTCTGTCTGAAGTCTAGCATACTTGGCTGGAAATGTCCAAACATTAGAACGTTGGTCTGAGACTGTGCTTTTACACTAAAGTTTCAGGGAAATTTGATCTCATCTAAGGTGAACCTTATCTTGAATTCGGTGATTTATGGCATTTATAGGCTATATAAGTTAATAACACAGTAGTAAACATGCTCAAAGAATCTTTGTTCAGATTTTAATAAGATGCCTACCCACATAATTAGGCAGGCCCTATTTTTCTGTAAGTTGCATCTTAATTACAATACAAAACAAGCATAAACGACTACTAATGAGAGAATCATAACGGCGCAACATCATTTTTGGCTGACCATTAAGCTTAACTATTAAAGCTCAACCAGGGGACTTTGCTACCGGCTATCTATCTGTTGTCCGTCCGTCTGTAAATTGTCTTCTGCCATGCGTGTATTGTGGCTCAATGGTAGGTCTTACTGAAAAAACTTATTACACAAGTAATTAGCCCTGTGTCATAAGCCCAGGCAGGCAAAATTTTGGCCATCCAGTGCAAAGGGAACGTTTTCAAATTTGGGGTTGAATGGAGGGGGTAGGAAAAATGTGCATGTGAGAGATAGGGCTGTTGCTATTGATCGCTGGCCTTCAGATGCTGGAGGTATGGTCGGCCCACCCTAGCAACAGCTGGAGTTCTTGTATTGTGTAGGTGACAGGGCTCAAATTATATCAACTTCCCGTTTGAAGTAGAATGACTGGAAAACTTTCCGCTTACTTTTATGAAGTTGTATGAGCCTTTTTTAGCTTCCTTCCAAGTACGTTTTTCAGGCCCAGGTATGGCAGGGTGTACCAAAATTGCCAGCAACTACAGCTTTGCACCAGACACCACTGGGGAGCTTGCCGACGGTGCCTTTGACACTCCTCAGGACAAGGAAAAAGGAAGAAAAAAGATAAACGAAAACAATGTGGTGAGGAAATTAGCTTCGAAGTCTCTGTGAATCCAAAATGATATTACAGGTAAGTCCTTTTGTGAAGTTTTACTGCAAACAGAAGTTGTCACAGTATGCTCAGATATGACCTCCAACAGGTCATCAACAAGATGCACTCTGTGAGTCTTCAAAACCTTTCAAATGGCAAGCCTTGTATAATAGTGACAATTTCATAACGTTTTAGTCCACTGTTGGACATATTTCAGTGAGCATGCATAATTTACTTTACTTATTTAGACTCTGGCCTATGGTGTGCTGCACTCTATGGACGGTGGTGGGCGTGGCACCGTACACGGCGGTAGGTTGAATATTGTAATTGAATATTGTAATTGATAAATGTAGACTGTAGTAGTTTATTCAGTTGTAGTTTATTGTTTTTCAATATTCGCAACTTTAGCTGCGAGTGCACGCGGGATGACGACGGTTGAAAAGCATGATGACGGTGTGTCACGAGCTGTGCCGCAGACCGAGTTGGCGAGCGTGGTTCTGCATGCCGGCGAAACTTCGGATGTCACTTACCTAAAAGACTACATTCAGGTTATTTTCCCAACAACGTAACAGCTTTGGGATTTGGATATTGGAGTTTTTAAGTTTGCAAACTATAAACTTCCCTGACTGAAAGACTGGCGGACCTTGTAATTGTATTGAATCCAGTAACTTTTTGTACCGTTGTCTTTTGGCATAATGATAAAAAATAGATTTCTGTATATAGCCACACTTGACACAAACCAGTGGCATGCTGCTTCAGCTGTTGCTGCTTATGCTGTTTGCTTGATAGCGATAGCTTGCTTAAACCATTGCACGGGTGAGACGAAACACCACATCGACAGCACCGATCGCACCAGCAGCAAATTATTGCATTAATGCTAACTCTAACCTTATCCCTAATCCTGATCCTAACCCTATGCCTAACCTTAACCTTAGCCTTAAAGGTCCATGGCCACTGTCAAACTCACTCGCACAATTTCTGTAGATTTAAATTAGACATTTAATCTTGCATATATAATATGTCGATTTGAGTTTCATAAATATGTGAAATTAATGCGTGATTTCAAACGGAATGCGGCATTACGTTACGTTATGTGAAATATTCTAATCTACCAGTGCCCGTGGTGATGTCATGACGCTAGCTCATATGGATCATGAATATTAATGGCCTAGCCCATGACGTCATCATTCTAGGCTAGGCTATTAATATTCAAGATGTCTATACGCTAAACTCATGATGTCACCGTGGGTCATCATGGCATTGCGTTTTCTACGTCGTTTTCGTAGATTGTCGACTTCAAAGGTAAATTTTTCCCTGATGACAAAACGCTGGGCGCCGATATTACTGTCAAAGTTATCAGAAAATTCTGCATTTTCAGAAAAATGGATAAAATGTATATGTTAATTTTGGTGTCTACGGACCTTTAATGTTTGCGGCATCCGTTCCAGAGATATTTGCCACCAAATTTTGAAGTCATCCAAAATTGGGCCAAATTTTGCATGTTTTTGGCCCCTGAAATATTTTTGGGGTACGCCCCTGAAATTTTGGACCGGCATTACAAAGTCTAGGCCAGTACTTATCACCGTGTAAAATTTCACACCGATCGGCCAATGCATCTCGGAGATCTCACGGTTGGAATAAAAAATACAAACATCTGCGGAAAAACATACGTCCGCTCCACAAGCTGTCACTTCTGGGTGGACTAAAAAGGTTCATTCAAAATCTGTTAACAGTTTTTGAGATTGTGTATTCAAAGAAAGTTAGATATAGGGAGATGATTGCAGCAAACTAAAAACATTGCTTTATCACCTTTTTTCTGACAAAGTTGACAATAACTTTCAATTCTTGTATGTCATCGTGTGAGTGATAATGCTCTTGTGATAAAAACACTTGATGTGTCTTAATGGAGACAATTACACACTGCAACTAATGACATATGTTTGTCACATTAGGAAATTGTCGTCTTTAAAATGTTGCTGGATAAGCCAAATATACTGGATGAAAATCGTTAGTATATTTGTATAAATTCAGTGGTTGTGATAATTGTTTAACTTGTTATACAGTGCAAACATGCTCATCTGTTTATTTCCTGGAAAAACAAATCATCTTTTCTGTCTTAGAAGTCTTCAGTATATCAGTGATGCGTGCTCTTGACAGATGACCAAGCTAACTGGTGAGCTGAAAGTCAATGAACCAGATGACAATGGACTTACTCCACTGCATTTTGCTGTCGTTTCAAAAAAGGTAAGTACCGCATACTGTGTTATTTGTCAGTATAGTTAAGTCTATCTCTCATGCCCATTATGTCTTGCAGTGACATAGTTAGTTTTGTTATGTTGCAAAAGGTGTATTACTGTAGAACTTTGCAACATTTTATTATTTACTTTGCTTGTTCTGTAGCATACTGTGCAGTAAAAAGTAGACTATCAAGATTTTTGTCATAAATTAAAAATTTTGCTGATTTTTATCATTTTTACCAGCTTATTTTTTAAAATTTGAAATAAGTATTTGTAATGATTCATTAGCTGAAACTTGTAGCTGCTTTATTTTGAGAAGTACATTGATCAGGAAACTGGCCAACTTGAGTAATTAGATGCTGTGATTCATCACATCGTTCATTTGTTTAAAAACGAAATCAGATGATGCTTGTTATTTATGAACAATATGGTAAAGGTCGTTTGATGTTCAAAGTGTCCATAGTAGACCACCAAAATTGAAATTTTCATTTTAACTTCACTCTAGCTTACAGTGTGTGCTGTACTAGTACTGCTATTTCTGTTACTCACACATTATTATGAGAACAAAATATTATTGCATGTTTCTTCAAAACCGATTTTGAAATGCATGGATTTCATTATAAAATGTGTACCGATGCACTGTACGCAGCTGGAAGTTGTGAAACTTTTAGTTGAGTCTGGAGCTAACGTCAACCATCGCGATCATCTTGGTGTCACAGCACTGTTCTGGGCAACAGGTGAAGCATGCAAACTTTTACATATTTGCACACCTGTGAAAAATGTGATGGACTTTTTCAAAAATGTTCTCGCTAAACAGTAACTGATATAGTGAATGGATATGTATACAATTAGGTAATGAAATAATAAAGCCTCTGTGTTACGCAGAGGGGAATCATAGTAAAGACATTCAATTTAAGTCATTTTGTAAAAAATATGATGCTAATAGCAGCAAAGTAACAGTTAGTGAAAGGTACCGTACACAAATGCACAAAAAATATTTGTTGCAGGTCATTACGCCGACATACGGGTTGCTGGTTATCTAATATCCAAGGGCCGAGCATCGATTCACATTACCTCAAATTCTGGAGCAACTGCTTTGCACTACGCAGCACGTTATGGCAACCTTGGTACTTCATTGGTATCATTGTCATTTATTTGCTGTAACTTTGCCAGACTTACTTTTTTTGTCCTTGAATGAAACGTAGGCCATATAACACTGTGTGACTCTGTCTCGTGCTTTCACCTTCATTTTCCTGCAGCTGCTGGCTGAATTTTTTTCTGTGCATTTTTTCCATGTCTTGTTTGGTCTTTTCTTTCTCTGTGTAGCTTTGTGGACCGTGTAATGTTCACTGTGGTGCTTGTTTTGCAATGCTGTCAAACATTTAGGAACTGTTGTAGCATCACTAATACATGCCTGATGCGTTTTATGTTACCCACCCAGTGACCCAGCCATGTCTAGGTGTGACTTATTGGAGTGTAATATTTCATCATATTATTTTGTTTTATTTAGTACAATAGCATAACAGAGCTGTAAGCTGTAAGCTTCTTCTTGCGGTGTGAAATTGTGCTAAATGGGTGCTTTGTTGATTACTTGATAAAACTTTTTTGTCAGACAATATTTCATGTTGAAACGTTGCATGTATAGATCTAGTATGGATAGATCTATGTTTATAGTTTCTAAGAAATCAGTAAAAATTGTATAATAATTAATATGTGCAGTGAAACAGAGATGCATCGAGAGGCTGCTTGTTGAATTTGCACAGATTGTGTGGCACTTTTACTGAAGAACGGTGCTGATGCACGAGGTGCAGACCATGATGGAGATACACCGATGGACGTGGCAAAGAATGATGCTGTTAAACAGCTACTGCAGAAGTCACTGCAGCATTTAAACTTGAGTGCAGAAAAGCGAGGTGAACTGTGGATGTTTTGCTAAGTAAAGCTGTGACCAGATTAAGCTAATTGGATCTGTGGATGACGGAAAGTTCAGAAAACATATCTTTCATCAAATGATGTCTCATGAAGTAAAATACACAGTGTTTCATAAAAGAAGGGACCCTTTATTGTTTTTTTTCATAATTCGCTCAAAGATGATCAACTGATACAAAATTTTTACCAGTTGTAGCCGAAGAAATACTAATTCAAAATATTGCAACAAAATATGGAAGTTGATTAAATATTCTTTGCTGGTTGTGACGTAATGCTGATCTCATAATGTGTCGTGGGTACAAGCTTGATAGTCTCACCTGGTGCTGTCAGTTGCTACCTTGCTTCGATGGTGAACTTAATCTGGTTCACTAATGAAAAATGTTTATCGTGTCAGCACTAAGCAACATGGGGACATGAAATCAGGCATCTCGCAATCCAAAAATGCAACCATTTTGCAAGCTCAGTGTGATAGTGCACTGTCTTGCGAAACATGTGAAAGTCCTGCTATAACCAGAGACACGTAAATGCAATCACTTTGCACGTTTTTGTAGCTGCAACTGTAAAACTTCAAAAATTTGTTATCAACGAACCAAATTTTTCACCATCGGAGCAGAGTAGCGATAGACATCACCAGTTGAGACTCTCAAGCTTGTACCCGTGACACATTATGATGTTAGCATTACGTCACGACTAGCAAAGAATATTTAATCAACTGCCATATTTTGTTGCAATATTTTGAATTACTATTTCCTCAGCTACAACTGGTAAAAATTTTGTGTAAATTGATCATCATTTAAGTGAAATATGAGAAAAACAATAGGGGGTCCCTTTTTATGAAACACTGTATAGATCTGAACATGAAACACGTCATGTAGTTGGACAACTATGACAGGTGATGCCCATTCTGTTGCCATCTTCATCTACGTTAACAACTTTGATGAAAAGTTGCTACATTTGTGTGTCATCCAGAATATGCTTAAAATATAAACTGGCAACACACATTTTGTATGTATTTGTATTTTAAGCCAAAGTTATTTTCTAAAATAGAAAATGATAAATACTGAAACTATCGTGCTTTTTATTTCTTCGTGGATTTAACCTGTTTTGCAGCTGATGTTAGTCTCTACAGAGTTAGCATTGAAATTATCATTTCTGTTATCTTTCAACTCAGCCTTTCATCTCTCTGGGGTTGATAAATTGAGTACCTGCTTCACTAGCTAGGGTTAAAGTGGGGTGCATTAACTTGTATTGGGGGGTCTGTGAGATCCAAATGTCGTTGTGACTCTGAGATTCTATGATGAGCCACACACACTTTTAATCTCTTAACCTTTTATATGTCAGTTAGTTTGCTATGGTGTGTGGTTGGTTGATGTTGTCAGGCACTGGTTGTGAACAATGTGGTGTCGAGCTAAAGGGTCTAAAGCGCTGCGGTCGTTGTTTTGTTGCCAAATACTGCAGCCGACCATGTCAGACAACGCACTGGAAGACTGGCGGCCACAAAGCATCATGTCCCGGTATTTCACACAGTTGCTATGAATAAGGCAGAAATATAGCTATTTTCTATTTCTTTCTCTAACCTTATCACTGAACTATATCTTATCTACACTGTGAGGCATAAAAAACACACCAAAATTTTTTTTACCATAACTTGAAGAAGGGTTATCTTTTTTTTATAATTTTTGGTACACATATTTCTGACACAACTGGCCATCAAATGGCCGTTCAGTTTCCCACCTCATGCAACATCTGCTTCTGCACTACCTGGGAAAACAGAACAGACAAAGTGTGCATTAAAATTAACAAAAAATTTATAACATTTCATCTTTCCGGATATGTGGCCACCAACAGCTGATCAATTACGAGGTTTAACTGTTGTGTAACAGCACACCTATTAAATAGGCTAAACATTCAGGAATATTGATGAATTCAAGAAGCGACTGATGAAGTCTGGATTGGTATGTGTCAGAACGTTATTGATGCTGATATCAATGAATGGAGACAGTGTCTCCGACTTGAGCCCATGTTCGTGGGCAAACATTTCAGACATTTTTGTAGGCAGTTAAAAAATGTACAATTAGATATTATCAGAACTATCAGCTAAAATGATAAAAATATGGACAAAATGTGTGTTTTGTGTGTTGTTTTGATTATGCAATAATGCTAACGTGGTTAAAAATGCATTATCTTTCCCCAGGTAGTGCAGAAACAGACAATGGGTGAGGTGGGAAGCTAAACAGTCATTTGATGGCCAGTTGTATCAGGAATATTCTTACCAAAACTTATTGCAATTGGATAACTTTTCTTCAAGTTATGATGAAAAAAATTTGGGTGTGTTTTTTATGCCTCACAGTGTAGAGGTAAGCTCTTACTTTTAAAGTATCTTGCTCTTACTGATAGTAAACCACAACTCCCGTTATGTCTTGTCCACCTTATATAGATAGGAAATAACATTAGTGGTATTTGGAAGTGTTAGTTTTCAAATTGGTATTGAAATTTTTTTTTCATATTTTGCCCAAAATACTTTGCAGTGCATGAAATGGTGTTTTGTGATTTCTGTTACTGTGCCATTAAGGAATACTTGCTCTTTCACTTCATATAGTACTTATTATATACTTTTTTGTAGATGTTTAATTTCTAGGCAGCATTCGTGAAGAACCAGCAGTGCCAGATGTTATCATGGCATGGTCTATCTGCGTGTTTGTCTGTTGGATGAAATTAACACCATTCGTCAGAGAAACTTGCCATGTAACATTTTCTTAGACAGTGGTCCCATACCCTTGTGGTAAGAGAAGATTTGAAGCTTTGAACTCTCAGTCAGAATTTGCACTCTGTTGCATATTGTGCCCAGGTTATTACAGTCTCCATGAACTCGGCTACAATCTTTCTGTTGGAGACTCTGTACAACTTTTCTTTCCTCCAAAATAACGTTCTTGCAGTGCTGCCTCTTAATGCCAAATTAGCTGCCGTTGGAATGACTCAGTGTCTGATATATGTGTATCACTGTCATGCTGCCCGATGTGTGGGTCCCGTGATTTAGAATAGGTCCACTTCATTTCTTGGCCGGATGGCATAGGAGGTACCTGAACCAGGCTAGGTGTAGTTAGATTCTGCGTTTTTATATGTCTTTTGTTAGTTACCGGTAGTATTATGTTTGTGTGCATGTGTATGTCACTAGCATGTCATTGTGTTTTGTTTTTTTTTTTGTTGATTTGAGGATTTAGCTGTTATTTTTTGGTTTGTACCAATGCAAGTGATTGTCTGCACGACCGTCTCCGAAATGACCTATGATGTGTCAAGCAGGATGTTAAATTTTACTCACTCATTCACTTTGTCAAGCAAGGCGCCTATTTAGATATTACATAGTATATTCGTATTTGTATTGCAGGGTATGTACTTGGTCGAGCGGCAGGTTCTGATCAGAGAGGTTTCATGTCACTGTTAAACATGAACACACTACGACTGCACAATGTTGGGCCAAGTGACCCGGAGGAGTTTGCTAGCAGCTGTCAGAAGAAGAAATTTATCATCAAGGCTCAGCTTCCCATCAGTACGAAACTGTTGCTGTGCTGCTTATCACTGATCAGTTTGATATGCTGCCATTGTCATGGGTTTAAATCAGAAGTGTGTTGAGAGGGCTGAACTGTCCTAGGTGGAATAAACTGAAATGTGTAAATGATCAGTCGAAGCTAAATTTCAACATATGAGAACTTGCAATATGTTCTACTGTTTACTGAAAGTGCCACGTTACATTAGAAACCGAATAGCATTAATGATATATATTAAAATATGTACATGAATATAAAGCGAACAGATTTCTCTAAGTCTGTTTCTGGTCATTTTACACTCACTATATCTGTTTGTGATTGCATTTTTATAGTAGTTTTGTTCTTTTTATTTTCTCATTATATTTAATTGATTTCAATTTTTTAGCATTGTGTGGGGCTGCTGTAAGTGCACGTGCAGTGTCTTGCTGTCTTCGCATTTGTTTTTGCATTGTCAGTGTCGTGTACCAGTCACTTTGAATGAAATAAACATAAATATAAGTAAGATGTTGTGTAAGCAGCACTACATTTCTTGTCTTTACTGTTAACTATGTTGTGCGTACGTTGTTGTACATACACGATTGGTTTGCATCTAGGTGCATCTGACAGCACGCTCAGTGAAGCAGCTCGGGCTGAGATAATGTGTTATAACGAAGACCGTAGCATGACTGGATTCGTCTCTCCTACGGCTAAAGGTAGAAACATCTCAACTTCGTACAGTGTACGTGCTGACTACTTTTTTGGAAAAACTGGAAATGCCAGGGAATCTGAAAACTGTCAGGGAAAAATTGGGCATTTTTCAGGAAAAAAAATTGCAATGGAAAATCGTTCAGTGTTAACCGCATGTTAGACAACACAAATGCTTATTAGCGTTGTATTAGCGTAAACATATAAATGATGCATTTTCTGGCACATTCTGTTGCATTGTTATTAATTATGTGCTCTGCGTGACATGCAGGATCACATTATCAATAGTGTGGTATTTTCTGAGCTTAGAAATACTTTCTACCCATTGTGCTTTTTCTCTTCGTCACCAGTTCACCATCAGGTACCTGGTTGATTGCTGCATCCAAGTTTCCAATGTTGCCAGTCGACAGCATATGAGATTTGCCAGCAGGCACTTTTCCATGCTTTCAAATACATTATATATAGTGCAGTTGGGCCTTTGCTGTTGGGGTCTGATGGCTTGAACTTATGTCTTCATGATCCATCGCTTTGATATGCTTTGGAAACTGTATAGCACTGTAGAGATGCTGTTTGATACTATGCCATATCAATTTCATATTGATATTATTCTACGGACATTGTCATAATCATTAACATGCATGTTGTAGCCAAAGTTATCATTATTCTGTGTACCTACAGATATGGCATGTCGTGTTGCTTTTCTCCTGTTGATTGGTGATAAGTTTGCAGCATCCAGCCTGTTGACAGTTTTGCCACATTAGCTCCCAAAGCTTTGCTTTTGGAAACTATTCTACCTGCAGTTATGCAGAAAATGGGCCAGTGAGTCATTACTTAAAGTCTGAGTGCATGTTTATTGCATTTTGTCATGTCTGCTTGTGGTGCAGGTTATGGCAAGTTGCGAGAGCGGATTGTTGAGGGTGGGTTCATGGGCGTGAAGGCATTCTTCTGGGCGGAGCTTAACATCGCGGCCAATGACGGCAGTTTTCGAGTGTATCACGGCAGATGTGCCCCCTATCAGACGTGGTAGCCCTGGACTTGGTGTAGCCTAGCACCCGTGTTTTACTGCTTCCATCGAAGTGGCACGTTGCGTTTTTTGATCTGCTCAAAGAAGTTACGAATAAACGAATTTTGATTAATGGAGAGGTTAGATGGGTGTGGCCCAAGTATGAAGTGATTCTAAGATTTTGGTGGCGATACACAGTTGTCTGTTGCTTTGGATCGGACAGGTTTTGTATCATTCAGAGATTGAGCATAAACTGACACTTTGCAGTGTATCTCAGCGAGTTATGAATGGATTTTGATCAATTTTTATAGAGCGATGAAAATTGGCTCGAAGACCTACCACCCAGATTGTGGCGGTTATTGGTATCAGTATTCATATGTAGGTTTTTCAAGTCATGTATTGTGTCAGTCATGCTCGCCAGGTGGCAGTACTGTTCCTGGCAGAGGTTTCAGATCTCTGATCGCTAATAGTTACAAATTACGTTTCGTTGTTATTGTTAGTTAATTTTACTAAATTCATCGGCCATTGATGCTGCATAGTGAAATTGAGTGATTTCAAGGATGACTTGATGCTGTTGATTGACACACATGGATATTATCTGTTCGTGTCACTGATAATTAATGACGTACATGTAATCTAGTACTCTCTGCTTGTGTGTGCTAACCTCTGCCCAGACTTACCATCACCATTTCCAAATTATGATTGCATCTCCACCAAAATGTAATAACTTGTTCCTTGGACCAAAAAATTGATCAAAATTTGTGTACCGCATGTTGACTTTTTTTTGAAGACAAACAAATGGTTTAGAACATAACATCTTTCTTTCGTGGAGGTGATAATGTAACTGTTGCATTGTGATAGTCAAGACTGTATTGTTTTTGTTTCGACTTATTTGAGTCTGGAAAATATTTGTGCTGTGCACGTGATGTCACTGCAGTTTTCAGAATTTTTAAGGTTGGAGCACATTTTACTTAAGTTAGTCATTTGTTAACGTTGGCAGCTGTGGTTGGATTGGTAGCATAGCTGGTAAAATTTAACTGTTATTCTTTTGTTATAGCTGTCTGATATTGCCTGCATGTCGAATGAATACCCAGAGTTACCACACGTCCTTAGGTTCTTGAAAGTATTTAAGATATTTCCATTATCCAGCATCAAAAATATCCTTGAAAACCAAACAGAGTCTTGAAAGTTTCAGAATCTGATGGACGGATGTCTTGAAAGTTCTTGATATTTAGTTTTTCAATTATTTTCTCCAGACTTATTCCCATGATATTTTATCTTGCCACATGAGACAATTCTAATAATTTTCACATCACGGGAATAGGTCTGGAGAAGATAATTGAAAGTTCTTGAAAAGTTCCTGAATTATTTGTTGCAAAAGTGGCTTTCTTGAATACCACTTTTTGCTTGCAAATTAAAACATTGCAGTTAAAGCAACTGCAACTCAGCTAGTATTTATAACGTGGAATTTGACTGCAGTTAAATGGTTACCTGGGAGTCTGGAAATACACCAGTGGTGCGTTTCACACTTTTTTCTCTGAGAATCTCACTTCTACGGCTCAGTTGTTCTCACTAGTTCTCACGAAAAGTGTGAAACGCGCAAGTAAGAATTCTCTGAGAATTCTAACATAGAATTCTACGCTAGC
>Ga0056128_1000096_pt1 | contig 52794 bp, 26 predicted proteins | sample WorMetLIZISLAND2_FD_71113 | JGI IMG/M metagenome (GOLD analysis project Ga0056128, IMG submission 71113) | Marine gutless worms symbiont microbial communities from Max Planck institute for Marine Microbiology, Germany - Olavius geniculatus... ... | reverse complement strand
GCAATATCACCTTTTGTAATTTTTGCTGTTTTCGATATGCAAGTCCTTAAATGTTGCCGTTAACAAGTGTATAAACTAATGTTTTGTACATTTATTTCGTTGATCGACGTTGGATTAGTGACTGAACATACGACAGCCATTCTTCAAACGTGTGTATGTCCATTCGTAAGTACTGCATACATTTTAGCACTTCTTTTTCTGCAAGCTCCGGTAAAAGGGTACAAAAGACTCCATACTTCCGTAGTTCACGTATATACTGTTTTACCCAAGCTGAATGTTTACGTTTCGCACATACCAAAGTGCCTATTCTAGCACTGCATGGCTGCAAGTAATGCACTGCATGCAGGTATTACGTTGTCTTCATCAATCCCGTTCGCCATTTTAACATCAAATAGTAGTTTTCCACGTTTTCAAGGTCAGGTCAACATCATGTGACGCTGGTCGCAGACTTGTCTGGGACCAGACTTTGTCGGCGACCCGGGTTTGCGACCCGGGTCTCTGACAAAGTCTGGTCTGGTCTGGTCGGGTCGCAGTAGTGGGTTTTAGCCTTTATGGAACGATCTTTCTGAAATTTTCAGGGAATGTCGGGAATGGCAAAAACTACAAGTGATTCAATTTTGGGGGCGATCCGGAAGGAATCCTGGATTCTGGATCAGGACTACAATGTTGTGTCGAATCAATATGCTTGGCGGAGGTCTGCACTCTCCGAGTGCTTTTCTAGTTTAATATTCCGTTTGCAGCACGTTTCTTACGAGCGTCTGATATAGCCACCCCAGTGTCACTCTACCGTTAGGCCTAATGATGCGCCAGCATGCGGACACTCGCTTTCAACGGCCGCTAACAATCTATAAATAAATGCTTCGTCGAAACAATACGACCAACGGGCAGAAGACGTGTAAAGCGATGGACAAAGTTCTCTTTTTATGTCGACCCTGAATCAAGCGCAAGCCTTATACACGGTACGAACTTGTCAACTAATAGCATCCGCAAATACGACTTGATAAAGACTAAACGTCTAACGAAAACTTCCCGTAATGTGTTCAGTCTTGTCCTATCAATCGTTGCACTTTAGTTTTTGCTTCGAACCTAGTTAAGTTGAATGATGCAGAGTGATTTTTGTGCCAATCATGTTTTTAAATGTTTTACCATAATGAATAAAGATTTGCAATAGCATTTTGAGGTACAGAACTCTAAAAAAAGTTTGCCATTTGTTCGAACAGTTGACCGAGCTGGCCGCGATTAGGGAGGCTATTTTTTCTGATTTCCTGCAGCAGCCGGAATCATAGTTGTGAAGTTCGAACTTTATAAATTTTATTTTTGACTTAAACTTTATGAACTTCAACTGAAATAAAATAAAGTTCATAAAGTTGAAAAGAGTGAAAAATGTTGCTTTATGAGAGGAAATAACGACAACGTAAAGAGTAACCACATCGAGCAACACGATGACGGCAATGCACTGATCGGAACATTGTAAAGGTTCATTGTAACCTACGTCTCGTTGACAACATTGAAATGATCGGGCATAGCGATGCCAACATCGACTGGTCTTCTTCTGATGAAGACCTGGATTGACTGGCCGTTTTGAACTTTTATGAACTTTTACGAACTTTATTTTAAAATTTTTTAACTTCACAACTATGGCCGGAATGAAGATGGACAGAAATAGTCTATACCCCCATCTTCGAAAACGCGAATACATGCATCATACAGGTCCCTGGGTTGTAACCTTCTGTCGATAAAACGCGCCTGGTTTTACTTCCTTCAGTTTTCGAGAACCAGGCACGTTGGAATTCCCTCATTCCTGGTCGAGCAAGGCGGCTTCAAAGCTCGTTAGTTCTATCGTTTGTTTGACATGCGGAGCGCCGCCGACAGGTGTCGGACATACCCTGCCGGACATTTTTCCAGTTCGCTTGTTTCGAATACACGTGACGTTTCCCCATTCTAGTTGCGGTGCACAGTCATCAGTGTTAACATTTATTTTTATTTAAACTCTCTGTTCAATACCTGCCTAAAGGTATGCCTCAAAGTGATGGTTTGCAGCTTGTCATACGCGCAGAGAAGACATGTCCTCGTAGCGGGCGAGGGCAAATGCCCAGAAGGATGTACTTTCGTCTTTCGGAGCGCCATTTGTTAGACACAAGTAAAGAAGCCGCTGCGTTTTGCGAGCGAGCAGCCAGTCAGTCCAAGGAGCGAAGAATGTACAAGGACGTCCGTCAGGTGTGATACGTCTTGTCAGAGGCATCAAAACATCCGCCAAACAAATCGCTTCTAGGCCACCAGCGTCCTTGAATGTCGGCTGTATGATAGAAAGGCATTGTGTTTATGGATACTTTTATCACTGGCGCCGATTTTGGGTTCTCTGCGTTTTTTTATTTTCACGGAGTTAAAACCTCGTTTAAGTGGACCGTGGACGGACGAGCAAGTCGATTATAAAGCCTAGTCCCGGCGCTCGAATAACGGATTTCAGCTGTTTTGTTTCTGTAAAAAAGCTTTCGTCCAAGAAGTCGATGGAAAATCGTTTCTGTGCGCGACTGTCACGCAACAGTGACGCCATCAGCTTCCGTTTGTTATGTCAGACTGACATTACAGACAGGTCGATAGTCTATTAATAGCCTAGTCTTTCTATTTGAACGCACCTGACAACGAATGACGTCATTGGACCTGATCAATGCTGTCTGGTTATCGACTACAGTCGCTCGATGTCTTGTACAGCGTGGCGCGTAGATAGTGCTCCATATGTGTTGATCAAACAGTCATGCAGTTTTGCAATCGATTATTGCAGTGACTCATGTAAGCAGCGCTATATCAATTATTATCTTTTCCTTTCTTCTTCTCCCTGGTCTTTCATCAGTGCTGATGGTTGGACGCTGAATGTACGATCTCTCTTCATGACTGGCGGTCTTCTGTGGGACGTAGCAACTGCCCCGGTGTACAGTTCGTTGCCTCTAGTATATCATCAATCCAAATCCGTGCCGGTCTCCCTCTTGGTCTGCTTCCTTCGATCCGTGAATCACTGTTTTCTCCAAACATTTACCTGGACGCTACGTTTGCGTTTTCGCTGCAGGAACAAGCAGACGCGGCTGTTCATGATCCAGCGACAGATAATGGCAATCCTGGGTTTGTCGCGACGACCGAACGTGCCGGCGCAGCACCGGCGCAACGTGACTGATGCCGATATTGAGCGTCTGCTGCCGCTGCTGCAGCAACCAGACACTGGTGATGATGCTGACGCTGGAAATGACACGGCACGACTGTACGTCGTCAAACGCGTGCACGCGCTCCTGCCTACCTGTACGTAGTCACGGTTCTATTATACACCAATAGCATGACCAAAGGGGGACCTAGGAGGTATAGGACCCCCCGTCTCTCCCCAGTCCTTCAGACATAACATAAGCATACGTTTAAACTGCACTAAATGTGCGAAATTCGCCAGTAAATTATCACGGAAATAATGCACCACATTCGATTTCGGCTGAAGCTCTGCCCCGACCCTGCTTTTAAAGGGAGGGAGAGAAGAGGGAGAGGGGGAAAAGGGGGAGGTAAGAAGGAAAAGGGGATGGAAAGAAATAGAGGGGTCGAAAAGGGAGGGAAGAGCAGTGGCGTAGCCAGAATCTAGTTGTAGCGGGGCACTTCAGGGGTGAGGTATGGGGAGGGGTATCCCCTCCACACTGGGAAGAGGTCTGGGGAGAGGGCTGTGCCCCTCCGCAGAAAATTTTAGGATTTTCTGTGTAAAAATGACGTTTTTGGTGCATTTTTGACACTATTTTGAGTAAGTGTCTAGGCTCCTAGGGGGCACCTGCCCCCAGTGCTCCCCTATGGCTACGCCAGTGGAGAAAGGAGGCTCCCTAATTCACATTTCTGGCTACGCCGCTGTTATGCACCGTATAACCTTACCTATACTTCTACCTGCGTATTATACACGTCTGCTTCCGTGCTTGCTGCGTGTTTATATGTTACTTTAGCGGCGGTTTCGCTGCGCTGTTATTTATACATGTGCGATATGAAACCAAAACGAAACTAAAACGATATCGCACGCAGTAGGAAGACCTAAAACTTAAAACGCCTAGTTTGAGGCCTCCGTATAGAAGACTCCTTGAATTTAAGAGATCGAAACTAGACTCTTAAAAATGACTGTTCAATTAATAGCCAAAAATTGTTTTTTTTTTGCACTGAAAACGCTGTTGTTGGCTTTTGCTTGTTTGCAGCGGGAAAGCGCCAATGTTTTCTGTATAGGCCTACTGCTTGCTGTCATCCGTTAAGGCGCGTACAGAGCGACGTAACTGAACTAAAGTGACAATCGTCTCAGTTCAGTTCAGTTCAGTTCAGTTACTTCGCTCTGTATGCGCCTTTATGAAATCTTAATCTTTGCCTTTTAAACCGAACTGTGCATTGTATTTGAAATAGCACTGGTTTATAACAGTTCAACATGATCAAAAATATAAACATAATATACGTATTTGTATCACAAAATTTAAATAAAATTTAAATTCAAAATTTAGTTATGTAATTTAAACACACATCATAATCAAGCAATTTTGAGCCTTCTAAAATTTTATTTTATAGGCCTACTGGTCAAGTCGAAAAGACAAAGCGTTCTCGTTTCTAATAACTTTGCAGAAGTCTTAGAACTCTACAGAGGACCGCAAGGTGACCACAAAAATAGCCTACAGCCATGCTGTATACCTGAATGCCATTAACCGAATTTTCGTGCTTCGGTTGTGTACATAAATATTAGCCCATTTGTGCTAGCTGGAATTCCTTAGTGATGGTACGCGTACATTAATCACTTACTAACTTGCTACTCACTTCGCGACTCGGTGTATTAGAGCATACGGCTTGTTTCTGTCGTTGGTCGACATAATTCATCGATGGCATGGGCTCGGAATTAGTGCAGTCGCTGACATGACCTCTTCAAGGATACAACAAGGATACTGTGCTTTTGCTTGTGCCAATGCATTCATTTTTCACGCTATACTCTATGCGTCGTCACCATTACGACGTGCAGCCGTGTGATTCAGTCGCTTTTTATTTTGTCGTTAAAAGTTACAGTGCACGTTTTTTTCTCTATCAGCGTGCCTGCAGGCAAAGCCCGTCGTGTGGCTCGCGTCTGGACACTGCCTCTTGGACTGCAGCATAAAACGCGGATGACACTAGATGTTTACGTGACAACAAGATATTGTTCAAGCGAACACGGAGTCTTCCAATGCATCTCGATAGCTTACAGTATAAGTCCGTGTAAATAAAATCAGTGAGCGGTTTAGACCAGTGGTAGAAATTTAAATTTTTTAAAGTTCAAATTGTACAGCAGCAGTGTTATTGTCATCTTTTGCTATTATTATTAACTAAACAACTAACATCGTCAATCACGTGACCATCCGATTCATCACCAGCGGTTTGCGATAGTTTTTAGGTGGTCCATTGTGACCATGCCTTTATCCTGCACCGTTATGGAGATATGGCGCCTCAAACGTTGGATGCACGGACGGACGCTCAGATGATTTTATACTCTGTCCAATGCTATGCATTGCATTGGACAGACAATAATGAAGATAAACACTAAAACTGGCAGGTTTTAATCAATAACTAAGTCGATATAGACCTAAAACGATATAAGCCTAAAACTAATATAAACGGAAACAAATAACAAAAGCCAAAAAGATCCAACGAAAATTCCGTGCACAAACTTCGGACAGTAGATTATGACGCATCATCATTACCACGTCTGTTAGACATTTTGCACGGTAGGCCATAAAATAATGGCCAAAGTAATTTGTCAAATAGCGGAATCGCTGTGGCAAGTCCACACAACTTTTCGTTTGTACTTACAGGTGGTCAACTGCAATTTGCAATTGCGTGTTTTGGCTCCCTGATTAATGGCATCAAAATCCGTTTTACGGTTTAAGCAGGAGGCATGAATGTGACAGACAGACAGACCACGCTTCAGAGAAATGTGTAGGAATAGGCGGAATCGCTTGCGCTGCAAGAGTGATTTCGCCTAATAACTGGAATAAGCTTAAACTTCATCATTACCACGTTGTTTCAAATTTGTCGCCGAATTACCGGGATCAACAATTTTGCATTAGCTAGAATATTCTCTACAAAACAAAATACGCTTTAGAAATAGGACCTATATGCCAAAGTGACCTTTGTTTCGCACAGAAGTCCTCTGAATTGTGTCTGTCTTTGCTTGTGGTTGACTTAATTTTGCGTTCGTGAAAACCCCGCCATCAAAAAGATTAGCCAAAAGTAAGTTGTTTTAAATATACGTTGTAAACTTTCAGCATTAATATGGAGTAAATTACGTTCAGTGAAACTTTGTTAAATTAAACTAAAACTGGAATCAAAACCAAGCTGAGACACAAGCAAATCAGTTGTAGCAATACTACGTGCCATCCCGCAATGCTTTGCCGCCGCCGACTGAATTTCGCGGTTCCTGGTATAAACAGCAGCTGCATGCCGTCTGCGAGTGGTCATAAAACTGCAGTACGTGCGTTCAAGTCTTGCTACGGTCAGCCACTAATTCCGAACAGCCGGACGAAATGTGCGTGCGCATAAACGAAGCCGCAGTTGATAATCAGAGGTGAGTTATAATACGAGCGGTCCAGATAGTCCAGCGAAGGCAGTAAAAGCAAACCGTGCATCGTAATGTGTACATGTATAATGCTGAATGCGCACCAAGCGACTAGTTAAAATCTGAGAAAAGGTTAAAGGTTGTCTATGAGACTTTTAAAATGGCAACCTATCCCACTTGCCATTTGCCACCTGTCACGTATCGGGTGTTACCTGCCACCCGATACAGGTAAACGCGCCTTGCCTTATACCCCGTTTACACGACGAAACTGGCTCGACGAGCTCGCTGGATGTTTGCTTAATCGTGTAAACGGGGTAATAACTCCAGGCAGTCAGACCGGTAATCGATTTGCCTAAGACTATGAGTTGACCTATCGGTGATTGGTTATATATATACTGACTACCGAGATGACTAACACCCATCCAGGTAGTAACCACTTGACCGCAACCCGACCAGAAGTCAGACCCACACGTTCTCTTGATCGTAAACCCAACGTCCTGACCGTTACGCCACAAAGCTATCATAAGTCATTTCTATACGTTCATCAACGACGGCTGGAAGTAAACGTTGAAACGCGCGTACAGAGCGAAGTAACTCAACTGAACTGACGTGCTTTAGTTTTTGACTAACCGACCAAGGAGCAAGCAGTAATGCATTACAGTAGACACCGTCTAACGACGTCGGTGGCTTACGCTCACTTACGTGTTATGATTCTACTATCGACCATTGGGCTCGCTCTGCTTGCTCATTATTAAGTTCGTCAAAAACTAAAGCGTGTCAGTTTAGTTACGTCGATCTGTACGCGCCTTAAACGATATCATGCTGGATCTTTGCCGTTAAATCAATCGTCAATCATCATCGTCTTTACAAACTCTCTGGCATTCGTCATCCTGCCGCTGAAAAATCACATTCACATACGTACATGAACATCGCGCGATGATATTGTTTATAGAGTATTTACGTCTCCGCTTTCGGGTCCTACGCACATTGACAAATAAATAACTGACTGCATGATTACGCCGCGGGCGATCATTTAATATTCTATATTTCTATTACTATGTCGCCGATGTTGGCCGGGCTCAGACGATCGAAGACCGTGAGCTAATTTTTCATGAAATCACTTTCTAAGTAACCCAATTTAGGCTACATCGCCACGAATCAATACATCAACGTTAAGGCGCGTACAGACCGACGTAACTGAACTGAACTGAACTGACATGGTTTAGTTTTTGACGAACTGACCAATGGGTAAGCAGGGCGAACTCATTGGTCATTGGTTGACGCGTACATGAGCGTAGTCACGCAGACATTGACGCCGTTAGATGGTTCCTACTGTAATGCATTACTGCTTGCTCTCTGGTCAGTTCGTCAAAAACTAAACCATGTTAGTTCGGTTTAGTTTAGTTAGTTTACGTCGCTCGGTATACGCACCTTTAAAGTTGCATTGATTAAAACAAGACTATGAAGTTAAACTATTCGCCTTGGCAGACGGACAGACACACAGACGGAAGACTTTAGGTGGCATTAGCGCGCGGCCCACCGGATGCACCTCGTGGTGAAATTTGGAAACTGAAAAGCACTGCAGGGGTCTACACGAAAGTCGGGCACGTTCTGACCTGGGCAGCTGTAGCAGCTGCAGAGACAGCAGCGGCTGCTGCTGCAGTCGATAAAGAGAACAACAGCTACTGGAAACAGGAGCAAGCAATTTAGTGGTACTCACGTGAACCAATAAAAAGCGACAAAGAATAAACAGAAAGCACAGAAAACCGAACAATTGTAAAACACGGCCATCGACAGCGGGGAATTGTGTCCTAGACGGAACCTACAAAAAGGGATTTTTGGCGTGATGATATGTCCAGTCCGGGGGATCTTGTGCCGTTTTCCCAAGACACAGCCACGTCGGAACAAGAGAAGCGAGAGAGTACAATTATACAGCAAGCAAATTTATTACTGTTTCACACGACCTGTAAGCTTACCGCTGCAACACCTGTACAGGTGAGTGGGGCCTACACATCAAAGATCGGTGGCCGACTATGCTGTAGTCTAGCTGACCAGACGGCGAGACACTAAATGAGCAAAATGTTGTAAAGTCATTAGCCTACTATACAAATGTCGCGTCGATAGCCTACTGGGACTCGAAGCGTAACGAACATTAGCATATATCATATAGCATATATAGCGCTGAATTTGCAGGACTTGAAGATGACGCCATTTTTTACGCGCGAAAGCAGCTACTGCTTTCAGCACGTCTTAGCCGTCGCAATTCTGTCCGTCCGTCCGTCCGTCCGTCTGTCACACGGGTGGATCAAGCAAAAACGGTTCAAGCTAGGCTCATCAAATCTTCACCGTCGCTGCCTGCAAGACTCTAGTTTCAGAAACCGTAAAGCTTTTTTATAAATTCGAAGGGGGTCACCCCGAACGAAGGCGCTAAATGAGAGAGGGTCGGCAAAATTTGCGATTTTTGGCCAATAAGTCGCTGTATCTCGGTAACGGTGCGAGATAGGGCCTAGGTTACTATTAATCACTAATAGGAAATCGTACACTGGCTCTCGATTGGCGCCCAATTCAATGACCTTGAATGACCTTGAACGCCGAAATAGGAAGTTTATAGATTTTTGGCGATTTCGGACTGCGAGACACATTGCGAGAGCGAATTGCGCCGAAACCAATTAAGATAGTCACGGACAAGCTCGTATAAAATTTTCAGCATTGAACGTAGATTTCGACGGTCCAAGTCTCGATTTTCTAGGTTCAATGAAACCTGCACACGAGGGCATCAAAGTGCGGTACCTCCGTAAAAGTCGCGACGAAATGGCTTGAGATAGACTGACAGTTTGCGAACAGGAACTGCTATAGGCTTTCGCGCGTTCCGTGAGCATTAGCTCAAATTTCTTGTTAAATAAAGCAGCAAATATAGTTAAGAAGAAGCGCAATCTACAAAACGAAGGCCGCATCAAGACATGCATCGACAGGTTCTGCAGCTGGGCGTATTCCAAACTGCAGTTTCTCAGAGCGATTAGCCACAGTCTGGGCCGAAGACATCTACATTAGTCCTATTATTTAGTCACACCGAAGCATTCCATTTCCAGTTCACGTCGGACGACAACAGCGACGACGACGACGATGACGTTGACTCTACGCCGTCAGCCACTGCCACTGCCAGCGTCACCGCAGCTGATGCAACAGCTACTCCACAGCGTGTGATATGTGTGAGGTCTGCCTCATCGCACTACGCTCTGTGGACATTCTCGTTTCCGTTACAATGCCCGTATCGTAGTCTTGGTGTGTACTTTTAAAATTGTAAGCATACACGTGCTGTGCAATTTCTGACACGATGATAGTAATAGCCTGTAGCCTGTAGGCCTATCAACTTTCACCTAGAATAGGGCCTAACTCAAAGAACACAGGAGACAGAAAAAGACTATAAGTAAACACCAGACGGAAAATAACCTGTACGACACACAATAAAACAGTCTACAACCGTAGCCCAGCGAACAAAATCATGATGCATATTTTTGTACCCTATTGTAAATTTAACACAGATAATATGATAAAAAGTTTTGCTTTTATAATTTCGATTGTGTTTAAGTGGCGATTAGGCTTATTTCTAGATACGTGTCAGCGTTTGAGTGCAGGTTAATTTTTCCCCGTAGGCTACGTATCGATAATTGATACTATCTTATCGTTGTGTTTTGATTGATTGGGATAAGACCTAGTTCTTTACTTTTATTATTGTCATAATTTAACGAACCTCGACGTTATCAGTCAGCGCAAACCCTGCAGAGAACAATATTTGCCCCGTGCCCATATAACAGCCTGATTACTTATGGTCAGATAAAGTATTATCTGCAGCGGCTTAGCTAAGTCTGCAGTGCATTAGGCCTATAGTTCTACTTGCTGTTTGAGAGGTGCCTGTGTACCGTGTAAAGTAGGGTCGTAGGTACGAAATGATAAGAAATCTGCGTGTTAATGTAGCCTAATTTATTGATTCATTTCGGTCAGACATGGAATCGTGCGTAGTACGTACTACGTACCATGCGCGTACACTGCCCATAATATAAGCGGGTTAATGGATATTTATCGGCGCGGATTTTCGAGAGCACGCACGCACGTTATTTGTTCTGCGCTACTCTATATCTTATCATTCTTTCTCCATTTCTCTAAGACAGATGGATCAAACCTCGCGAGCGTAAATTGGCATACAAGTTTTGCCATCTATTAGCATTTCCATTTACTGGTGGATTCAGAGGGTAAGGGGAAGGCGACCTTCTTACTGTCTAGATGCATCTTATAACAAAGTAAAATTTTTGCACAAAAATGCATAATTTCTCCATAATTAAAAAAATTATGACAAAGGGATACATACAGCCCCCTTTCCAGACTTCACTCCATACCTTTTCGCCCCCCCCCCTTATACAAAATTCTGGATCCGCCACTGTTTGCACCGCCAGTACGCGTAGTATGAAATGAGAATTTTGTTGATGATTTCGCCGATCAGGTCTCATCCCGGAAACTGAAGCGGAACAGGATGGTATCAACGTCGACGACGACGACGATGAAGACAATAGACTGTCGCCGACGCCGCGGTCGCCGGGTCAGAGGTCAAGGTCAAGGTCAAGGTCAAGCACCTCAAGGCCGATGAGACTGTTCTTCAACACGGACGAGCTGACCGACGGCACACGACGCAGTCACGTGCACGTCAGATCAGCCGTGCTGCGTCTTCACTGGAACGGACATTTGCCTCCGCAGCCGACTCGCCGCAGTAAGCTGCTGCTGCTTTCGTTGACTAGCCGCTTCGGGTTTTACTTCGCACAAAATGGTGTAGCCATAAGGGCGCTGGGGGCTTACTCAGTTACTCGAAATTGTGCCAAAATGTGCCAGAACACTTCTTTTTTACGGTACTCAAAAATAAAAAAAAATTCTTAGACCCTTTCCACACCTCACCCTTTTAGTGTCCCCCTTTATTCAGATTCTGGTTACGCCACAGTGTGATGGTATATCTAGAGGGTTGTGTGTAAAAGTATTTATTAAGTGAAAATATTGCTTCTGTCGGAAAAGGGAGGTTGTCTGCATATGTTTGTCTGTTTGTCCCCAATGTCTCAAAAACAATTTTTTCAACAAAATGAACAAAAAACAAAAGATAGATATGGCAACGCGTAGGTGCATTTTACTCGATTTAACTATTGAACTTCATACAGCTAAAGAAATCAACTGATGTAGGCCAGAAAATGATAAAGCTGTCTGTAAAATTCGGTAAATACGATTGGCGAACACAAAGTTAACTGACTGTCAAACATTGTGCAAGGCTAAATCTGTCCGCGGTAGCTGCAGTGGCATGCTGCGATAATTATATCAATAACTAGTGGCCATGTAGCAGCTCTCTCTGATCTTGCCATGGCAAAGTATCGGGAAATTCGGTTCGGTGACGTTGACCTTTGACCTTTTAGCCTTGAAATTCAGTAGCATTCTGGAGTTAAGCTAAGTGCAGCGGTTCAATTGTTAGTTATCGCGCTAACAGTAAAACAGACAGACAAACAAAAAAACTTCGCCGCAATGCTGAAAACGATGCTGTTGTCACTACCGCGGACAGTATCTATTAATGCCGAGCATCAGAGGTCCTGCGAGATTGATATTAGTAATATCACGTATGTTTAAAGACGCGTACAGAGCGACTTAACTGAACTGAACTAAATTGAACTGACACGGTTTAATCGTTGACGAACTGACCAATGACAAGCAGGGCGAGCTCATTGGTCATTGGCTGACGCGTACGTGATTATAGTCGCGTATCACTGACACCGTTAGACAGTGCCTACTGTAGTGCATTACTGCTTGCTCATTTGTCACTTCGCGCCAAAAAATATCATATCAGTTCAGTTCAATTCAGTTACGTTGCTTTGTACGCGCTTTAATTTATGTGCGTCTTTGTCGATCGACTGAATTGAATTTGCAGAATCACGTGATCGCCGGCGTGGCGTCACTGGGCAGGAGGAGACTCCGACTGTTTCCGCTAGACGTAGACATCCACGTGGTGATGGCGGACCTTCCTCCAGGACCTGGAATAACTCGACCTCCAGCGCTGCATCATCGCTGCGTCTCAGTGTCTACCAACTCACCCGACGCGCCTCCAGGCTGCAGTTCAACAGACGAGGTTTGATCTCATAGTAACAGGCGCTTCTATCTTTATACCTGGTGGGCGCAGCTTGCGTACAGTAAAAAAACAGGGGGATGAAGTTTTGTGAAAAGTGTATGCAAAATTTCTACTACCAGAAGCGCTGTTTTTAGCTCAAAATGCATCACAAACTGTTTGGCGATTAGGCTGTGCCGGGGTCCACTTGGGGAGCTCACAGCGCTTTCACAGATCTCTTAGCTGGACTAAGAATGTGGGGCCCTTGGCTTAAATGTCAGTCCAATAGGGTGTTTTGGGCGAAAAAATCGCCTGAACTGAAGAGCTTTAGTAGATGGGACAGAAAGTTGGAATTTGCCGACAGATACTGCGAATTTCAGATAGACAGAATTTCGACAGTTAGTAGCAAATTTCCGAAGAAGAGATCATTGGTGATGAAAATTCTAATTTTGCTTTTAAATTCTGTTCCGAAATTTTTTCAACACGGGGTTTTCAGACCAAAATTTTGAATTCTTGGACGGTAATTTTCCGGAAAAAGCAAATTTTTAGAGAATTTTGTGACAGCGCAAAATTTAGGGGGGGATTGTTCGCGAGACCAGGGCAAGAAGGGGAAATTATTGCCCCCTTCTTGACGTTGGGACATTGGCATCGATGTCGACAACCACATTCTCTCCAGGTTCTGGCCGGATATTCCAGACATCCAGTCTTTTCAGTGCAGGCAAGGTCGGCAAAGTCATCTGCGTGCCACTGCGTGCTGGTGAAAGCAATGAAACAAAACTCCAGTAAATATGCTTGTCCTAAAGGCGCGTATACATATCGACGTAACTCGACTGAACTGACATGATATAGGTTTTGACACACTGACCAATGGGCAAGCAGCAATGCATTACAGTAGGCACCGTCTAACGGCGTCGGTGGCCTATGTGATTATGCTCACGTGGACACGCGCCAATCAATGACCAGTGGGTAAGCCAGGCGAACCCACTGGTCATTGCCATCCTTGCCCATTGGTCAGTTCTTCGAAAACTAAACCATGTCAGTTCAGTTCAGTTACGTGTCGCTCTGTACGCGTCCTTATGTTCACAGAGAGGAATAATATGCTTCAGACACTTCTACCTGTTATACGTGTGGATGTGAATGGATTACACGTCAGATCGGTTTATAGTTGTCAATGTTTTGGTTAAAAATTGCAAAAAAACTAACCGTCTCTAGAGGTGGTGGTCTGGTATCGTCGTTGGTCGCATCAACGAAGTTAATCAACGCTGGACCCGGTGAGTTATTGGATTGGTGATCGTCGACAGGCGGGTAAACCATCTCAGTATGTAACCAGCCACTCATGTCAACTCCGCCTGGCCATCCCTCGTGGGTTGGCGCAATGAGTAGGCTACCGGCGAAAGCTGGACGGAAACACTAGTCCTGTGTCCGTGGTCTGGCAGTGTAAACTGGTGTCTGGCTGAGAGCTAAGGAAACGGAGATCAGCACCGCGTATGGGCCTTATGGCTGGTAAGGACTTTTACGTTATTTTACGTATCGTCTTTACAAATTTTATTTAAAAATAAGGACGAATGTTTGTTTGTTGTCGAGAAAGATGTCCGGTGTCTCAGAATAAGACCAATTCAGGGTAAACAAGCCGCTAATATATGAATAGGGGCCTAGATGCGAAAACCTTATCGGTATTTGAAGTATTCTTGGGTTGCGGTAGGCGACTGTGTGGTGTGTATTTATGTTCGCTGCATCTTGCCTGTATAGAGGCGGTTGGTTATCTTTAGAGCGGTCGAACTCGCTCGCCGCCTTTCAACGTTTCCGGTGATGTACTCACGCGAAGACCTATCTCGCGTGCCTGTGTGTCGTCGCCCTTATTCATTACTGTCGACACCATATATGGGGGCCGACAATTAATACACGTTCTCGTGTGCAGACGCATTTCTGTCCGTGCGTGTGTCTTTCATTTTGGGCGACCTTTAAGCTGGCAGCTTAACGGTTAACTTAACTGACTTTTCTTTACGAGGTGTCGGTTTGTCTGTCGTGTGTAACTGATATATTGTGGCTAAACGGTAGGTTTTATCAGATTTTTTACAGGAGTAATAAGCCCTGTGTCATAAACTCAGGAATGGAAAATTTTGGCGATGCAGTGCAAGGGAAACATTTTAAAATTTGTGGTTGAAGAGAAGGGGTAGGAAATACATGTATGTGCGTTTTCCAATCGATAACTGGCTGTATCTCGAAAACGGTAAAGTAAAGGTTGCTACAGATGACTAACAGGAAGTCCATAAGTCCTTTACACATGACACGAAAATTATTGATCTTGCATGACCTTGAAGGGTAGTCATTTATTTCTGCTATGTTAATCGTGCGTTATTGTGGCTGAATGGTAAGTCGTAGGGGGTCAGCGATGGTGTCGCTGGACATAGCGAAGACAAGTTCCTAATTGCTATAGGCTGTCAGTAGTAGGGGCCTAACTATGTCTTTACGTGCAGCGGTTTGGCCGCAATTTTTAACGCAAAGTTTTAAGCTATAGGTCGCTGTATTTCAGAAACGGTGAAAGATAGGGCCAGTTGCTATTGAGCACTAATATGACGTCGCATAAGACCTTTTAGATAAGACAAAAATCATCGTCCTTGGATGACTTTAAAAGGTCATTACGCACTATTGTGGGTAAATGGTACGTTGTAGGCCTACGGGGTCGGCGATGGCATTGTTGGATAGGACGATAACAAGTTTTTAAAGGCAGTTAAAAGTAACCATATGTCTTTGTCTGCAGCTGTTCGGCCGCAATTTTGAATCTAAAGTTGCTGCCTGGAGTCATCACCAATGGAGTCGAATTACCGTATCGTATCTATAGCGTTAATTGTAGCGTTCGATATAGCAGCATCACCTTAGCGTGTATAGCACTGTAGTCACTCTGGGAAATCGCTTTCTTCCTGCGACCAAAAGTCAGTCGCTGGCCTTCGAATGTACGCGGTACTGTCTGCTTACTCCAGCGACAGCTGGGTTACTTGTTCCGAGTAGAATCCGAAGTATGAGCTCCCCATTGGGGTCTTAATTGGGCGGAGCTTTAGCCGAAATCGAATTTGGTGCGATTATAGCCTTAAAATATGAGATCTAACGGCAGCAATTTCAGTTATTTTCCTCCTGAGTCCCTTATATCTATTTTTGACAAAAATTAGATTGGAGGAAGCTGGGCTCCCTAAGCCCCTCTTATATTCAGTAGGCCATTGGTTGTTGCGTTGTGCCAAGGTGGTCGAAGGCTGGTGAAGTCGATGCGCCTGCGGGAAACCAGGGAGCCGAGCTGGATTAACGTGGACATCAAGTCGGCCGTGGAGGCGTGGGTCAGAAAGCCGAGACGCAACTACGGTCTGCAGGTTAGTGATATGCAAATCACAAGTTAAGTCACAACTCATTTCTATCAAAACTTGCACTTTTTATAAACGTTCAATTTACATAATTTAATCCTACAATAATCGCAGCCGCTCTTCATACATTCGGAATTTTTGTGATAAAGCAGAATTCATGTCATGATGGCTAATAAAAAAATCTACAGATAGTCACTGTCAATTTTTTAATATAAAGAATTCGTCTGTCGCTGGCAATAACACATTGTTAATAGCCTAGAAAATTTCTGTAATTTGGAATGATTTAAATCAGATCATGATTTGGATTTGCTCATCACTGCTGCAGGTAGTCGTGAGCGAGTCGTCGAGGCGTCGTAGTCGACGCGCATGACAAGAATACGACGCGCACATTGTTAATAGCCTAGAAAATTTCTGTAATTTGGAATGATTTTAAAGCAGTTAATAAAATTTCAAAGTAAATCCAACAGAACCACACGTTTTGTTAATTAGATCGATGTTCTTCAAATCAAATGACTATACGTGATTCAATCTTCATTGAAATCAGATCATGATTTGGATTTGCTCGTCACTGCTGCAGGTAGTCGTGAGCGAGACGTCGAGGCGTCGTAGTCGACGCGCACGACAAGAATACGACGCGCTTAGCATCATCGACGACTACGACTGCTGCGACGCCGCTGACAATAGCCGTGAGTAAAGGCGCATACAAAGCGACGTAACTGAACTTAACTGCACTGACACGGTTTAGCTTTTGACGAACTGATTGATGGGCAAGCGGGGCGACCCCATTGGTCATTGGTTGACGTGTACGTGAGCGTAGTCACGTAGTCACCGACGCCGTTAGACGGTGCCTACAGAAATGCATTACTGTTTGCCCATTGGTCAGTTAATTAACAATAAATTTGAGTTAATGCTCACAAGACGCGCGAAAGCCTATAGCAGTTCCGGTTCGCAAACTGTTAGTCTGTCTCCACCCATTTTGTCGCAGTTTATTTTTGGAGTGTGAGTGCAGTCGAAAATCGCAAAAATCAATAACAAATCCCTTATTTTGGAAGTTCAGGGTCTATCATAGTAATCGTTGTTGATACGACTGAAATGAATAGTTCGTCACTAATGCTTGTTGTGATATGCCAATGGTGATCTGCAACCGTTTTCACAAAAGACTGGCTGACAACGGTAAAATAACGACTTTTACGGGAGTACCGCTTTTTGATGCTTTCGTGCGCAGGTTTTTTTGAACCCAAAAGATCGAGACTTAAACCGTCGATATCTACGTTTAATGCTGAAAATTTTATATTCAGCTTGTCTTGGTCCATCTGTAGTGATTTCGGCGCAATTTGCTCTTGAAATCTGTGTCGCAGCTCGAAATCGCCAAAAAATCTATAAAAACCCCTATTTTGGCGTTTAAGGTCATTCAAGGTCATTGAATTCGGCACCAATCAAGAGCCAATGTACGACTTCCTATTAGTGATTAATAGTAACATAGGCTCTATCTTGAACCGTTACTGAGATACAGCTTCTTATTGGCTGAAAATCGCAAATTTTTCTCAACCCTCCCATTTAGCGCCCTAGTTCGGCGTGACTGCCTTCGAATTTATGGAAAAGCTTTACGTTTGGTTCCTGAAACTAGAGTATTTCAGGCAGCCAACGATGAAGATTTGGTGATCCTAGCTTGCACCGTTTTTGACTGATCCACTCGTGTGGATCGGACGGACAGACGGACAGACAGACAGAAGGACACACAGACAGTAGCTACTTTCGCGCGTAAAAACCAAACCGTGTCATTTCAGTTGAGTTGTGTTTAGTTACGTCGCTCTGTACACACATTAACTCTGCACCCATTGTTTAGAACAGCTTTTCCTCGAATATTTTATTGTGTAACACTGACTCTATCTTCAAGAGACATTTAAAATAATTTCTGTTTAATACCGTCTGACCGACTGTCGTCCAGCGCCTTTGTAGCACTGCATACCGGCGCTATATAAATATAATTATTACTATTATTACTATTAGTATTAAATGTATATACGCAAGTGCGTGCGTCCGCAATGACGCAGTGGACGACGGACGTGAAGATGACGTGGTGGTGGAGCGCGGGAAGAACGCGAGCATGCCGGGATCGACGACGTACCCGACGCTGGACGTGATCGTGCTACAGCGGACGCGACGTCGACGCAGCGGCGTGGTGGTCTCGCCGGCACAGCAGCGCCACAGCGCCAGACGACGGCACAGACGACGCAGACCGAGGATCAGGTCACGTGACCGGCGTGACGTCACGACCCACGATGACGAACGACAGAGTGCCAGCTGCACGATGGAATCGATGACTGTTTCGTTCGAAGGTCGGCGCCACCATCTCCGGCCGTTTGTTTGTAATTAAATCAGGCCTGAGCACATAAAGATGTTTTTTCAAAACAAAAAAGTCGAGAGTTTTAGGACATTTTCGGGACAAATATTTACTAAAAAGCTATATATCTGAACGGGTTTGTGAGTGATTAGATATGGAGAGAATTATTATTCAGAATTTGTGCACAAAGCATAAATACAAGAACTGAATTTGCTTTGTTTAATAGAGATTGCAACTGTTACTGAAAAAAATAAGTTCTAAGTGGAGTGGAGTTTTCGGGAAGGGCAGCGAGTCCCCCCTTTCCCACAAGCTAAAGGCTCTGTGGGAGAATCTAGGATGGACCGCCGGCCGCAAACACGTTTTTGACGTAGAAAAAAACCTTCAGAATGCACGTAGCGGGTATAAATTTTGTTGGTTTTCACCCGCTAGAGATTATATGTTCTGAAGTGCAATCGAGAAAGCTTTGAAATTTAACGACAAATGGACACTTTTGAGGACGCTTTTTGGATTTCAGGACATTGTAGGACAGTTTATAAAATTACAGGAATTTCAGGACTGTGTAGAAGCCTGCGCAATGTTTGTTTCTTTGCTCAGATTTTTAAAATGTCAAAATGACGAGGGCTGTTTAAGTGCAGACTCCACTCAGGCGGCGCCCACATCTGCGACTAAACTAAAACGAAATTTGTCTTAATTTTTTTTCACACAAACGTAGGCATCAGTTTACCCTACCTTTATTATTATTAGTAATAGATTTTGTTTTAAATTTTAGCCATGCATTTTAGATTGATCTGTTGTGTTGCACAGAAGATCGAAAGTCAATACACAACAGCTTGATAAGTCCAGGCCCGAGAAGAGCCACAGCGGGGCCTGGGAAACATTCTCGTGTGGCCCTATATGGGGTGGTGACTAGCAAGCGGGCTAGACCGCTGGAATAATGAATACATTCATTCATTCGAGAAATAGTCCGATTTGTTTAAAAAAATCGTCGCAAAATAACTGACGACAAATGATCAGTCATATAGCAAATATACTTTTTAGCGTTGGCGGGGCTCCCAAACGTTGCTGGGCCTAGGAAAACTTTACCCTTTTCGTTCCTTTTGGACGAGCCTGGATATGTCAGTGTTGTAGCCTACAGCATGTCCACAACAAATCGAAGTAGCGTAGCTTGGGCTTTGGTTGGTGTTTTGGCGTTTCTCTGTGTTCTTCGTCTTTTATTGTCTCTTTTATTATCGCACGCCTATTGTTCTATCAGTTTACCAGTATCTTCTCTGCATCTCTCATTCCCAATGTGCGCTACGGGACTGAGACCTTGGTGTGGCTGATTGGGGCGGTGCATAATAGGCCATGTCTGCCAGAAAGAAGCACAATTTTTTATCCCAACCCGTAGCGAAAACTGCGAAATGCTCTATGTACGCTAGTGTTTGGCTGTGTCTCAGCGGCGTCGATCTTGAAGGAGGGAGGGGCGAGTAGGAGGGGAAATCGCTTTTCTGCTTCGAATAACAAATCTCGAGGTAAAATGTTGAGTTTATGTCAATTTGCCTCCGGACAAAATTTCGCCCCAACACCTCAAAACATCAAGTTTAACGCCTCTGAAGGTACGAGTGACAAAGTACTTTTGACGATAAAAATTTGAAAAATAGGAAAACTACGAGAGACAAACTGGTGGTTCGTCTGTCTGTATAGAGTTAGGCTACGGGGATGTCGTTGTGCATCCGAGACACTTCACGACCGGTTACTGCTACGGCGCGTGCGCGAAGAAGCACATCGGCGACCCACAGTCACAGGACCGTCAACTCTACGATAATGTACGCTATAGAATTTTTGTCGTGCGTCGGCATTTATATCATCATCTATATGCTTTATAGCGCTGTAAAGACCACAGCAAATGCGTCTGTCCGTTTGTCTGTCACGCGCTGTGTCGACGGAGCAACACTTAGCAATTTAGCATGGCAAAGCTGCCACTAAATGACAGTTATAAGGTTAAAGGCTGAGTATAGCTCTTTATGGGAAAGCCATCGCGGAGCGTCACCTACCATATGGATTCACACAGTATTTTCTACCACCCGACTCAGGTGAACGCGCCCGGCTTCAATCCGAGCCAGACAGGCCAGTGCTCAATTTACCTACCTCGGAAGGATGGAAGGCTGAGTTGACCTTGGTGTTGGATATGTAACTAGATTGTTTACCTGTTTGCAGACAGTTACCCATCTAAGTAGTAACCAGTGGCTTCTATCTCCCCAAATCTGGAATCGAAATCGGGCGCAACTTCTTCCCCTCCCCCAGTTGTGGGCTCAGGTCCCCTTAATTTCTGATTCGTTTTCCCACCCATTTTGGGCTTATTTTCCTCGAGGGAGGAAGTTTTGTTAAGGGTGTAGATTGAAAAATAGGAAAACGTAAAAAAATAGGTACAACCTTAACAACCCCGGCCTATTTTTCACTGGGAGCAAGTTGCGTCCACTAGGTATAGGGATAGAAACCACTAGTAGTAGCCTAATTACTTGATAGCGACCCGACTTGGAGTTGAACCCACGACCTCCCGATCGTAAGTCTAACACCTTACCGTTACACAACTTACACTACACCGTACCGCACCAAGCCGGACAGTTTTACCCCGTTCACACGATCAAGCAAACATCGAGCAATCATCCAGCAAATGCATTCAAAATACATGTGCACGACGTGTGTTCTAATTGCTCCATGTTTGCTCGATGTTTGCTTGATGATTGCTTGATGGTGTAAACGGGGTGTTACCAAACTCAACCGGAGACCGGAAGTGACCGAACTCAAGCGGAACTTGACCGGACCGTAATACCCCGTTTACACGATCAAGCAAACATCAAGCAATCATCAAACAAACACTGAGCAATTAGAGCACACGTCGTGCACATGTATTTTGAATATATTTGCTTGATGTTTGCTTGATCGTGTAAACGGGGTATAGTTGGCATCAGTTAGAATTATCCAAATGATACGCGTCAGACCTTACGAATATCAGTTCTAACAACACTTGCAACTTTTTCATCACTAACCACACCCCGGTAGCATCTTTGATAGCATCTCGTGGCTCAATGACATAAAAATTCATGCTCAAAATCATACTTAAATGCAACACTGGAATGCACTGCAACCGAGTAGAGAAGCCACACCACTGTATCAAATAGCATAGGCCCTACCTTGTCACAAAATTTACTAGATTATTATCACAGTTAATTTTAAATACATCTTTGTGTGAATGTTAATAACCGTTTCATACGTTCGTCATATAGTGTTCCTAGGTGCTAGCCAATAGTCAGCAAATATAGGCAGGTTCTCCGGGTAGCCAGCTTGCGGTCAGTCAGCACGTTAGCCACATGCGCGATGCCTGCAGAGACATTCTTTTTCTACCCACTTTCCAGTGCATGTTATCTCCACGGCCACGAACGCCGTTCACATCCACATATGAGCAGTAGTTGTACCAGAATCCACCGCCGTTGTACACCGCGCAGTTATTTCTGTAGCCATCATATGGATTGGTCCACCGATCGTTGTCACGGTCGTACGTGGTGAACATGTACCCGTCATGGTACGAAAATGCGTCTCCGTCTGCGTTACCTGAGTACCCGGATACATGCATCGTGTAGTTGGTTGCCTCGTTGCTTACCTTAAACCAACTGTACTCGGCGTAGTACCAGCTGCCGTTGTCACGTGCCTGTAGGTCAAACCTGAGCTTGTAGCGGTCGTGGACGTTTTCTGTCAGCTGATGAAGCAGGTCGTTGCCGAGCCAATAGTTGCCTCTCGAGTCGTTGAATCCCACTTTGAACTCCTCCCATGAACGGTTGAAGAAGTAGGATCCGTCGACGTTTTGCTGGATCAGCAACGGAATGCAGTTGGCTACAGAACAAAATACAACCATTATTGAACCACGGTCGGCGTCGAACAAAATGCGGTTATAGGCCTACGCCTATTAGCTACTGTTATGTCCCTTGAACGCGTCGCGAATCGTTTACGTGCAGCGCGACAACTTTGTTAGCACAGTGTTTTTGTGTTCTTCCTTTACCGTGCGACGAACTGAGTTCAAGCGCGATTCGTCCGTTTGACATGCATGTACATACTGGTGGACCGGCGAGTACAATAATACCCATAAAGCTTCGTCACACCTCCTAGACATCCAGAACTCCAGTTAGTCTGCGACTACACTAGCACCCTCAATTATTGCTTCCGGACCTGATCTGTCTAGTGTCGACAGTCCACGCTTCTAAACCTTTTATCAACACTCGCTGGGCTAGCTGCTAATGAGAAATAGGGCCTACGGTAACAATCTGCTTAATATCAGAATACAGTAGTCTGCTGTAAGAACTTAAAGATACAGTAATAAGCCTATATTTTACAACCTGAAAAGCAATGGCGAAAGACCAAGTTACAGGAAAAACATATAGACAAAGCTAAAACAGATTGTGTTTTTAGATTAGATATAATATTAGCCGACGTGTCTCTGTCTGCAAAATCGGAAAAAAAATCACATAAAGAGAAAAGCACGAAAAGGACAAACATCAACCAGTTTTCGTGCTGGCTTCACTTTCTTTACGGTTTTGGCTTCACTAGGAAATCTTACGCTACACTGAACAACACTGACAAAGACAAGCTAATAGCTTAGAAAACTGTCGCCGCAACGCTTGAATAAATGAAATAATGAGAAACTGAAAACGTCACACAATCGTTCGGACAGACATGCAGAGAGACAGACATCGTTCGAAAATACCGACAGTGAGTAAGTATAATTAGAAAAAAACAGACATTGACACCGGCTGATAAAGTTAACATCTATGTTTTGAATGCTTAGGTCTCTGTCTTGGTCGTCAGTCGTAGCATACAAGGACGCACGTGACTGGTGCGCATACTGCTGGCAGCTGCAGCAACGCCAGACGAGCCCGTGCTGCTGCTGGTGCTGTCGCTATGCCAGCTTTTCCAATCGACCCAATGCATTGTGGTGTCCGTGGACAGAAAAACACACAGATATACATGCATCTAGAGACCTGCTTGCGTGCTTGGTTTTAAGGATTGCCATAGCGCTAGGGCGCCGACAGTCAAAAATAAATTGATTTGCACTCACATAAACTTGACGAGTCACGGAAAAGCTGCTGGCGAAATTCGAGAGAACCTAGTTCTTCTCTGATCGTCAGCTTTAACTCAGCCTTGATCTGCCTTACGGCTATTTCAGACGCAGTCGACTGACAATATGTGTACGCATCGCTTTCATCCACCGTTGGCTGAGCCTTCACGTCCAAAGACAACATCATTATCAACCACGTTATCAACACACCGAACATAATCACCAGAACTACGTTAGACATGCTGCTAGAGTGTAATGAAACGTGATTATGACCGCTGTGACACAAGTATTATGCCGTTCCTACATGGTTATTTTGTCGTTATAAGGCTTTTTGCGAGGTGATTGACGTCAGCCGTCGATCCTGGCTGGTTATTTGTTGTCAAGCTGGCTCTGTGCACGAGCGCGTGACTATGCAACTTTATTTGGATCGTGCTATAGACGCCGGATGCAGTCTTGCTGGGGTTTGCCCATAATTTTATTGGCTCGTGACTGTCGAAATACGTGAGCAATAACTAATGGTCTAACAAAGCAAGGGGCCATAAAATATTTGCTCAGAGAAAGGGGAGAGTGACATCGTGACACAGCGCGTGTCATAGAGGAAAGATCTTGAGTCGCGACTCTTACGTCAGATGCCGCTCCTTTTAAATTTTTGTCTGTCCAATAGCATAGCGTTGGACAGACTGAGTGTCCGTGCGTGCGTGCGTCCTACTTTTCTTAAGCTATCTTCCTTCCACCTTCACTTTCCCTTCCCCTTTCCCTTCCCCTTCTTTTCCTTCCCCTTCCCCTTTTCCCTTTCCCATTTTCCTTCCCCTTTCCCTTAATCTTCTCCATCCCTTTTTCCTTCCGCTTCCGCTTTCCCTTGCCCTTTCCTCTTCCCCCTTTCCTTTTCCTTCACCTTTCCTTTACCTTTCCTTCCCCTTTTCCCTTTCTATTTTCCTTCTCCTATCCCTTTTCCCTTTTGCCTTTCCCTTACCCTAACCTCTTTTCCTTTTATTTCCCCTTCCCCTTTCCCTTACCCGTTACTCTTCCCTTTCCATTCCCCTTTCCCTTCCCTTTACCTTTCATTCGTTTTCTCCTTCCCCTTTTCCTTCCTTTTCCCGTTCCACTTTCCTTTTCCCTTTTCTTCCCTTTCCCTCCCCTTCCTCTTTCTCTTTCCCTTCTTCCGTCTTTCCGTGTCCACGTCCGTGCGTCCAATATTTGAGGCGTCATATCTCCTTAACGGTGCCAGATAGACGCATGGTGACGATGGACCTTTTATAGTAAAGCGCTTGTGACGAATCGAATGGTCTCGTAACTGACAATGTTTATTGTTTAGTTAAAATAATACAGAAGGATGAAAGGATCATTGCTGCTGTACGATTTGAAATTAAACTGTTTGATTTTTTACCGGTCTAAACAGCTCACTGATTATATTTACACGGACATATACTGTGAACTGTCGAAATGCATTGGACAGACTCCGTGTTCATATGAACATTATCTTGTTAGCAATAAACTAGCTTTAAGTAGACTTAAGTTCATCCACTGCATGCCTTATGACCGACTTAGGTGCCCCTTTGGACTAGTACCACTCAGAGAACTGCGGAAAATTCTGGTTGGTTGCGTTGACGTGTGCAGACAAAATGTGGTGCAAGCCAGATGCGTCCGCTGAGTGTGATACGACTAGACGACTACGGAGGAATGGTCCTTGACACTGTGCCTGACATGATCGTGACTCAGTGCGACTGTCTTCGCTAGACGTCGCCAACGTCGCAGCTGATGTCTCACTCCCCATTCTGAGTCCCTGTTCGCTTCGCCTGTTAACGTCAGGGGCAGACCCGTCGAGAGGGTAGGGTAGGGAGGGTAAGGTACCCCGGGCCCCGCGACGTTTAAAAGGGCCCCGCCGTCGGCCAGAAATATAAAGTGGGGGGCTACGCCAGAATGTACTATTTTGAAAAGAAAAATTCAAAAGTTCTCTCCCTGTGAAAACGTTTGGGCCTTCGCGAGAATGTTTCCCCGGGCCCCGCTGTGGCTCTCGACGGACCTGGTCAGGGGCGTCTGTAGGCCTACCGCATATGAAACCATGGAGCAGATGCTCCGCCACAAAAGTATTGCAGGTTTATTTAGCCGTTCAGAGATCGAAGGGCCGGAGAGAGTTTGTATAGGCTAGTCTGCGGCGTAAAAGCGCGTACAGAGCGACGTAACTGAACTGAACTGAACTGAACTGAACGGTTCAGTTTTTGACGAACTGACCAGCGGGCAAGCAGGGCGAGCTCATTGATCATTGGCGACGCCTAAATGGCAACCAAGCCGTGAGACGGTACGTAACCACTGTAATGTATTGCTGCTTGGCCATTGGTCAGTTTGTCAAAAAGTAAACCATATCAGTTCAGTTACGTCGCTCTGTACGCGCCTTAAGTCACCGCGCAGTTGACAAGTCCTCAAAACAATCATTAAACTCAAATTAATGCCGCATTTGCTGGACGAGCGGCGTCATGCGTTAAAATAAAGGGTAGAAGTAGCAATTCCGACGGACAGCTGTAAAATTCCGACAGAAAATGTCACGTGCGAGTGCTTAAAATTTCAATTTTGCCTCTGAATTTCGTCAAAATGGCAGGTTTCAGCCCAACAGTTTGCATTTTGGCCAAAAGTTTACAACGTTTTCGGAAAATTCTACGGCAGCCCAAAATTTAGCTGCTTCTCCCCTGCCACGACATTGTTGGACGTTTATGAGCCGTTGACTCAAGAGCGCTCTTGCTTTTTATAAGTAGCCTGAAAACGAAACTGCTATGAGTGTAGAATTTGCCTATAATACCGATGCACTGCGGCATTTTGAAGTTCACTGTGTGAAACTTATGTGATGGCATTGTTGTCGCATTCCGACACTGGAAGCCAAACTGTGCAGTTGTCTTTTAATTGTTGCTCTAGATACCGATTATCGAACTACTGCAGTGGATAAGCAAGCACGCAGTACGAACTTATACCACTGCAGCCACGGCAGTACATGTATCGTACTTACCGGTAAATCACGCTCAGATCGCATAGACTACAGTGGCGGATTAAAGTGGGGGGCGGGACTGGATGCGTCTTAAAACAAGTGAAAATTTTGCACGGAGATGCACAAATTTTGCATAAAATTTTGAAAAATTTTCCGCAAGAAACCACCCCTACCTTTCCGCCCCTATTCCAAATTCTGTTGTCGCATGGCAGTGACAGACAGACTGCACCGTCTTTTTGCTTGTCGTTTACAACTGCTGTCCCAAATTGTGAAAGTACTAGCCTACCAGTGCAAGCTGAGTGTGGTTTAATGAAACGTAGTTTGCGTCGTGAATTCTCGTGATACGCATTCGGTCATTGTATCGCTGAAGTGAATAACTGCAGTGCATCGTGTTGCAAAGGCGCGTACAGAGCGACGTAGGCTATCTGGAATGAACTGACATGGTTTAGCTTTCGACGAACTGACCAAAGGGCAAGCAGTAATGAATTACAGTAGGCACCGTCTAATGGCACCGGTGACTATGTAACTAGGCGCGTGTATACGCGTCAACCAATGACCCCATTGGTCAGTACGTCGAAAACTAAACCGTGTCATCAGTTCAGTTATGTCGCCCTGTGCGCGCCTCACTGGCTGTATATAGCCCAAGCGCTCATCCGTTTGCTTAATTCTGCACGTTGTCTGACACAACTGTTTGACGTTTACTATGCCGATGTCGGTTTTCCTGTGTGTGCTTACAGTCGCTTACTTACTGATTAGCTTATAGGCTTACACTAGTGATTGCAATCACGGGATTGAATTCTCAATCCCTGCATCCGGGATTGAGAAATTTGTAATCCCGGGATCCCATTTTTGGGATTAGGCATACGGATTGGTCGTTATATTGGTATTCCCAATAGAGATGTATTTCATGCATATGATCTATGGATTGTATTCGGGAGTGACTGTCAAAATACAAATTAATGCACAGCAAGAAGAGGGACTCTAGCGTGCATGACATATTTCATTTATTAGACGGCTAAATCGTTATTGTGTATCATTTAACACTGGAAAAGTACAATTTTAACAAATTTTTGAAATCCCAAAATCCTGGGATTCGACATTGGCGAAAACGGCCGAGATTCCCGGATTGCAATCCCTAGCCTACACTGTGAGTCATGGACCTATAGGACATGAGTTTTCGTCGTATGCTTCGTCACCTAGCATTCACTGACATTAGCAGAAGTCTCATTGGGTATTTTTCACGAAAATTTGCAATCAAGTAATCATTTTTGATTCACGGTGTACAACTATCATTTAACTGGCAAACGACTGGTCTGTACAGTGCTGTAAATACCCCGATTATTGCGGTCGAAGATTGTGCATTTTTTTCCAGCATATCTTGTTCTAATCATGTGTATCACAGAATTAAATACAACATCTACAGTTTCTGTATGTGCACTCATGTTCACAACCAGATAGTGTGCAGCTTTTGACATACTGTATGCCACTCACACAATGCTTTACCTATGAGACCCTTTAAGCACAGACTATATATAGGCCTATAAGTCAGAGGAACTTTGACAGCCAGGGAATACTGAACTAAATGGTACCGCTGCCCTATTATAAACTCACTACTTCACTGATGTCCCTTCATAGGATTTTTTGCACCAAATGCTTGGGCAGGATGTAACACGGTACCATAAATGTATGTAATGCACAATTATTGTAAACTATACAGGGTGGTGAACAAAAGTGGAACGTACGTAAGCTTTACATAGATCGAACAATCGGACAGTTTCGGAAATGATTGGCCTCAATCGTTGCAGTGAGGGGTGATCATGTTGAACACTGTGTTCAAGTGTTCGACATGATCACCCTTCACTGCAGGGATTTAGGCTAATCATTTCTGAAAAAGTCTGACTTCTCATTGTACATAATGCATGTATGTCCCACTGTTTCATGCACCACCCTGCATTTATAGAGTTCCTGTTTATTCACACATGTTGTTGCTTCATAGTCTACATACGACCTTCTTAACGATGCTTTTCACACTACACGACATTGTAAATTTATTTATAAATTAAGCAAAAACTTCAAATCTACAAGTTGACTGCATACAGATCGGGATCAACCCTAGCTTGAAAGCCAAGTATTGGATCTTTAGGTTATCTGTCAATCTGCAATGAATATGAATCTAAAAGTGAAAAAAGTACAAATTTCAAAACAGTAAATTACAAAAATGTCCATATTCCTAGACTTGGACAGAGGGCACAGTGCAAAAAAGACTTGATACAGGGCAGCAATAAAAGATGTCATGAAGAAACACAACAAAAATACAATAAACCAAATATTGTTGCATGTATGTACACGGCTTGGTGACATTCTGACTGTACAAGGCATTATATCATCAGCTAACTAACTTTACACGGCTACAACTGAAGATATGTAGTCCACAAGTACATATGCACATACAGAAGAGATACAGTGCTATAATGGAAGATCCCAGTACAGGCTGCAAGTAGAAGATTTTGATGCTTACAGAAATGCTGCAATTTTCTGCTATAGCCACAAAAAAAATAACAAACACTGGCAAATATAACTCACAATACTACACAATGAACAAAGTCCTCCGTTTCACACAGGCGAGTGAGTGAGTGAGTGAGTAGGGTTTAACATCCCGCCCGACACAGTATAGATCATTTGGGGATGGCCTTTCCAGGCAGAATGGACACAAACATAATAACAGAACAGTATGTTTAACCTTTACAGAAACACAAAAAAACGAGCTAAACCTAAAATTGTAAGAACTCCATTATATGTGTGCATATATATTTAACAACAATGGTAGTTCGAATAATCTTCCCTGTTATCCTCCTGACAGTCATTAATTACAGAATGTTGTCTAGTGGAAGACAGGGAGGAGTTTCACACAGGTGGCAGATTAATAATGGTATAAAACTGTCCTATCTCGAAGCCGAGTTTAGTAACATATCAGTCAGCCTATTTCAAAAAACAAGTCCTCCCGGCAATTAGTGAGTGATGACCAAACTATCAACAACAAAGTGAAAATACAATGCCAAACAAAACCAGCCGTGGTTAAGATAAAACATGCAAAAAATTCACACACACAAACGTTAAAACTATGTTGCCTGTAAAAGCTACTCGTGAGAGTGACTGCGCACAAATGCATTAAAAGTTCCAACAGTCTTTTCATCCTTCAGTCAGCTAATGCTGCTCCTACATTAGCTAACAGAGCAGAATATCACGGTGTCCAGAAAATGATAAAAACATCAAACACATGTGGCAACTACAACACACGCTCAACGCAGGTCCACACAAGAAATCGACATGAGGAGCACACAAAAACAGAATAAAAACAAGCCTCAGATAATGCATACATTGCTCTTAAGATGCAAACAAAAATTACACATCACAACTGCACTCTTTTTTGCAGACGCTACATATCATTGTTGAATTGACAGTATCTTTCAATACTCTATTAATAAATACTCAATAAATACTTCACCGCTGGATAAAACAGCTAGTGTGTTGAATTAATCGTACTGGTATTTCGATTCTCAAAAGCAAAAACTTCACTCTCAGGGTAAGCCAACCTAAATGTAGCAACTCTTGAAAACACGGCTAACTGAAAGTGGTACCAGTAAAAGCTGCAGATAACTGTGAAAAACTTCCTATATACTACATGCGATATTTGACAGAAATCCTTTCAGCCTGAGCAGTTTCAATGTAGAATCTAGTTAAAAGACAAAACTTTAAAAACTTCTCTCTTAGCACACATTTCAGCAAGTGAGCCAACACAGCTCAGCACTACTAACAACCACATCGGTCATTAATATCAATAAACATTCAAGCGTTCAGCAGAAATCCACATATAACTGATTTCACCATGTTACCGCACGTCAGAAATTGGCATTGCTATTACCGTACCATCCATCATGCATACACATTTGAAAGACGATAAATTCCTGAACGGTAAAATTCTTCATTCTTTCTTGCAAAATATTTTTGAAGTAGACATGGGGGAATTCAGCCAAAAAGGCAGCACATAAGCAGTTGTAGACAGAGCTTACTGTGCTGAAAATGCAGCACTATTTCTTACCCAGTACTCAAGCAATGGGCCCTACGTACCGGTACATGGTTTTCTTATGCAGACATACAAAGATTGCTACACACAAAATAACTAATGCTATCAAGCAATCAATCAGCAAGAGGTAGTACCTGCCAACTCAAGATACAAACTGAAGGGATAATCAAAGCAACAGAAATGTTACTGGCCAGGATTCCACAGTTGATATTCAATCATAACTGCAATTACTATAATGGATGTTCTCAGTCCAAAATGCACCAGAAAATGTCTGATGGCTAAAACTGCCTGGAAACGCCAGAAGAGTCTTAAGCATTCCCAGACTCCTTAGCTATTACAGGAGTTAGGCAGGGGCTTCTATCCCCCAAATCTAAAATCAAAATTGGGCTCAAGTTCCCCCTATCTTCCACTCCTTCCCCCCATTTTCCAGTCCCATTTTTTCTCCCTACTCTATCTCAATCCTTTCTCTTGACTATCTTTCCCTTCACCCCGACCCAAACACCGTTAGTCCAGCTAGCGCCGTAAGCTCCCACCATTCACTAAGCTCCCCCAGTGGGTCTGGGCACAGCATTTTGAGCTAAAGAGTGCTTCTAATGATAGCAACTTTGCATACACCTTCAATGAAATTCCCCCCCTCTATTTTTCACTGGGCACAAGATGCACCCACCAGGTATAAGTATAGAAACCACTGGGATTTGGGCTCCAAGGAAGTAAAGGGACCAGTGGCAAGAAAACAAAGAGAACTGCAAGGCAGACGAACAATTAAACATGAGTGATTTAAACTTCATAACACCTCCTATGAGTGTAATGGTGTAGTCATTGCCATCATGCATATTGTGCACATCAACAGAAAGATGACCAGTCTAAGTTCATCTGCCAGCAAGCGGTTATACATTAAGATAGTACACTCAAGAACCCACAAAAAGCACCTAAACGCACATGACCATAGCCACTGCTGTATGCCAAACCATAATGCTAACATATCTGTGCCACTGAATGAAAAAACTTGACAAATAAGCAGTGAGACACACACACAAAAACCTTTTAACTTACACATCCAGGTAGAAGCGAACTTGTTCAGGTAACAGCAAAGCAACATCGTATATACAAGTTTCTCCGCAACATCCTAAAATCTACGCTAAAACTTCAAAAACCAACCAGTTGTCGACATACCCTCCGGCAGCACAGATAATCCACATTAATCGAGACAGAAATTACATTTTTTCGAAAAAAATAAATAGTCTAGAACAAAACTTTTAAATTAATAAAATTTATATGATACAAGCAAAGATCTACATGTCCGTGATGGCATCAGTCTCCCGATGGTGCTACAGCGCTGGCAACGTTTGCTGTATTCTTGGTCGCGCCGGTTTCACTGTTATTCACGGTCGGTTCCGAGCCAGGTTTAGACTGGCTGGGCATCTGTGGTTTTTCTGAGGCTGTTTTGACGTTGTCTCCAGCCTCTTTGCCCACACCGACGGGCACAGGTTTTGCAGCCTGATCAGTGACATCGTTGGTTGCGGGTGATGAGGCACTGCCAGACTGCTGCTGGTGCGGCGTCGGTTTGACTCGGTCGTTAGATGGACCGTCACGTGCAGAGCTCCCTCTGCCTCGCGCTGGCCTATCACTGCCACGAGCCGAACTGCGACCGCCGCGGGCGTTATTTCGCTGTTCAAGTGGTCGCTGCGGACGAATGCCATCAGCTGATGACACGCTGTCTGTAAATGCACCACCGCAAACAGCTCCTCTGTGATATGCAAGAATAAAAATTTTTACCCAATCGTTTATTCAATTTTATCTCACTATTACCACAGCTGCAGCTGTTAATGCTACTGCCAGTGCTATATCTACAATCAACCAGAGATTTCTTACAATATCAGCAAAAACATGCAACTATGCTATTACAAACTGCACTCCTGTGTTCTTGCACATCGCCTAAAAAATAGTGAAAAATCTGCCGACAATCAGCATCAACTGACAGATACAGACTATCGGCAAATTAAGCAACTATCAGCCGATAATCAGAGCACCTCTGCAAAACAATGACAAAACAATATATTTGAAGTAGACATACATCAGAGAAAAAGCTTGCTAGATTTCACCAGTTTTCCAGTGCTCTTAGTTTTTTTAGTCTGTCTGTTTTGGTTCTACCTTCATATGTGTAATTTTAATTTTATACTAGTTTTTATTACGAACTGTTGTTGCTTTTCACTGAAGTTGAAGTCATGATCTAAAAAACAAACAACAAATTAACAAATTAAACAACAGTATGATACTAATGAAAGAAGTAAGCAAAAAGTAAAATAAGCAGCATTGACCTCGGTCCTGGCTGGCAGCACTTGAGCTTTCGTGTGCATCGTCTAAGACCGTGTCGTCTTCGTCGGCCACTCGACGCCTATCACTGAAATGCTCGTTATGCCGCGGCTCTAAAGTCAAACAAACATAACACATAATGCGCAATCGACACAAATATCACACTGCTGTACAAGATCATGCTGTAAATAAAGTGGTATCAGCAGACGAAGAACTGTATATGAGTGAATGAACAATCTATACTAATAAAAAGTTAAAATTTCTGACAACAAAAACTTCGCAGGAGACCCAGGTATATATTTGTTTCTGCATTCGTACATGGCGTAGTGTGCTGGCACGTTCCTTTTTTGCTATTATAAAGAGAGCTGCAGACTGTCCACTGAGTGAGTTCACCAACAATCGCTACTGGATGTCAACAATGTGCCGAAAATATTGAAACTGTGCTGTATGGCAGTCGGTGCATACACACGTGATGTGTCAAATACACATACAGATGTCACAGTGTATATCAGTGGCAATACAACTTGTATCAGTTCAATAGTTGATGCTATCACGTCAGACCACAAACTCTGAGCTCTACTCTGCTACTATCATTAAAACTGTTTGGCTGCAGCAAATACGTTACTCCAAGGGCACACTGACTTTACGTTATATACCAGAAGGTGTCACTATTACCAATTTACGTAAAAAAACTGTTCAGTTTATATACAGTGTAAGGGTGACATCGTGGTTGTAGATATAAAACAGCACAAATCACAATTTTAAAATTCAAACTTTGCCATTACACAGTCAGCAAAGTTCTTCTGACATTGTGTAATGGTAATGTTTGAATTTTTAAACTGTGATTTGTGCTGTTTTATATCTCAATCACGATGTCGCCCTTACACTGTATATAAACTAAACAGTTTTTTACATAAATATTTGCAGTTTTATTGCCGTTGGAAGTAATCTGGAGCTGAATAAAATCTAGCAGTAGAATAACCACTACAACTGCTACCACAAATACTGCTACTCCTGTTTCTACTTTGACAATAAGTAACCCTTACTTTACTATTACCATACTCTACCCTTACTATAACTTACTTTACCCCTATTGCTACCATAACCCTATGCCTACATTGCCACTATCCTACCCCTATGTCTACTACTACTAGTCTACTACTACTACTACTACTACTATTGTGACGGAAGTCACATTTTTGACAAACCACAATAAGAATTTAAACTGACCCAACTCTAGCACCAATGTTGTCTGCTGGCGTCATCATAGATACTATCAACTTCTGCTAAATTTAACGACTCAGAGTCCGTCTGTTTTGTCTCCAAACTCTACTTTTCACCAGTATTTTATCTATTTTATTGTGCGTAAAGTAAATTTGAAATTGCTTTTATCTTGGAATACAGGCTACTTTGCTTAGTTCCATGGGTTTACTATCAATTTTCGTTCAAAGTAGATGGGTGTCTTATCTCGCTGTAAGCAGCTCTTGAAATAGAAGATTCTGTCGTTAACATTTAAAATGTCATACTAATCTAACATCCGATTAGTTAATTATAGCCATATTAGAAAATGTAGAAATTTTTTGGTTGCTAAATAATGATTTTTCGTATACTTAATGTATGATTTTTTTGCGGGGGTGCATATGTGCGCTTTTGAATAATTGCGCACTGCCCATATCAAAATAAACCGATCTTGAAAACACCCCATCTGATGCAAAGATCTCTTACACAAGCCAAGTTCTAACCCATTATGTTCCAAATTTTGTTGCCATGACAATGAGGGTCGCTTGACGAAAAATTTGCTTGTCATCATTTGATGGCCCATCCCTGCAAACCGTGTCAAAATTCATTGCCATGGCAACAGGGGTCGCCAGGGGAGAAATTTAAATGACAACATCAGATAGCCAGACTCCGAAAATAGGGGGTAAGTGCAAACAGCATGCAATTATCTTCTACGGGGGCCGAGTTATAGTCAATTTTGTTCGAGTTATGGCCCATTTTGTCCCAAATTTCGTTGCCATGGCAACGGGGGTCGATCAGGGGTAAATATAAATGACACTGTTAAATTGGCCAACGCCGAAAACCATATCATAGAACCAAAAATTACGACTCTATCTTATACATAGCCGAAGTTATGACAATTAAAACCACTGTCTAATTTTCCCCATAAGCGCCATTGTAATTTTTTTTATATTTTTGTGAAAAAATAGGTTAAAATGTTGAATTTAAATTTTGTAACCCCCAAAAGGCACTTCCTTATGTGAAACCGTGTCATATGAGCCATTGTGCGTTAAAATCAGTTCAGTCGTTTTTCCTGTAGAAAACGGCAAGAAAAAAAGGAAAGGGAAGGGAAGGCACAGAAAGTCACGCAAGCGTTATATTTCACCTATTCATGGGGAAGCCCCCCGTAAACGGATTTTCACCAAATTTTGCACATCGGGAGATATGCCGGATGTAATCATCTGTACAAATTCTGGCGTGGAAAAATTAAGGGGTTTGGGAAATACGAAGGTCAAATTTTCGAAGTTTCCCATTGAAATGGCTGGTCACCCTTACAACAGTGCTGGGCTACCGAGCAGCCTGTGATCAACTTCCTACTGCAGACCATAGGTGGCTTGTAGATTGCAGAAATGACATTGCAAAGCTTACGTGACTGTGGTGGTCTATAGCCAGTGCCAGTGTTGAAACCTTCCCTGCGCCCACCTCGCCCGCCACCTCGATACCTCGGTCGACCGCCCCTGTACCCAGAGCTCTCCCGCTGTCGTAGCTGCTCTTGTTCCTCTTCTTCTGTGACAGCATCCGACCAATCACGATTGGGCGCCCCGTGCTGCTGCCGAGGTCCAAGAAAATCCCCTGCAGATGTCAGTACCAACAACTCTTCATCTTCTTGGGAGATGTAACGCACTCCCACTTACTAGGCTTATCATCTAGGCTCTTACCATATGGACTATAATGAGTTATGTAACATAAGTTGGCCCTTAGTCCTGAAGCTTACCAAATCTGGCTTTACAGGGATGTGCAATGGGCTCACCTGGTGGCCTGAGCACTGGATGCTGTCTTCGGGTGGCATTCACCCCACAGGTAAAATAAGATTAGTACCATCAAACTCATGAGTGAGAATAAAAGCATAAACATTCCCCGACTATACATACAAATCAAGTTCACCACACTATGAATCTCAAAAATAAATCTGCACACCCCGACTGTTTTGTAAGTTCAAACATTCAAACACAACACACTCAGCACAGTTGAAAAAATAAAAAAAAATACTAACCATAACAATGAAATAAAACATGAATGCTCAGCAAAATGAACAAAAGTGCACTGTTAATACACAAAACAATAGAGAGGCTGAGATTGGTCTTGCCTTGGTATCAAGATACATTAGCACGGTAACTACAGCAGTGAGCACAATGACAAACTCGGTGTTACACAATGCAACAGAATCTCACTAAGAGATCCAAAGATCACAGTAAAGCCAACTGTCTTTGATAGGATAATATTAATAGTTTCATAACACGAAATACTGCTATTAGCATATACTTCAGCTTGCATTTCTACAATGAATGTGCCATGCTATTTTCAGACTAAAGAAAGTCAACTATATCCTAATTCGTTCTGCAGTAATCAATCGTGGTGTATAGCTCTTAACCGGAAACCCATCACCTGCCATATGGAATCACACACTGTTAGCTCCCACACAACACAAGTGAATGTGCCGCGTCTTAACCCCAGTCAAACAGGCCGGTACTCGATTTATTTACCCTGGAGGGATAGAAGGCTGAGTTGACCTTGGTGGTGGTTACACACCGAGACGATTTACCTGTCCAGTGACAGTCACCCAACCTAGTAGTAACCACTTGATAGTGACTCGACCGGAAGTCGAACCTATGACCTCTCAATCGTAAGTCCGACACCACACCACCAAGCCGGATCTCAATTTCAATGACAATTCTCCATACGCTGCCGCACAAGCATGCAAAAAGCATGACGACAATGATGAACAGAGACTGTGACAGCAGACCAGAATTGCGTGTTGTATTGTGTTCACTGGCCCACCGTCTGTTGAGACCACCGCCACGATCACCACGCCCTCGGCCACCACCACGCGGTGGACGCTCATCAGGCTCAGCACTGAATCTGCACAGCAGCATCAACCAACCAATATTACACACTTTATACCGGCAAACTGTAAAGTTAAGAAAGATATTTATCATCTTCAGCGCATCCAAAACACACCTGCTAAAGTTGTTGCCAGTCACACTCTCCCTCGTGGTACTCACTCATTTGATATTCTTCAGCACCTTCACTGGCTCCTCATTGATAAATGCATTGAATTCAAACTTGCCACCTTGACGTACAACATTCTCAACTCCTCTCAACATGCTTATCTATGTTCTCTGCTTAATTATCACACTCCCACACGTTCTCTGCATTCTGCCAACATTCTGCATTCTGTTGGTTCCACGTGTCCGCACAACTTTTGCCTCCCGCGGTTTTAGCATTGCAGCCCCCACAGTCTGGAACTCACTACCCTCTAGCATTCACAGTTCGACCTATGTAGAACTTTTTGTTGCCTCCTTAAACTCACTGTCTCCAGCAGGCCTACTGCTCCCGCTAGCAACTGGGCCATATGCCTCAGATTCAGCCACTGGCTGACATTGTGCACTCCAACTGTTTTATTTACTAACTTACTTAATGCCACACGAGCAGTACAGAAGCATGAATCTAAATAACATAATACTAATAGAACATTTGCAAAGTGTCATGGTGCCACAATTTCATAGGCACTAGCGAAGCAGGTACATTAATTATATGCAGTATTGAACATTTTTTTCAGTGAGTGTTTAGCTTAGATTCAAACACAGAGAAAGTGTCACAGTTGACAGAAAGGGGCAGGGAGTGGAAATGTGATGAGTCATGTAAAAAATCCAAAATTTTGTTCAAATTTTAGTTAATCGAAAAATTAACCATTAACCAAAGAGTTTTTTAAATGTTTAACTGATTTATTAATCATTATTTTCACAGCCCCAAAAATTAACAAGGCAAAGTGGGGCTGTGCCCTTATGAAACTTAGATAAGGTGCTCATCTCTTCATCAAGGCCACTAAGACGTAGGTGTGATGCATGGCCACTGTCACAACAGATCTACGGTTAGTGCCAGGTCCAGAGCATCAACATCACCACTGCGCAAATTGCACCGTAGCACATCCGAGTGACACACTCGCGTGGCATCGCTACTTTGATAGCAACCCGACTGAGAGTTGAGCAGTTAAGAATTCATAGCCGACCGACCGTCTATTGTCACGGTGAGCCTGGGACATGTAGACGGTGCTGGGCAGCGTTGACAGAGTCCGCAGCTCAGCGTCTATCTGCTGTTTCTCCAGCCTCAGCCGTTCCACATCCTACATCACAACACAGCTTCCATTCTACATCCTACATCAGCACAGCACAGGACAACGCAGCTTCAGTTCTACATCCTATATTGGAATGCCGCGTTCGTGCCGTGACCTCAGAATCCTGTGTTCTGGACTGACATGGTATGGACCATGCAGCTTCTCTGTGTTCGATCCAACAGCATGAAACTCGTTACCAATTTCTGTTCGTGCCTTCGGTCGCCAGCTGAAGACTAAACTATTCTGCACAGCCTGCCTGGTGTAAACTATTTTTTCATAGCTTTCTGCTACGAGAACTGGCAAACATAAAATACGGTACTGAACTGAACTAGCACAATACAGCTCAAATACAGCTTCAATTCTACATCCTACATCAGCACAATGCAATAAAATACGGCTCCAATTTACCAACCATACTAGATACACTCAACAGCAGCTCAACATCACATACAACAGCAACAGTAACAGCCATGACAAAGCCCAAGGTGCTGTCATCATGGCACTGATATTGCAAGAGTTCACCCGGTACATATGACTAATGTAGCACAGTGCTGTATAGGTTCCATTCAGCCAATCGGCCGCTGTTAATCACTTACGAGCAGTTGACATATTGCCAGCATCGCAACAATGCAGCATTCGATCAACATGCATTAAGACAATGAAGGGGAAAAATGTCCGAGTGTCACAGAAATGGGAGGGAAGAGGGAAAAGTCCGGCCAGAAAACGTCCAGGGAACGTTAGGGAGAAGAATACGTCCAGAGGGGAATGTCCTACACACACCAACCATCATATCATGATGGCCTTCCAAAGCTATGCTACAATATGCCATACTGATTTTCCTGATCATTAGAACCGTCGCATCAAGACACTTTCGTTAGCAAATTTTTTAGTTACCATATAAAATGAACTGCAGAGTTCGAAGCCACTGAAATTGCACATTATAGCAAACTTACAACACAAACTCCAATCTTACAAGCATCGCCAGCTCAGGTTTTGTCAGCCAATTGCCCTTTGTTCTTTTCTCTCCGTGCATTTCTAACCCGTGCATCCTCGTGGAATATGCCTAAACTTATCAAATCCTCTTTCAACTCTCATATCATCTTTCACACAATACAAGAAATCTTCCTTGGACCTATCTACATGGTGTTTCATAAAAACGGAACCCCTTTTTGTTTTTTTTCATAACTCACTCAAATGATGATCAATTTACACAAAATTTTTACCAGTTGTAGCTGAAAAAATACTAATTCAAAATATTGCAAGAAAATATGGCAGTTGATTAAATATTCTTTGCTAGTTGTGACGTAATGCTGACATTATAATGTGTCACGAGTACAAGCTTGATAGTCTCAACTGATGCTTTCAGTTGCCACCCTGCTCCAATGGTGAAAAATTTGGTTCGCTGATGACAACTTTTTGAAGTTTTAGAGTTACAGTCACAAAAACGTGCAAAGCGATCGCCTTTACGTGTCTGTGGGGATATTTGGAATTTCACATGCAAGACAGTGCACTAGCACACCGAGCTTGCAAAATGGTTGCATTTTTGAATCGCAAGATGCCTGATTTCATGTCCCCATGTTGCTTAGTGCTGACACGATAAACATTTTTCATTAACAAACCAGATTCAGTTCACCATCGAAGCAGGGTAGCAACTGACTGCACCAGTTGAGACTATCAAGCTTGTACCCGTGACACATTATGACATCAGCACATAACGACTAGCAAAACATATTTAATCAACTGCCATATTTTGTTGCAATATTTTGAATTAGCATTTCTTCACCTACAACTGGTAAAAATTTTGCGTAAATCGATCATCATTTGAGTGCATTATCCGAAAAACACCGTGTAGTTTCAATGACTTATAAGCAAGGTAAAGGGATACCGTACCCCAAAGGGCATTGGCAGGGTGCTCATCTCCCTTTATATGGCCATTGAGCCCATAGGCGGGTAGACCACTGAGTCTGTGACTGGGTGGGTGCAACAAAAGACGAGGCTGCTAGTCACCTTGAGATGTGCGAGGTTGTAGTCGAGCAGCAGCTTGGCATTGGCAATGCTCTCAGCAGTCCCAACAAACACAAATGTCTGGTCCTTCAACATTCATTACAGCAGTGACATTTTATTCACTTTATGCTAATTAATATGTTCTCCTATTAACTACATTTATGTTAACACCGTGCTATGCAGCATAAAGCTGGAAAACATCCACCAAGTCTGGATAATAATGAAAAGGTTCTTTCATTGCTGTGGTTGTCACAGCAGTGGTTAAAGGCAGAATGCTGGGTAATGACATCAATCCCCACCAAGTTCTACTCACAGTGAAGTATCAACTTCAGATCTATTGCACTTCCCGAGATATTTGTCTGACAAAAAATGCCAACTACATAGATAATTAGACCAACCAGACATCACTAAAACTGCATTGTGCACAGAATGCCCACAAACGACATAAAAACACAATACCTTCAGCCAAACCGATCAGCAGCGGAAGTGTAAAAATAACAAAAGGGGACAGTTTTTCTTCGAATGTGTATTTCCCCGTCTCAAAACCATGTAAAAAGCAGTAGGATGACACTGAGTCAGTATATAGATAGCAGATGTTACTTGTGGCAGCCACACAAAAAATAACATCAAGAAATAACGGTTTTATACAGAAGCAAAGCAGCCACACTCACAACATCACTGGATTCATCGGGTACAAAGTCTGGGCCGGCGGGACCACCTTCGATCTTTACACGGATCACACCAGACTTGTCCACAATATCCTGAATATTGTGTCCGTTCTTGCCAATTATTTTACCTGCAAAAACACACAGAACTGCTGCAACTATGATTAGATTTACTGAAACTTGGTTAAGTAACACCGTGGACTTACTTGTAACATTCATGCTCAAATATTTCCACCAATGAGACAATCGGCGAGAATTGACTACAATCGGTTTTACGCAAAGAATACTCGGAGACATTTTACATAATTATGATACATAGCAGCATTCGGCAACAAACTGCATAGATATACGTAGCACGTTACCAAAATATCTTTTAATCAATATTAGTCACAAATTAACTGTTACTTTTAGAAAAATATAACTTCTGTACAAATTTCAGCTACTATTAGTGATTTGTAGCTCAAAAACCGGGTACCTGGACCTAGTTCCAAAATTCATTACCCAGCTCCAAATCCGAGATTCTGCACTGATTACTGGTGAAACTGATGAAAATGGCACTTCTTTCAGCCTTTATGGCAAAGTTCTGCACAATAACCATTTTCGTTGACAGACCTGACATCATAGATGCATTAGAGAACGTTTTATATAAAAAACCTAACTTTGTAGAAAAATATTAAATACTGGTAATCAGATGTGCACGAGTCACTGCATTGCCGTGATAACTTTCCTTCCTTTAACATTGAAACCTGGTCTGGATACCTAGCTAATTGCAAACAGGTACTTGGTTCCCAAAATGGGTAATGCTGCAAATCACTAACTATCAGAACTCCAAAGTTAAGAACGAGTAGCAACCAATGAGGCTTGCTGGCACATGGACGGTTTCCTCTGTGAATTCAAGCAGCAACCGCGCAGCTTTAACACTCTCTTCCGTCTGCAACAGCAATCAGCCATTCACGATTTTGATTCATTGCCTATTTAATGAAAACAATAAAAAACAAGCAGGGTTAGACCTGGAGACATATCCGGCTTTTATTTGCAAGCCTGTTGCACAATATGCACCATGGGTTAAGCTTGGTCCCTAAACAGAATCCTAGAAATTGCTGCAGCAATTTTTATATACCCGATGCCCTACCCGATGCTCGTGCGATACTGTCGAAGCACAGAAGGCAAACTTTCATAAACAAAGATGACTTTAAAAGCAGGCCATGTCAGAAACATCGCTAAAATGTAAATAGTTGTTTTTTATGAGAGATACTGCTAGCAGATAATGTGAACTGTCTAAGCATGTGGTTGTCAATGACTGACATTTCTTGGATGGCTGGAGAGAGCAAAGTATGCAGCCATTTGACAAGATTGTAACTTTGAAACAATGAAGATGGAGATATCACGGCTGCCACTTATATGCCAGGATTCTGGCTCAACGCACTGAATGAATGAATGAATGAATGTTTATTGTTTAACCTCTCCATGGACAGTGAATGTGGACGTTGATTCATCGAGGTCTATTGACGTGACACCTGATATACGCCGTGCCTGCATTATGTTAGCGCCATGTGTGCCAATTGACAAACCCATCAGATCAGACCTGACTTTGAACTCCTCGCGGAAAGACGAACCACGAGGAACGTAAGATGTTCGTGTACTCTGCTAACAAAAAAAAACATATTAAGTTATGCAAATTCATTGATGATACAACCTTTAATTTGAATATTGTTGACGTTTTGGCAACTCTGCTGCCTTCTACGAAATGACTGTCTGCTAGGTTTGCTGCAGCAGACAGTAATTAATCATGCTGTGTGAAATTTGATATGATCCCTACTTCAAAGACATTCAATGGAAAGAAAACCTAGACAATTTATGGCTCTGATCACTTTTTAACACATCTGGCCACGCTGAAAACCTGTAACCCTCATCATCGACCATTTGTTGACTCCAAGGCCAAATCAGTTCACAATTGTCCCCCCCCCCAAATATGCACTAACAATAAGCCTGGGAATAATCCATCAATGAATATGCATGATATCATAAAAACAACATCACGAATGCACCTATGGACAGATGAAGTTTTTAATACAATTTCTGAAAATTCTGAACAAAAATTTCACATTTAGTAAAATACCATGACCAGTACAGTACGAATGTACTACAAATGACAGGAGAATGCAAAATAACCCTAAATGACATGAGCTGGCTATTAGTACAAGTTTTACCAGAAAGAATGTCAAATATCTAAGTGACAAGGCGTAATAAGAGACCTCGAGCTTTTTGGTGATTTCGTCCATTCTCTGTTTTATCTGGAGTTTCTGATGCAGGTTTCTCAGGTGCATATCACTCAACAAAGCTGCTCTTTTTGTGGCCGACTCACTGGTTGCCTGTGATAACACGCATGCCACAGATATGACCGGAACTATATGACCCACTGCCAAAATATTATGCAAAATATTATTCTTAGATGCTACGCTTGACTCAATTACCGCAAACATCATTGATGTTTAATCTAATCTAATCTAATCTAATCCAAAAACTATTTAATATAGTGCCTTTGTCACAATGTTAACTGTGAATCAAAAGCTCAGTGTTTGCGCCAACTTCTCCTGGGTATGGTAAGCTGAAATAGACAAGTACGGATTTAAGCTAAGATTCAAAAGTTTACTTGACATATGCGGCATTTTCTGGGATTTTTGATGTCATGTAAGCTTAATCTTTGACCATTACAACAAGCAAAAACTGGCAACCAATTACTCTAGCTCTGGGAAATGTTTGTGCCAATTTCGGTTTCTCTACTCACTTCTGTTTTTGACGGGTGGTGAAAAACTAATGGTAAGACCAGTCAATAATACAGCTATTATAGCCGCCAAATGTAACTAAAACCAGCAGAACAAGTAAATACTAAAACAGCTTCCTAAACAATGGACGTTTATTACAAACTAAATGCAAATAACAAAGCATTTCAATAATTAATCAATGTCACCAAACGATGATGAGTACCAATATTTTGTGTTAATTCTAGTCCAATAACCATTCACATCTCACCACTGCATTAGAGTTGACTAATCTTGCAGACTTCTTTCTATATTTTGCCTTGGCCAACTCGGGAGGTAACTTTCAAAGCATCCGATTAATGCCACACTCCACTGCTAACCATATGGTGCTTACTATTAATCAGCAAGTGCATTGAAAGGATAGCTGTGAGAATTTGTTGCATGATTTCACAAGATGTTCAATCTTTAACAGTAAATCGCGTGATATTAACTCAGGGACTTCTATCCCTATACGTGGTGGGCGCATCTTGCACCCAGTGAAAAATAGGAGTAAAGTTTAGTTTTGTTAACGGTCTATGCAAAATTGATATCACCAGAAACCCTGTTTAAACTGAAAAATGCTCCACAAACCATTTTACGGCTGGGCTCTGCCTGAATCCAGGGAAAAAGAGGGGAAGATAGGGAGATAGAAGCCACTGTATTTACTAGTTTCATTTTTGACAATTATGTGAAAAAAGTGAAACCGAACTCACAAGAACTACGAGCGAACGAGCTTCTGCATTAAACTGAACTGCGACAGCACCGGTGGCCTTCCGCAGTTCAACGTGATTTCTGCAGTCCTTACATCTGCATCAACACAACATCACATGTAAATGATGCATACAAAGCAACATAACTGAACTGAACTGACACGGTTTAATTTTTAATGAAATGACCAACAGGCAAGCACAGCAAACTCATTGGTCATTGGTAGCGTACGTGAGCACAGTCACCAATGCCGTTAGACCGTTAGACAGTGCCTACTGTAATGCATTACTGCTTGGCCATTGATCAGTTCGTCAAATACTAAACTGTGTCAGTTCAGTTCAGTTACGTCGCTCTGTATGCACTTTTACTTACCATAATGGCTTCCAATCACAAGACACATCCAATGCTGTGATTCTGGCATCATGTATTAAATTACATGACATGAAAATATTACAAGACTGTTTTAAATTCACACATAATCAAACCCTGCCAACAACCGGTCAACCCATATTGATCATACTAAAACTTTTTTAACATTTTGCAAGAGTTTTCTGCAATATTTTTGATTTGGAGTTACTAAAGATTAGATCAGGTCCCCAACTGTGACATTAATGACTATGTTAACAACACTACGAATGCGGGGTAACAACTGGGTAACAGGCTGTCATATAAAAGTATTGTTTTACAAATGATGATTCCCAGTACCTTCATTATCCAGTTATGAACAACAATACTAAAAAAGTAACAATTACAGTATATTAAATTATTTTAACATATAAAATTATTTCAATCGCTCGATCAATCAAGAAATACTGCTAAGTCTATTAGAAGGAGACTAATTGGAGATTATATTCACTCATTCAGTATATTTATGAAATTTATTAAATCTTCATTACACTGAGTTTACCATGATTCAATTGAGTATCCAGTTACTAAAAACAATACTAATACAAATTGCAATTAAATTACGTATTTTCACATATGAAATCTTCAATATATGGCTCACAATAGACAACAACACACATGTCGATGAGCTCCGGTGGTACTTCAATGATGAACTTCCGAAAGGTGTTCGGATTCAGAGGCGGACTGCAATGTAATACAAACGAATGAGCACTTACACAGTCAGCATAATTCATTTGACACCTTGAATAATAATACTTCCTGGTTGCAATCCCAGGATTTATTTCTCAATCCCGGGATCCGGAATTAGAAAATTTCTAAAACCAAGATCCTATTTCAGGATTAGGATGTTCTAGGATTACCGATTAGTCATTACATAGTATCACTACAGTAGCCCTAGTGGATTTATTTCATGCATAAAATGCAGCAGCATTGCAGGTAAATGATTGAACTGCAGGGAGTGACTTTTGACATTCAAAATACAACTAAAACTGCATAGCAAGCACTCTTTGCATGTACGAATAATTTCTATAAAATGGCTAGAATTGATATTTTACCATCTAATGTTCAAAAAATACTATTTGATGAAATTTTTGTAATATTGAATCCCAGGATTCGGATGCTGCCAATCCCGCGATTCAGGATTGGCTAAAATGACCAGGATCCAAAAATTTGGTATCCTGGAATTGCAATGACTGATAATACTGTTACGAAGCATTAAGCACAACTAGCAAGCATTCTGTGGCAGGGCCACATCAGCCGACATGCCTGCACCTGCACTATAAAAGAGAAGGTTTATACATTAGGGTGCATCACGACTATATGGCAAAAAATAAAGTTTCACATTTCAAGTTGTCCATGTTTCTAATGTGTGCCACTGTGGTAGATAACAAACGAGGTAAAACATTTTAAAAAATCAGACTTGATTTAGAGGTCCCTCAAAGCAGACAACTGCCGGCACACAGTGTAGCATCAGTATGCTGTCCCAGTGCATAGCACAGAGGTTGGGAAGCATGAAATAAGTAACAGTAATGCATACTGATCCTTGTCATGCGCTGAAAATATTTTACCACTATTAATGTAAATTCGGACATATTCTTAATTTTTGAATATCCGGAGGGACCTCTAAATATTCATAAATGTCTGAATTCTTTTTAACATAACTATTCCTTCTGCCAATGGCACACAATAAAAACCCAGAGAGATCATTTAGAAAGAATTCATTTTTTTGATGCACCCTACACGACAGTCCTACGATACTTCAGTGTTCAAAAAATAAGCCGGCAAGATCCTACCACAATAACATAAAATAATCAACCAAATAATTCTTTCATTGAACAATCAGCAATAAATATGCAACAATTTTTAAAGTGGCCAAAGTGTGTGACACTTCTAATATGAACTTAAATCTGAGCGGCCTACTGCTCTGCACACCTCTCAAATCAGCTAGCAAGATCAACATTAGGCACTTAAGTATATTATCGGTTAAAACAATTCTCATTCCCAACAGAAATTCTGTCATTTTATGACATGAAAGACTGCGCAGTACCAGCAAACAGAAGTCACAGGATGTTATGAATGACTGAGCACTGAGTGATGTGAATGTTTAAGAGTCACAGAGCTAGCTCTCACTTGCAATTAACAAGCCGAACTCGGTCGAGCGGAACGATCTCACTGTATGTGTGATCATGACCGACGTAATCAACGACAGCAAATTCTCCCTTCATCATCTTGAGCCGTGCCGGCCACCAGCCATAAGGCTCAGCATCAGAAGTTCGAGACAACACCTGCGACACAATTCATGGCAATCATTAACATTCTGCGCTCACCGTTACTGCTATTAGAATAAACGAGTGAACATTTATTTGTGTTGCAGCACTTCTAGCTTTTTGTTTAAATAGCCAACTTTTGCAAACTACTGCAGGTTATTCCAAGCACCCACAAGCAAACTTCTAACTGATAGATTTATATGCCACCAATAGCAACAGGAACAAAAGAACAGCATAGCTAAGATAAAATGTACAGCATACTTCATATAGCAGAATCAACTAAGAAAGCATTAGCAGCAAATAATAACTAAGAGTGTACTGCAAAATGATACGTGAAAAATAAACTAGTCTGTGACAGAATGCAACCTCACTGGTTGCCAGTTTTTATTTTCGACTATCAACTAGCATACTTCGTTATTTCTCCACATAAAAACTTTTGTAACCGACTGAATGTTGAATCAGATCTACCAGACCAGTTAGGCAGTTAGCCTTACAGTGCTACATTGATCACTGGTTGCATTTAGTAAGAAGAGACTGTGTTGCCAATTTTACAACCAATTAAGCTGAGACTGTGGTAGGTTAAAGTCAAAAATCACCTATAGTCAACAGCGCTCTCTCACAACTTGCCCAAAGTCGTTACTTTAGTCGTTAGATGAGAATCGAACCGGGGACCTCCGGGTCACCAGTTCGACACACTACTGCCACACCACCAAGCCACACATAACTAGCAGACTGTGGTAGACCCTACATTAAAATTTCACAAGTCTGCAGTTACGACTCCACAATACTTATTACCTAAACCCTGAGATATCTCTGGCTAAACAGTGCTATAAAAATGTGTAGGCCTAGTCTAAACCATTCATCAGGCTCTGCAAGGCATTCAAATAGTGACAAATACCAACTTCAATGTCGTCTCCTTCTTTTATGCCAGCAGCAGTTGCATCAACATTTGTCGGAGGCAGCCGAACTTCAGACATGAGCACTCGGCGTTCTGCCTGCAGGCTGCAACACACAATCACACAAAACTAGCCACTTTGCATGTATACTAATATTTGTACACCAACTACTGGCAAACTATAAAGAAATTCATTTTACTTATTCTGTAATCTTGTCAACAGATAGCAATGTCAGCATCCTTTCCCACTCAGAAATTAAACAAACCTGTGATGTGTATCATTCACGAAATGCCCAAACCTTATTCTAAAGTTTCCACCACATTTACAATTAGTGCTCTTAAAGTGTTAATTTTTTTAATCACGTTGACGCATGCATTAATTTTTCAATCGCACGTCAATTAACGCATCAGTTTAACAACATTACATTCCATCTCGTACATTACGTTCATCTGACAGACTGACACTAATCTGTTGTCTGTGCCTCGTGTTCGCACATGTTTTGGCTCTAGAAGTTTTTCTGTAGCTGCCCCTACTATTTGGAATTCTCTTCCTTTTGACATCTGCAATAGCTGTTCAATAGCTTCCTTCGGTCGTAAACTCAAAACATTCTATTTTTCAACGTCTAGTGGCCCGCCTCACTTCTTACGTCAGCGCCTCAGATTCAGTGAGTTTCTCGCTGACATTGTGCGCTTTATAAATTAAATTTACTATTTTCTACTACTACTACTATTTACAAGACCATTTATGTTGCAAGTTGCCAGTAAACGACTAAATATTTGATCTACAACATGCAATCACTGTCAAATTTGCCAACAATAAATTATGTCATCGCTAGCATAGAAAATATTAGAAATATATTTTATTAGCTTGTCAACAAAAAAATTATTACAGTAGTGATGAAAGGGCAACATCATAATTACTATCGATATTATTCCATCGTCAAATAGCCGCAGTTTAATTGAATATTGAAAGTCCTGCTGCATGTAAGTGAGTTAAGTTTCTAACGATGACAATCCTTTAGCACGTTAATGTGTTAACGCACTAATTTGACAGCTCATTACAACATAATTTTTCCAACACATCGTATCAAAGCCATACGCACCCATTTTCAAAGGAAACCAGCACTTCATCATTGACGATACTTCTCAAAATTGCCTAACACAACATCACAAAATATAAACTATGTGACAAAATGCATACACCATCTAACAAGTACAAATATATGCATAGACTGCAACTCTGCACGTACATTCCACGGCTAGAAAAACAATAAATAGCTCGATCAACAAAGACTATGCACATGACCAGACTGACTATCGATTATGAAACCAGAACGTCTCAGAGCTGCACAGCGGTAGTGCCTAGTCGGACAGCTATTTCATAAGAATTTTCCAAATATCTGTCAGCAGCTATATAATTTAAAACTGGTAAAGTGTATAAGCGCAATTTTATAAGCCATTTACCCTGTAATAGACACCATTTTTCTCTCTAACTTCGACGCAAACGTCTTCCATTTCTAACTTGTTTCGGAAACATCCACAGGAAACATCCGCAGAAGTGATTTCTGGGAACGGAAATATTCTGATCAGCTGGTTCTCGGTGAATCTGAAAGGCCGATGATATTCGCACCTTAAGGTGCAAATAAGGTATAGTAAACGGAATTTCGCACTCTGCTGTCTGCGCTATTGGGTCAGTTTCTGGCTGTAATGTAGCCAACTACAAAGCGAAGTGATTTTATTTCGAAGTACATGTATCGTGAAATAATTTTCAAAAATACGCTAAGTTAGTAACATAAGCCTATACACATATTTCGGTCATTAACCCTATAACTAACTCTAACCCTAAACAATATGCAACAAACCCTATTCACTGTAAACACGGTGCACAATTTTAAGATGCAAATAATGCGGATGCTATTCGCACTAGAGATTGCAATCTTAGCTGATCCCGAATCTCGGGATCCCGGGATCTCGGCCGTTTTCGCCAATCCCGAATCCCGGAATTGGCAGCGTCTCAATCCCGGGATTTCGGGATTACAAACATTAGCTAAAATTGTACTTATTTACGCATTAAATGACAGAAATAATTTTTTTGCCGTTTGGTGAATAAAATATTTTATAAGCGCTAGAGTAGGCCTACTATACTTCGTGTTGTTGCCGGAAATCTGTATTTTGACAGTTATATACTGTCACTCTCTACAGTTCGGTTATACCTTTTGTGGGGGCCTTGTGCATAAAATATGTCAATTGGGGATACCAAAATAACGACCAATCTGTAAGCCTAATCCCGAAACAGGATCCCGGGATTACAAATTTCTCAATCCCGGATCCCAGGATTTAGAATCAAATCCCGGGATTGCAATCACTAATTCGCACCCTGCAGAACAGCCAATAGCGATTTTCCAGGTGCGAATAGCGTCGGCGATATCGGCAACTTAAGGTGCGAATATACACTTCTAATCAAAAAAGGACGTCGTTTCGTCACGCTAACAATGACGTCATAGGTAAACACTAAACAGACGAGCAGAGGTCTAGAGGAATAGAAACAGTAGGGAACGTTAGGCAAGAATTGACGGCGAGCATGATGACTGACTGTGGATGCCCTGGATCTGGCGATGCAGGCGCCGGGCTGCCCGTTGTGGACAGAGCGGTGCCTGCTCCGGGCAAACTGGTGTTCGAGCGCCAGGGCGAAATGGCTCGCGAACTGCTGTGCTGCATGTTCAAGACCGGAATGATGTCCGATGTCGAGGTCGTCATCGATGACACGTCTTCTATTCGTGCTCATACTGAAGTTCTTGTCAGGGTGTCCGGCTACTTCAGAACAGTGCTGCAAGGTAGTTAATGCGATCATAAGCCCTTATATAAGCGAGTCACAAGTAGCAAGATCTATAGGCCTAAGTAACCTCAAAGTTGCAAACACAGCGCCATGCGCGTATGTTTAGGCTTCTCTGTGTTTGTTTTATGGTTTGTTCCGCGTGCGATAGGCCTAGTTATAATTAATGTTGGTCTTAGTTTTGAAAGTTGCAAAGATATACATGTATACGCTATGCAACGGACAGTGGCGGTTCTAGCGTGCAATATATGGGGGGAGGACGGTCGAGCAAACATCGAGCAGACGTCGAGCAATTAGCACGTGTATTTTGAATACATTTGCTCGATGTTTGCTATGATAATTAGGAGGGCGGGCAGGTTGTAATTGGAAGGCCTATATAACACGTGATCAGCTAGGGGCTATGCCTAGGTCTTCATTTGAGCCAGGGGCGGGGTTCCATCAGGGGTACGTAGCCTATAACTTAACGTGCAACAGCCCATTTTGAGGTAAATGCCAGGCCAGTGCTAGGCCAGTGATCTTGGAAGCCAAGGCCACTAATTATGTAAGTGAGTAAAATAAGCGTGACGTTTTTTATGCGCGACGCATTATGTGCTAAACGCGTATATTAGCTATCGTATTGTGTCTGTCCGTCTGACACGTGACGTGCGGTACCGATTTAAGCCCAGGTGAGATAGCCGTCCGAAAGATAGCCTAAGTATCTTTAGCTTCTTGTGAGCAAATTTTGTGCCTCTGGATGGAGGGATTTTTCTGGAATGGGGTATCAAAGGGGTCGCCTGAAAATGCAGGACCTGACATTGACAGACCAAATTTATGTTACTTCACCTACTTACTTACTTTGAGGCTTCTCGTTCACTGAACACATGTAAAAATTTGGCATATGCCTATAGTCATTCAATAAGCATTTAAATTTAATATACTTATATATTCAAACTGTTGTATTCATTTAGTTAAAAATAGGTGATATTAAACTTTCATTTTAGTTGTATAGGCTTAAGGCCCAATTACTCCATTTCCCGACAGTCTCTCCACGTTTTAAAATTTTGCAGGGGGCCTACGACCTGATACTGCAAAGCTGAACATCACTTCGCCACCTGTGACCTGACTAACAGAGCTGGATGAGGAAGCAGGAGGTCCGTCATTGTCAGGTCCTGCATTTGCAACGCCTCCTGTCAAAGAGGGGTAGCCTAGCTCCTAAAAGGCGTTATTTTTGCCGCTGTTGACTTGTCTATCCTGAAAACGGTGGCAGATCTGTAATCTGTTGCGTTAAACGTACGACATGCTGCAGATGAAACGGTGTGTGGGATGACGTCTGATCTGCCAAGCAAGACGACCACATGTGCAGAAGGCGGAAAGCCAGCAGATAAAGCCTCGACAACCTCCTCGTGTAGTCGTCTGCTGCAAGTGAATGTACCCGGCTGCATCAGTTACGACACGTTCTACAAAGCTCTCGAGTTCACGTACTGCGGCGAAGTCGACCCCACGTCGCCGGTGCCGAATTCTCCAGAGCCCGCCCGAAAGGTGCATTTTAGAGCTGACAAATTAACATGTTAATTTAATGCGTTAACGTGTTAATAAACTTTCGCGTGTTAAAAATGCGTAAATTACTAAATTCTGTGAAGCAGGAGTTCCAATATTCCATTAAACCGCTTTTATTTCATGATCGAATGATATTCAAGTAATTAGAAATTGTTTTGTTGCCGTTCTATCACTACTGTCATGTTCCTGCAACACAGCCACGACTTCGTGGGCTTCATTTCAGTCACCTTCTCAATGTAGTTTACTTACAATATTAGGAATAGGCCTATTATAGGACTAATGATGCGTTTTTAACGCGTTAACCCATGCATGAAGAAGAAGAAGATTCCGCATAGACAGCTAGGTCCATTGCGAGGGAGCTCATCCCCTTGACGGCACTTTGAGCCGGCGAGGGCGAAGCCCAATTAAGCTAGCATACAGCCCAAGTCGG
>Ga0056128_1000092_pt1 | contig 52886 bp, 37 predicted proteins | sample WorMetLIZISLAND2_FD_71113 | JGI IMG/M metagenome (GOLD analysis project Ga0056128, IMG submission 71113) | Marine gutless worms symbiont microbial communities from Max Planck institute for Marine Microbiology, Germany - Olavius geniculatus... ... | reverse complement strand
AAATAAAGGGGTAAACTTGAGCTCCAAAATGGGGGGGGCGAATTTTGGGGCCCAAGGGTGCTATGCCTTTAATATGCCAAAAGTCTCCTTTTGTTTTGATTCGCCTATAAACCTTGCAGTTGTAAAGAAAAAGCAAACATTTTCTGGGGAGGGGCTCACTCAGACCGTACCGCCTATATACGAAGGCCAGCGTCCGACTTCTGGTTGCGGAAAAAAGTAGGTAAACACAGAGCGAAAATATCTTTTACGGGGACCGAGCTATACCGCTTTGAAGTCCCCATAGGCCGTAATGCAAAATTTTTAACAAACGGGGTAAAATAGGGAAAGAAGTATCAGATTTTTTTATCCAAAACAAACTCGATCTTACTTTTCGGGTCCCCAATCACTGTGCAAAATCTCATCAAGATCGAATCAAAATTGCGGCCGTAGGAGTGTTTACAGACGGACAGACAAAATGACATAAGTGATTTTATAATCTGTCCCACGTTATGCTATAGCAACGGGACAAATAATAAGTTTTCCAGCAGAACCTACCGTTTAGCCAAAAACAAATAGGTCTACGTGCGTTACAGACGACGACAGACGGATTTGTTTCAGAGACGACTCGACCTAACAGTAAGCCAAAAACTTATGTGTGCTTCTTACTGATGAGTTTCATAATGAAATATTACCTTGCTGAGTTTTAGTCGACCGTAGGCGGTAGGCCTACTAACGGTCGCGCTTATGGTACAATTTTGGTTGCGTCCATCTGTCGTCTGTAACGTATGTCTATGTTACTTTGTATTGACAACCTATAGTAACTTAATTACCGACGTCATATCCAACGGTTACATCGCCGACCCACTATACGGACACTGTTTTCCAAAAACATATGGGTCCACTCCCGACTTCCGCCCGCAAGAAATGCATTTTGCCAGGCAGTACGGTCAGCTAAACTTAGGCTATCCTAGCGACAGCTGGGTTCTTGTTAGTGTCAAATTCGTGTGGCCTAGGCCCCCTACATAGCGGCAAATCCCATAAAACACGGTAAGCCAATTACATACTTTATCGTTTCAAACTCACAGAAGAAGCACAGAAATCAATAAAAACATACCTGTGGTACCTTTAGGCCTATAGGCTAGGCCCATAGACACGAAGCTCGATATGGCTTTGAATTGAACTATAAGCGATAAAAATACGTTAACTATTGGCTCTTCGACCCTTGAGGTAAGCTATGTTATTTCGTCGTCACGAAACAAACAATCCAGCTGATCAAACACAACAGACTGTAGAGGATTTGCCGAACAATCGATTTCTCAAGCACGCGCTGTGGACATGCCCAGTGACTGTTCACCCTTTCTCGAAAGTGAACCTGGGGAAAACCCGTGCATTAGGAATTCCTGCATGCCTCGCGTGTCACGGAATGACTATGATAATTGTTCGCGGAAAGTAACGATTGTTCGCATCTTTGTGCAAAAAATGTAGACTCCATTTTAAACAGGTTTTATTTCATGTGTTGCATAGATGTAAAAAAACTTTTTGTACGTTTTTTATTATTGCCACGTTTTTACGCTTTTTAACGTTTTTTTTATATTTTGCTCAACATTTTTTATTTTAAAAAACGTGCATTGAAAATCCTATCAAAAGCTTTGTGAAGCACTTTTTGAACCACAGAAACGAATTAATAAGTCATAGTGATGTAGTTTACTTAGTTAGTCCAAATATACTAAATAAAATGTTTTAAAACTATATTGAGGCTCAAAACTTTTTGAATGCCCGTCGTATTTGCATGAAGTCGTAATTGATTCAAATGCTCTTAGCGCAAATGTAGGCTATTGTATATTTACACCTGCAAATGAGAAATTCACAAACGCATTTGTTAAGGCTTCCACAAAATCAGATGCCACGATGCTCCACTTTTGTAAACCTAGCTACAGAGTACAGATGGAAAATTGTCATGCAACAGTGAGCCTGATGCTATGCTGTTTGCGTTGGCGCTCCAAATCGTTTTGGTTTAGAGCTGTTATAATGTCATAAATTACGACGACGTCATATACGTAACCGACTCATTAAATAAATTCGTAAAGGATGTACGTTTCACTGATGTATAGATTGCAGGAAATATTATTGTCTAATATGTCGAGACCGAAAACTTTTGGGATGACCATCGTAAGTTAGGCTAGCTAAAAATTTGATTAGACGATTAATTAGCCTAGTGTCTCAGCTCTTCGCAAGCAAAATTTCGGCGATGTACAGTTTTTTATCATGCACGAATGACGTTCAGTCAAGAACTAGGCCTAATGGTTACAGAATACAGACGCCACGCTAACATTTCAGTCTTTTCCAAACTTTTTTTTATTGTTGTACAGTTTACTTGTAGTTGTCAGCAGAGTCAGGTGTCTGAGTATTCGACAACTGCATTAATATAAAATGCAAAAACAACTCGAAAACCACATTTAATCAGCACTGGCATTGTCCCTATCATCAGCAATATATTCACCCATGATCCAGTTAAGAAAGACTTGAAAGACAAGAGATAAATGTATATAATCATTTAGAAGTTAAAACTTTTGCAACAACACTGAAAATCTATTAACAAAACAACAGCAGATGAACTGGGCAGTGGTACCAAAAGTCTTTGTTATTCTTCTTCTTCTTCTTATTATTTTTGACCTTCGTCATGTGGCTATCATGACTGTCAGCCAGTAGGCTACATTCACGTCCACCATTCCAAAGGGCCGCCATTACCAGAGACCACCAAAAACGTGTTTTAGATGGCAAAACCATACTTATTAAACGTTAAAACTCTAACACTGTCCAAACCCTATTTCTTGGAATGGCGGGCCAACACACAAGACTCGCACGAACAAAATGCTGTTGTGAAATTCAGGCTTTAGCCTGACAGTGTTACTGGTCACAGTATACCCAAAAACTTTTAGCACCGCAGTTTTGCAGTCTGTTGCAGAATGCTTCCATTCAACAACATCACTAACATCTCAGCATTTCACGACTGAACAGTCATTTAATGACGACGTTAATGTGAGGCAGTGCAGCACCGCTCAGCAGTATCGGCTGTACGCGGAAGTTCCTGCGATAATCGTGCATATTCCTGGAGGACTCAACACTAAAACTGTTGACTGGTGTCGGTCCGAGACATCGCCAAACTGTCGCATCGTCAGTGCATCTCTGCCGGTCCTCCTGACTAACATCGATGAATGTTCCTCCAGCCCAGGCACTGGGCAGATCAGCAGTTTCACGTTTGCGGGCCGCATCAGCACATGATAACTCATCACTATCATTCTTCACTTCATCATCACGAAGTTCACAATCTACAGCAGCGTCTGGTAGGCTTAAGCTTATCCGGACTGCATCGGTCATGGCAGCTTGTAAATTGGAATGCCGTGAAGACCGATCGTGTCGACTGATTTTCGCCGCCAGTGGTCCATCGACAGCAATCACAACATCATCATCTCTCTCACGCTGAGCTGAGACACTGCTGTGGTCTGTAGCACATTCACTGACAACACCGGTAGCAGCGGTGGAGTCAAGAGCGGACAGAGTTCTGACGCAGTCGATCGGGCAGCACGTCCAGACCAGGTAGTGACTGACGGCCGCTGGTCGCAGGACGTCGTCAGACAACAACCAACTTAACCTTGCACTCTGCCACGCGTCATCACGACCACCCGACGACTCACAGTAACTCAAACAACCTTCCAGCTCCACGCCAGAACAATCGTACGAGTCAGGCACAGGCACAGTGACCGCCTTCCTGTAGTCTTCAGGCAGAATCTACATGCACACAGCCAACGTTTTTTATGTCTGTACTCTGTACGCCAGTGGCACTGTGGGTTGAAAAGTTGGTGTGGTGGGACTGCAGAAGTTCTGCAATATTCATAAATAAATAAAGAAGCTACAAATTTAATTTCCGACAGAGGAGATTATGGGTGCTCAATGTTTCCATTTTGCCTCTAAATTCCCCAAAATGGGGGATGTCCAGCACCAAATTGGATATTTTTGGAAAAAAATTTCTGGACAAGAATAAAATCTTCGAACTGACTAAAATTTAAGGTGAGGGTAGTTGCCTCTGGTCTCGTGCCATACGTTACTGCTATACAGCATGCAATTTCACATGTGACTGTTGTTATCACATAATGTTGTGTTATTCTAGTATAGCGTTATATCGTGACTAATGTTAATTTAGTTTGACTTATATAAACATTTCAGGGGACATTTTGGTTAACCAGTTTTTAATTTTTAACAAATGAGTCAAGCGGGAGCTCTTTTTATTTAGTAGGGGGATGTGTCATACAGCATGCAATTTCTCGATTTGTTTTTGTTTTGGTAGACTTTGACGTCCTTGGGATAGATATGGAGGAGTCTAGGCAAACACTATCATTATTCATGAGTCCTATTTTCTTAACCAATGGTAATGAGCGAAACTTGTTCCGACTTCTAGAAAGTTCTAGAATATGACATAATATACATAAGTCGCCAGGAAGGTGACTTAGAGGTGGTTTCCGAGAGAGTTGATTTGCTGGAAAGGACGAATCGATCGTTAATTTGTACTGTTGAAATTGTTGTGAAATTATGATTGTCTGGAAATAAAATACGGAAACATTTAAACTGTTATAACCATCTTTATGATAATATATAACACAGTATTTTGCACTTAAGATTTCATAGTCACATTTACTTATCTTTATCTGCCACACCACAGAACAACTTAGTAATCATTTTTTCTGCAATTTCATTCCAGTTCAGTTAACAATGTTTTAAACACAATTATAACATTACAGCACTGGCTAGCAAGTGAGCAGATGTAACCGTGAACCTTATTCTACAGAGATCTTATTAAAATATTGAGGGATGCATCTCCACCGATAAAGTTGTGGGGGGTAGCATTCCAGTGGCAATATACACCACTGCATACATACAAAATTAACCAGACAAACACAGAACAAGACTAGAGCACATAATGCACTACATGTAAGGTACCTGCAGTTGGCCAAAATAAACCGTTGCATAGGACGATCTGTCACCGGAACCAGCAGTTGCTATAAACACTTCAGTCAAATGAAAGTTATTCAACTCCGACAACAAATACGACCTAAATACACACGGAACCATTTCTGCAGACCAGCTCGGCTAATCACTGCTGCAAATTCTAATAACTAAACTAATCAATTAACATATTTCAAAGTACAGTTGCTCGACTATTGGCTGACCAGGTAAATTAACAGTAATTAAAACTATGTCACTGGTCCTTCACCCTGTTCTACTGAAACCTATGAGCTTATTCCAAAAACAAACCACAGTATGCAAAATATGACCAGCACAAGTGCGGTAAGCAGTTACAGTAAAAGTGAAAGGTAAACCAGGGAATATGAAATACACAACAGCTAAAACACCATTAAACCAAATCACAAATACCGGGCAGACTGTTAAATGGTAATGTCAAAAATGAAGACAGTGGTAACCTTGTCGTCCAGCCGTTGACAGTCTGTTGGCGGTGAGCAAATCGCCGACAATTCTGATCCGCCAAGCCACGCAGAAGACTGCTGCAGACATCCACAGACTCATCACCATTGTCAGCAGCCAGCAGCCAGAGCTGAGTGGCTTGATGCCGGTCAAACGTCAGGCCTATACACAGCTCAGTGCTGCCAGCTGATGGCGCCAGCTTGAACGTGTAGGATATGTAAAGGTCACCTTCCATGTCGACATCAAATGAGAACAGCCTACACAGACAGACAGACAGAAACTATCGGTGCTGGTCTTCAACAACTCTGCACAGGCCAACGATAATCACCGAACAACTAAAACAAATGTCGACATAGTCAGCGACTGTCTGCACTGCTCAACCGTAACCCTAACCCCAACCGTAACCTTTGACATTTGGGCTGAAAATTGACACACTGGTACTCCTGGTTGAGTGAACGTTCACAGAATTTTGGGTTTTGTCTACATCCTCTGTTAGCAGCATGTATGAGACAGATGGATGGACAAATGCTGCCTAGTTGGTGGTATAGCATAGTGGTTAGAACGTCGGTCTTGACTGGCGAACTTTCCCTATCCTGCGCTAGAATGATGGATGGCCATTTGACCACTATGTGGGTAAAGCGTCCGCTTTCAGTCAACCAACAAGGCCAACTCAGCCTGCAATCCCTCCAAGGTCGGTTAAATGAGTAGTAACTCATTTATATGGGTTACGGAAGGTGATGACCATGGTACAGCTGACTGGCGCTGCCTAGCCTGGCCGCTGCATCAGCCTGTGTCTACGAAAAGCGCATTGGAGGTGTGTACGCGAGATGTGCTATACAAATTGACACCTTTACCTTTTTTTACACGGTGTTTAAAAAGACACCCACTCACGTTTTCTTTTATATCTCCGTGAAAAATGTTCAGATTTTCACAAAATTTTCAGGCAACGTTTACGAAGAAACAAATATTCCATCGGTAAAAAATCATATTCTTTTCTAGTGGCGACGTCATGCCAACACCATATTTCCATGTTTGTAAATTATGGGCTTTACCACTGAAGACAAACCTTCGTAAAAATGTTAGCGAGTCAGCAAGGGTTATGGACCAGCAAGTTTGTGCAAGATGTTTTTGGTCAATACAGATAATTGAATATTCATGACAGAATAAAATGTTTAAATAAAAAAAATTGACATGACTGGCAGTATCAAATCGTTCGACTGACAGCGGTCAAGTGGTCATTCATGCAGTGATACAGTGCATGTATGCCTGCCAACGACAGCAAAGTTGAGGATCTCGCACCCAGACAAGAAGATAAACCACAAAAAACAGTTCATAATGGAAAATTGTGTGATGGATAAGCATATTTTTGGGTTCAGTCATCACACTGATCAATTTGTGTGTTTTAACATTTCATCAATAACGGTAAACCCCTAATTTACAAAAACGGAAATATGACGTCAGCATGACGTCACCAGTAGCAAAGAATATCTAACTTTAGGCCGCCTGGAATGGTAGTTCCCGGAAGGCCTTATGTTTTGCTGCTGTTTATTATTTATTTTTTTCATTGTGAGATACCTGAGTTCCGTGGGCTGATCTCCGCGAAATTTTGCCACATGGTCGGAAGCATGTTCAGTTTACAAATGCCAGTCCAAAAATATTGGGGGCTGCCCCCCAAAAAAATTTGGGGGCGAAAAACACGCTAATTTTGGCCCGATTTCGGACCCCTTCCCACTTTAAGCGCGAATATCTCCGGAACGGATAGAGATATCCAAAATTGCAAAACTATTTGACCGACAGCATTTCCTCCCGCATTGAGCGTAAAAAGTGTGACGAACTTTGGTCCACTAATTATGGAGATTTAGAGGTGCAATTGTACCCATAAAATCGGCTTTTTCGAAATACCATATTTCAGCCCCTAGGGGGTGCTGTGCCCCAAAATTTTTACACGTGCAGCACAATGGCCAAGTCTCGCTAGCCCATACCCTACAGGGGATAGGGTAACCCCAACAATTTTTTTCAATGAGGGGTCAAAAATTGGCTTAAAATGTAGCATATTAGCGCCTATAACTTTAAAGTTTAAGGGAGTAACCCGATGAAACTTTGCCACATGACGTGGCATAAAAATGGCATTTTCACTTATATACAGAAAACAAACTTCATTGAAATCAATTCCTGCTGCGTTGAATAAAGAAGATTTGGTGAACTTTTGTGCACTAATAAAAAAGTTACAGATGCAGATGTTGACCCACCCAAAATCGACTGTGCACGCAATTTTGGACAGCTTTAAAGTTTGGTTGCCAATATCTCCAGAATGGATCAAGAGGTCAACAATCAAAAACAAACAACTGACCACCACCACTCCCATGTTGGATAAAAAATAGTGAACTTTGGTCCACCAACAAAAAAGTTATAGGCGCAGATGTAGACCTACTCAACTCGACAATGCACATTCTACGAATGCTAATGCATTTGAGTTCGAGCCAAGTGATTTTGCTACTGTGGGTATTTCAACCCCCAAACTTTTCCCCCAATCGGACTCACAACACCGGGCGGCCTCACGCTGGGCTCTGCCCCATATTTCTAGTTTATCTTTGGAATGCTTGTTTCCTCCTTAACAGTCCCTGAATTTTTGGAAATCTAAACATTTTCCATGGAGATATAAAAGAAAACATGTGTGGGTGTTTTTTTCTGAACACAGTGCAGTTCAGTTAAGCGCAAATATTTGCATGGCACAATTATGCAGAAGTCACACTGTAACTAGTTATGAATTCGTAAACATAAACCTATTGAGCATAGCTACGGCCATATAGTGCTTTATAAATACATGTGTTATTATTATTATTATTATTATTATTATAATTCCTTTATGTTCAATTTTGCTAGGATCTGCCTAGCTGGTAGAAACCATGGGAAATCACCTTGTTACATAAACTGGCTCTAGTAGTAGTATTGCCAGTAGTCCTAGTAATGGTGGTGATCTTATTAGTAGTAGTACCTAGTGGTATGCCTGCTGCCATCAGCTGCGCCAGTCAACTGCAAGCATCCTCCACCATTAAACGCTTCATCTGCAGTGAAACACAGATGTCCAGCATCTTTATCATCATCATCATCATCAGCAGCAGCAGCAGCAGCAGCAGCAACAGCATCACTGTGTGTATGTGATTCAGTAACTCTGACGTTAGCCTGCACCTGCTGCAAGCTCACGTTGGTCCAGCGACGCCTCAGAACCACCTGTGAGCAGACAGAGATATCACGGACTAACAGCGTTCGCTCTCGACATTTCACATCCTCACGTTTTTCACAGACACTGGTAAAGATAGTTTAATAAATACAGTTTTGGTACATCACACTAATCACAACCAAACCCCAATATAAAGGTACATTTTTGGCATATATGGCATAATAATTAATTCAACATTAAATTAATACTCAATAAAAAATACAAATATTACAATACACTAAAACTTTGAAAAAATAAAATCACAGCCACATTGAGGTATAGCTTTGCTTCTGATAATGAAACTACTTATTACCGTATCTTGCTATTTTTCTGGATGCACCAAAGCAATTAACAGCAACTTAAATAGTTAAATTATTAACTGAATAATGCTAATCTCTTAAAATGTCATTTAAAAACTGAACTATCATACAGCATACTAATGTCAACTTTTGTCAGTGATCTTAGATGGTTAAATTCAATCTTTTTATTAATGGCAATACTGCAGTAGTCGATATAAATTAAGTCTATCGTACCATAGCATGATTATTATCGAGTTGTGTGAGATAAAAACAGCAAATTACCTGTCCGTTGACAGAGTAAATTTTGCCCCAGCCACGACAAAAGCCGGTGTTTAACGGCAAGCTTGAGACAGGTCTCTGCGGACAGTCATGCTGCAGCAAGCTCCAGAATCTAATCAAATGCATTTCATCTCAGTTACATTCACTCAACTGAGAACTATGGCTCAGTGCAACAATAGCAGAGCAGAGCACCAAAGCAAATTGTGTAAAGCGTTTTTGTTTAACAATACTTGCCACTGCTCAAATGCTTAGGAATGCACTTGACAATGGCCTTGTTTCGGTGAAATCGTATACCACAAGTCACCCACTTCGTTAGTCAACCATATTTACCTCCTTATCTTCTTCAGCAATACTTCATTATCATAATGCTAATGTATTCTAAAAAACGTTGTGCAGTGAAAAACAGCAGATATCCATTAGCAATAAGTGGCAGGTGGATTATGGAATTATGGAACTGATGATCTATAAAATAAAAAAAATATCACAGACCATCACTAAAATTGAATAATATCAGCACCAGAAAAATTTTACTTGTACAATATTAACAATGCCAGTAAATGTGCAACATGTGGTCACTACTTACCTGTTCTGACAACAGACGTCTATTCCATATAGTGCAAATGTACACTTTCAGGGAGACTAAGAAATGCAACTTTATTAAGCAAAGATAATAAAGAAAATTCGAAAAAACACAGCGAAAAAAAACTGCAGCGTGTAAATGAGAAAAATAAAAAAGCCAACCGGGATTCGTTGTCAACGAACTGATCCCAATTATCTGCCTTCTCACATGTCCAGCCGTGAGCAAACAGCGCTATCGACAGATCAAACTTACGAGCCATTTTCACTGCCTGTCAAGCACGTACACAATACGCATAAAAACAGCACTAACGACAACTTGCAAAACAAAGTTTTTCAAACTTTGCATCTAATCACCTTTAGTATTCATTTCTTTGCGACAACTCGGGATTTTGCAGCAAGCACGTCACACATAGCATAGCAGATGGGGTCAACAGTCAACACTTACTGAACCCTATGCATGACGGCAGCTAAAATATTATCATAACCAAGTGTGAAAGCATAACCAAAACAGCCACACCTAACACAATTAAAAAAAAGCTAGCTGCATCATGACAGAACAAATATATTTGTCTATTCTGCACAACCCGCTAAGCCGAAATAAGGCTATTTTGATAAAACTAAGATGCATGCAACTTGTCTTTACCTCGATGGTGTTAAAACCTCCATCACCCCAGCAGCCACGACCAAACACATCAACGCCAACGTAAACATCATGCTGCCGACCCACCTCACTTGACAACTGCTTGGACTGTTCTAGGCTCGGCTCTTTCCACGTGTAGTTCAGAAATACACCATCACAGGCATCAAAGAACAACCTGTTAGCCAGAATAGACAATCATCAATCCATACAACATTTCCACATATAAAATTCATTTAGGCTGATACATTAATGCAATTTTTCACGTTACTCCAAGATTAGTCTGGATAATGAAAAGTGAACTTTGTAAAACTGCTAGAATACCAATTTCCAAAGGTCAGATACGATTAATAATGTCCAACTCCAACGAACAGCATCAAGCACAGGAAGCTAGCAGCATTGAATGGGAAATGACTGTTAATAAAAAAACAGAAACTAAAAAATCAATAACAAAAGCAGTATGAACTCAACTTTTTAACCGTACAGTGGTTTCAATAGTTTTCTAAGCCGCCTCTTTTCCAGTTTTTGTTGCAGCTCAAAAGTGGTCTGTCAGGAGAAATCTTCTCAGACTGCTGTGGTATGCCTCGCTACTTATCAAAATATTATCAGTCACAGGTCCACATCAGACACGTGACAAAATCGGCCAAAGTTCTTTATCGCGCAATTTTATCGCGCGACAAAATTTGCCTAGGCAACTGTTGAATTTCTATCGGCAAACAATCGCCAAACTTTCCAGCGTTACAGACAATGTCCGGGAAGTTTAACTCTGGAATTTCCTGGCATAAACTTGCTCAGCCTGCAGCTAAAAATAGACAAAGACTAGCTCGTCGTCTGCTACAGCCTTGAACCTAGCCTAGTTATAAGCTGCATTTATAGATTTCAGTATCTGAAATCTGAGCCATCTATAACAAGGCTACCTAGAGCCCTTTGCTTGAACGTAATTACAGCTCCGTGTGCTAAGTGGTTACTGCACGACACAATTAAACAAATGTATCGTACAACAAATGTTTTTTCGGTGACTTTTAATACTAAAATTAGTACTAACGTCATAATTGACTCGCCAGTACTAATGAGTCAGACGATAAGCAACGCGAGAATAACACATAAACAACAAACTGGCCAACCACAGCTCAGAGATTCAGCGATAAATCGCCAAGGAATAGAGATGGTTTCTATTTGGCAAATTTATGGCAAATTTATCACGTGACATGTCAAAAGTTGCACAACTTGCCATGCCAGAGGCAATTTTGTCGCTCAACAAAGTTGCGCAACTTTGTTGCGTGTCTGACATAGGCCATAGTTCTTCTTTGCTACTAATGCTTAGTGACAAGCATATGACCTGTAAAACGGTGTGCTTAAACAATTTCCAAAAAGTTAACTTCTGGAGTAACTAGAAATAAGCCAGTTGAACAAAAGCCAAGTGTAATGCATAAATGCTAAACGTCATCATCATTGAAAACTTTGTTGTTGTTAAAAGAAGAACTAAATCCCTATATAAGTTACTTCTTTCTGCCATAATATCATGCTGATATTTTCAATCGAGACATCAAAGAGACTGAACAGATGGAGAACCTGTTGTGTTCATTGAGCTCATTCTGCCATCTTAGTTCACCATCACGCGTCACACTGTCATACCAAATCACTTCCGCATGCACGATGTGGCGATGCATTTCACATGTTAAATACTCTACAAAACTGCGCATAGCTGACACCTCCTCGACCTACACGTTTCAAAGCATAACTAATAATGCCTAACTTCTTGTTAAGTCATAAAAATGCAACATCAAATTACAATTTCAAAAATAACAGTTGCAAACATAGATTTATTCAAGCCAAAAAAGTGTAAACAGCTCAGACTTCAGGTAAATGCTGTAGCGTCAGCAATTCAGCATCCAGATGCAAAGAACGGTAGTGAGACTTTGTCACAAAAAATGGCCAATGCTCTCTGTGATACCATTGCTGACTTATGTCAAAAATTCAGAAACAAACAAGATTTAAATACATATTTAGTCTTTTTTATTTACACTGCCCGACACCAAGCCATGCTGCTTCTTATAGTTCCATGTTTTTTAAAGATTATGTCAAAAAATAACTTTTCGCACTAGAAAAGTCCAAACGACCATGCACAAGACCTGCAAGGTATTTTCAATGTTCAAAAGCCAGCCGTCGAAGCCATAATGCACAGCAATTGCAACCATCTGGTCAGCCAGAAAATGATATTCGGCTTCAGATTTTAGAAAGTCTGCACATATTTGCTTTCCAGCATCCCATTCCGTAATCAACGCCCCTACACATAGCACATAATCCAGTCAGCAAAATTATAGCATAAATGTGTCAAAAATTTGGTGTATGACAGAAAACCCACTCGATCCAGCAGAGAAACATCAAATATGGTAATGACAGACCTAAGACTTTGACCTGGTGACGGTGTCCAGCTGAAATCCAGCAGAGAGGAGGAATTGTCACAAAGTGATGACTAAAGTAGACAAATGTGTCGATATTCCACCAATGCCAGAACACATAACCTTCACAATCAACTGTTCCCTCAACGAATCTGCACAGACACAGCGGTCATAAATTAACAAAAATGCTGGCTACATTCACAAATTACACTTTTTCTGATATGCGTGCACTTGTGCTCAAAAACAAACTACGGTTCACAGAAGACTCTCATATTCCAATTAATTAATCTCATTATATATTGCTCAAACTGACTTTGGACAATATATAAACTCGCGCATATACAAACCCATTTCAGGTTTATCTCAGTTACCTTGTGGTTAACAGACTATTTACCAGCTTTCACAGGCTAGTATTTCTTAACAGAAAAAGGTTAACGTTTCCAGCTGGCAATAGGATTCCATGCACTGTACAGTCAGCAGGAAAAATGTTGAATGCCCTCCTACTGTCCAGTGCTCATCTCTGTTTGTTAGGTCTTGAGCCAGCAGTAAGCTTGCACCCAGTATTATGCATGACATTATTATACACATCCACATATCTTCCACAATCTTTTAGTAACCTCCTGGTTTATACAGTGGAACCAAATTATACTGTTTGGTAAAGCCCAAATTCCATTATGTCGACTTTCAGGCTTTCAAACCAATCAATCAATCAATCAATCATTAGCATTGGTATAGGGCCCCTATAAAGTTGTGAAGAGCAGCACTTGACAACTAAAACACTAAGGCTAAAATATAACAATAAAACCTAAGAATGCTACGACAAAATCTAAAATCTGAAGTCTGTATGCGATATTAAATAAAAACGTTTTAAGATTATGTTTGAAAGTCGAGTATGTTGCAGTGTTGCGAATGTCAGCAGGTAGTTGAATCCAGGCTTGTGGCCGGGTAGTGGAGAAAGCTCTTGAACCGAATGCTGTCCATGACCGTGAACATCGAAAAGTCCGTCTTGCACTGAATGTAGATGACATCTTCCAGCGAGATCTGCTACTGGCACGACCATGTCAGTTGAGTATTCCGGGGCATGCCCGTGAACAATCCCATGCGTCAAGCTGCACACGTCAATATGTCGAGATGATTGTGATCGACAAAGTCCATGAGAAGTCCATGACAAATCCACCTGCAACAAAGCGGACTTTGTCGCAAAGTCGGCGTAATGGAATTCAGGCTAAACAGAGGCAGACTGACAAAGCGTATGCAAACAACTTGCACAAATCTGTTGAAGGGCAGCAACATGACCAGAATTCAAACTCGTGACCTGCTGATGGCAAGTTCTGCTGCTCAGCCACAGTGTGCAGTCACTATGGTAATTTGACTCGCAGTATAGTAACATAACTCTAGTGAAAACAAAGTTGATACAAACCGATCATCAAGATAGCCTCCTTTAAAGTCATGGCAAGCCAGCAACTTAGCTCTCCCTTCACCAGCTGCAGGTACCGCAAGAAGTATGTGACATTTGCCTGTACTGTCGCTTGGCTTCCAGCTTCGTACTTCATCAAGACTTTTCAGTGGTAAGCTGATTACATGCACACAGCAACAAATCATATACAGAGAATGTGCCTTAACTCTGCTATGCCTAAGGAAGGGGTCAAAATGGTCTTGCACTGATACCACCAACATATTTTGTCTATCTGTTCCTAAGCATCAAAAACATTTTCTGTCATATTACACCTTGACAGCTGCAGGTTTTACAGATTCTGTAACATATTGGATAATATCAATAAATTAGTTCCTCGGTAATGCTGTCGATGCTAAAATTTATAACTAACAGCATTTTTTCTCAGTTCTCTTGTTTATTTCTTGTTTATCGGACTAGTTATTGTGTTTCAGAAATAAAAATACTCACCATAAAACTGCTGATAGAAGCCCCCGGCTTCTACTAGAACATTTGACTTAAACCCGGCTTTTATGTAAGACCCGGCTTCTATTAAAACATCAGTCTCAGACCCCCGGCTTGTATTAGAGACCCGGCTTGTATTAGCAGTTTTACAGTAAATATATTTTAAACTTCAGACAAAAAACAAAAACGGTTAATTTTTACATTACGCGCTACATAAATTCATGTTTTACTTACTTATATACTTACTTACTTACTTAAATAAAAACTTATAGCAGGCATTTATGAAATCCTTTTCTATAAATCCTTTTGACTGATGCATAAACTCCCGTAAAGTATCCAGCAAAATGTGACCCCCTCTTAGGCTGGCAAGGCTGCCGAAAAAAGTAAAGCATAGGATGATTTGCACATGGGAAAGTGGTTTTGTTAAATGAGCTCATTCAAACAAGCTAATGGCCAGATCGGATAGCACCTAGTTCTGCACTGGGACATCCTTCGTGATTTTTCTTTACGCACTCAGCACTGCCGGCATGTCCACAACCACTACTGGTCAGAAGTCTTCAACTTGTTGAAGTTTGACCATACGCCGAAGAAGAAGAAGACATACATCCAGCATGTTACATTCAAAGCTCATTTAAAGCAGGACACGCGCACAAACGTTCGGTGTAAAACGATGAGCAATTCACTGCGATATTTATTCTGTATAAAACGTAGTTTGACTACCATTCTCGAGCGACAATCGTCTCCATGTTTGTTTCGTTTGCTTGGCGCTGAGCGCTCCACCACTGGAAAACCCCAGTGGAAAATCGATAGGGAATTTCTACGTAAAATTCCGTAACCCGCAGACCTCTGACCTAAGCGTGGTTTCCAAGCAACGCAACACGCATAGTACGCAGCGCAACGAACGCAACAAACACAACAGACGAAACAACCGCTTCTAAGTTGCGTAGCCTACTTCTGTCCGTTGCGTTTGTACCGTACTTGCTTGTGAGCGACGTGCGTTGCGTTAGATTCATTGAACTGAATAAATAGGCTTATAATATTTAATATTCAATTCAGTGGTTGGATGGATTGGAAACTGGAAAGTGAAACCACAATGGTAAAAACCACACTTTAATCAGTGCTGTTGCAGTAGTGAGGCGAAAGTACAGTTTGAGAAATTGAGACGGATTCAGTGAACGTCCAATCATACGCTTTTCAAGGACAGTCGATATCAGACAAAAAGTGTCTCGATTGTCATTACTTGCCAATATTTGAACTCTGTTTTTCCTGTTCTATCCGCATTCACTGCTCCCACTGCCGAATGCCGACTCGACTTTTGGAAACTATCTCAAGGGCCAACGGCCAAGGTACTGTTCTACAGTTCACATTCAACTATACAGTGTTAGTCATCTATTCTAGGTTGTCATTAACAACCGTAGTGCCATTGCGACTATCTCCCAATCAGTTAGCTCAATCTACTGAACTTTACAAATTCTTTCTTGTTACGTTAATTAGTGCTGCTGCAGTACAGATGCTCATCAGTAATGTAGATAAACGGATGCAAGAACTAAAAGTCCCTCTATATCCGTATCACGATATAATAAATTATACTAATAATCTAATCGTTTTTTTCAACATACTCTGATCTATCTCCAGTTCCGGCTAATTCAGCGGTCCAATCATACGTAACTTCTTCTTGTGCCCAATATCTATCAAGCCACTTTAAATAAATCAACAGACTGTACGTCAACTACCCAATTAGGTAAGCTATTTACAGATGCACCTATCTACTAGGTATTGGTATCTCTAATCCTCTACTGATATTGTGTTTCAACCCATATCATACTACTCATAGTTTTAAACTGAACTTCATTGCATATTTTCCGATTTTGCCTAGATTTGGTGTTGGTGTACTTCACGTTCTAACAGTGCATTCTGTTAAAACAGCTTCTGTACTCTTAATCGGAGAGGTTTGGTTTTATTACTAAAATGGCACTTGTACGAAACGAAAGTGTTGAATTGCATTGCATTTTTATATCTGATGATAAGAAAATGACGCCTATTTATTCACGATCACAACACCAAAACATCACCTTCGCACTGAACTTCTTGCAGAAAAAACTGAAATAACCTTCAGTGACACAATTTATTGTAAGACACTACAAATTATCCTAAACGAAATTTTGCAGTTTATCAAAATCAATCTCCAGTGATAAAACCACTTCACACTTCACTTCATTTTAAAATATACTACAGGGTGATAACAAAAAGTAGCCCTGTAAAGTTTTTTGCCGTTTTCTCAGCAACCGCTTGGGATTTTATACCTTCTACATCTAACTGCCAAGTAAAATATGATTCTGTTAAAAAACGACGAAGTTATAGACTTTTTAACATTACTGCCTAACGATTTTTCAGCATTAAAAATGTTCAAGCTAAAAATGCTAGTCAATTTTCAAAAACCGGTCACCACGTTACTGCCGATGACGTCACAGTGATGTTTGATAAATAGTAATTTACTTTGTTTATAACTTATCACTTACCTATTGTTCTGTTAAAGCAATCGCCAGCTGCCCACCAGGTTCCTATGCCAGCAGGATGGTGCGGCACGGAATAGGCTGCGGGCCAACTGTCCAGATTTCATCACAAGAAAACCAGTGACGTCCAAATTCGTTGAATATAAACCAATGGACTCACGTGTGAGGCGCAATGTTGGAGGCTTAATGCAAGCATAAAACAAAGCCGAAAACAATTGCCAAAGTCAAGGAAGTGCTTCAGGTTATTTGGGGAAATATGCCACAAGGACTGATGCATAAGGCTGTGGAAGAATTATCAAATTAAGCGACTAAGAACTTGTGTTGCAGCTTGGAGCTGGCAGTGGACACTTTGAACATTCGCAGTGACAATGGAATTCTGGCATCTGATCATTAGTTAACTGTGCTGTTTCAACGATGTTACTGAATTGGTGTTGTAGCTTGAACATATTTTAATGCTGAAAAATCAGCAGGCGGTCATGTTAAAAAGTCTACAATATCATTGTTTTTTAACAGAATCATATTATACTTTGCAGTTAGATGTAAAAGGTTTTAGTAAATAAAGTTGTAAAATTTCCAGTGGAGTAGCGGAGTAGTTAATAACTGTTCACAGTCACAGGGAGCAAATACTCAATGTTTTGTAACCGTAAAATCTGAAGCCTTCAGCATTCAAATACTGATGGCACTGTCATACCGGAAGTAGGCTGACTGTATGCCCTTTCTGTTGCACCCATCGCCGACAGCATCTGACTTCCATGTTCCAGAATGCATGCTGCCTTGATGGTATGGCCACACGCTAGTTTCGCACGTTGCAGTACATTCTGTCAAGAAAGCGTAGTTCGTGATATCATCATGCGGTTCGCAAAACATATTTTTATTAAAATGAATTAAAAGCGATGTTTTTATTTCAGCGGATCAGTATATTATTAACTAGCATCTCATTCTACACTTATTTATCCAATATCGTTTTTTGTGCGACTTGGCCTTAAATGTCAAGTCAAATGCCAGTCTATTGATAACGACTGTTTCTCGAGTCAAACACCAGTCAATAGTAGTAGTTCTCGGCGTCTGCTAAGCTCAGCTGAACATGTTCTCAAGGTCGGCTCCTACAACCTCGCTCTCCTCCAGGCTGCGGAAGTTAAGGAAGTGCGACGGCCGGTGCAGCTCGTGGTAGAACTCATTCGGGTTGGACAGCTGAATCTCGTACTTCATGTTTGGGTCATGGTGCACTCCTGAAATCAACAGACGCCAACGGCTGTGTGTATGAGACTGTCGAATGCACTCAAGTGCGCTAGTAGAAAAGAGAAGCAAAAGTCTTTGAAACGGTATCTCAAAGTACGCAGAGAGTGTTTGCTCTTCAAATTATAACAACAGAATGTCAAGTAAACTTAAAGCAAGGCACAGCTTTACTTGAGTTAGTTGCAGGGTACGCATGGGATGATTACTGTTGTCTATACCACAAAGTGGACAGTAGATCAGAATGCAGAAAAACAATTTACAGTGTGGCCTACCCTCAAAGCAAGTTGGCAAAGACAGACCTGACTTGCAATTTTTGCATACTACCTCAAAACACCATGGTCTCATATGATTATCATGCTGTCTTTCACTAGTTGGCAGTAGCTGATGTCTTTAACTATGACTGTATGAAAATAGTGACACAACTACGTATAGGAACAATATAAAATGCACAAATCATTATCTACTACATAATCTACTGGCATCCATTTGTGACCCATCACTGTCACTTGCTGTCCTCAATAACAAACTGGGCAATAGCTGCGACATTTGTGATTCGAAATGGATGCCATTAAATGTGTGAACTAAATAACTAACTAACTACTGGTCTCACATTACAACACTTTATTTTAAAGCAAGATCAATTTACCGATTTATTAAAAACACAATTTAGCTTCAAAAGCTGAATAAAAAAATGCATATCACGTATAAGACGTCTTAAGAGGAAATAATATACACAAATATGCACTATTACTGCTAAAGTGGTTGTACAATGGCCATAATACAAAAATATGAACTAAATAAAGCATATAAAAACAAAGACAAAGAACAAAATAATCAGAACCAAAAAATGCTCACTTTCTAAAAAAAACCAACAGAAACTACAACAGGAAGTGTTGACTAACCCATAAAGTTGTAGTTCCATGAGGCCTGAGCCGGTGACATGAAGAAGCCAAGGAAACGATCTGACAACAGCATCTGAACCTTCTCGTAGTGTGATGGCAGATAACCCTTGGGGTTGTTGCCAGCATCCTTGTTCTGTCGGCCCCATTCATAACCACTCGGAGTCAACTTGTATGCTGTCAGAGAGCATGAGCCTGGAGTGAAACTACAAAACATGCAAGATGCATGTAATACTTAAGTAATTCATCGGTAGCTCTAGCCTATATAGCCCCAAATGTAGTCGATGTGCCAGAAGAACAGGAAGTAAAAATGATCTATGTGTAAACAGATGAATGAAAATGGACTGGAAATGATGTATTGTATATGACAGAATGCTAACTTTCCTGCGGATGACTTATGTGATCAATAAATGTCAACTGCAATCTAGCGAGCATCGCACATATATTGTTACAGCATATTATCTGATAGCACACAGATATATTTTTTGAGGTAAGGGTAACAATAATGTGGAAAATCCAGAAAGAATTAGGTGCTGGTATCGAACAATTAAGCAGCAGACATCACAATGAATAGCTTGCTGCCTTAGAAAGACCCCTCCGCTCCTCCCCCAGATTGCGGATCTATGTCACAAGCGTGTAAATAAAATCTCTTAAGTCTCAAAAAGTTTTCAGATTTTGTCCCACACAAAATGCGTTCAAAATAACATATTCATGGCATCTAATATATATTATTTACTTACCTGTTCAACTACAAGGCAGCAATGCAGGCTGTACAGTGTTAAACATTACCTGCACGTGATGACAATGGTCTTCTCGCCATCCCAGACTGGGTTGTCGGACATGATCTTGGCGTGGGTCGTGATGTCTTGCGGTGACAACTGCGGCAACTCATTTGGCTGAGTGTGAATCCATCCGAGTGGCTCCATTTCCTGCAAATCACATACGGCATTCAACATTTGTTCATCTCAGCACCTCATAAGCATGTAAAAAATGTAAAGTCCTTCTCATGCCACAAGGCCCACAGGATGGCAATTATCACTGTTTCGTTAGCCCTTAGCCAGCTAACAGTTCACACTGAGAGATACAGGGCTATAGCATCGTGCAGTGTGCCTGTTTACACCCCAGCTTTTCCAGTACTCATTTTGCTTGCCCACACAAGGATGGCCAGGTTGAGTTGACCTAAGACATAAGCATGGTAAAAGCATTTATTCTTATCCACCATACTCCTTAGATCCAACGGCAATAACAAATTTGAAATTCTTAACTACATGCATGCTATGTTACTCACATCATCAAACACAGAATACATTTTCGACAATATCATTTGAATAAAATCCCACATTAACAAGTACAGATTATTCCGAACTGAGTGCCAAACGACTGCCAGTTTCAATTATTCAGCACTCCCATTCATGGGCACCAATGACTCGTGTAAATACCACTTTTCTAAAGGCATTTCAATCACATTACACAATACACATCCTTCCTCAAGCAGACAACTTCCAGTCTCAGCCAGTCATTCGCACTGAAACCAGACTCATTAACAGACAGTTAAACCAATAAACTAGCTATCAGCAGTGTAAGGACAATTGCTTGGCCGTCAGCTGCATGCACGACAACTGCATGCGGTGACCATGTGCTCGCGCGGACAATTGCGCGGTAGCAAATTGATCGCGCGTCAACTGCTCATGTCATTAACAGCAGAAATGACCGTCAAATGTTTATAAGGGTTTATTCAATGGTGTATGTTATATATGTCTGTACTAAAGTTGAACTGTTTTTGATTGATTTTTGGACTGTGAACTGCAGCGTTATGGAGTGTTGTAGCTGCCATAAACTTCTGCTCTGGACAGCTATAACAGAACATCTGTTCTGCCATCTAGTTTTACATTGTGTTTTTCGTGTAATGTGCTGGCCGAGATTAACGACGCAACAATTAACATCAGACTGTGCTTCAAATTGTGCATACTGATAGCTATGATATGACATTACAACTGTGTGAATCTCATTATTCCACAGTAAACCGATTATTTTTTCGCAATCATAATGTATTGGCTCTGGCTTCAACCAGTCAACAGCTTGTACACTATATCGTGCTCATATGCGAAACGTACATTTAATAAACTTACTAAACCACACTTAGAGTGCTATTGAATGCGTGAGCAATATGTGCAGTGCTCAATTGCCTGTGTGAACAATGGTCGCTGTGCGCAGTTGTGTATGTGCAGTTGTTGTGCATGTTGTTGCGCAAGCAGTTCTCAGCCACCGAACCCTACCAGCATTTTAAAGTAACATACTGCAAAAAAAAACGTAAGTCAGAGTGCTGAAAAAAGAAAGTACATTATAACCGCAGAATGAATGCAAACATATATGGATTGGCAAACCTTGAGATGCTCGTGTGTTGGCAAGATGTTAGGTAGATGGACCATCTGATGTGTGCCCCACTGTGGAGACATCACAATGCAGCGAATCTCCTTTACCTGAGGATTGTCCGGTGGACTCACGCCGTACAGGTAGCCAGCAATCTGACGACACAACCACAAACTCACATCAATCAAATACACTTAAAACGTTCCAGACAATGCCAATGTCTAGATAAATATAATGACTGGCCCATGGATGACACTACGGGCGACTTCACTTTTTATCTGTCCCATTGCTATAGCATAGCAAGAGACAGATTATAAAATTATTCTGTCATTCTGTCTGTAAACACTCCTACGGCCACAATTTTGATTCGATTTTGATGAAATTTTGCACAGTGATTCAGGGCTCGAAAAGTAAGATCCAGTTTGTTTGTGATAAAAATCTGATAACTCCTTTCCCTATTTTACCCCAATTTAAAAAAATTGCATTATGGCCTATGGAGACTTCAAAGCGGTATAACTCGGTCCCCATAAAAAATAATTGAGTGCTGTTTGCACCTACCCCCCCTATTTTCGGGTCCGGGCTCTTCGATGATGTCGTTAAAATTTCTCCCCTGCCGACCCCTGTTGCCATGGCAATGAATTTTGGGACAAAACTGACTACAACTTGACACCCGTGAAAGATAATTGCTAGTTGTTTTTATCTACCCCCTATTTTTGGGCCGAGCTATCTGATGGTGTCATTTAATTTTCTCCCCTGCCGACCTCCATTGCTATGACAACAGATTTTGGGACAAGATTGACTATAGCTCGGCTCCTGCAAAAGATAATTGCACGCTGTTTTCAGCTACCGCCTATTTTTGGGCCCCGGCTATGCAATGGTGTCCTGTAAATTTCTCCCCTGAAGACCCCTGTTGTCAGGGCAACCAACCGTTTCTATTCAAAGACAAAATTGACTGCAGGTTCACATTTCATACCTGTGCTCGAAGATCCGAGATAATGATGAATTTCTTAAGGATGTTCTTGGGCAAGATGTACGTGTAGCCGGTCTCCTTGATGTCATCAGATGAGACATAGATGTGGTTAGTGCGTAGGTGAAGGTTCGTCGCTGAGATAGCTCGAACTCTCCACTCAGTCTTTGACGCAAAGGTCTGTGACTCATAGTTGCTTGTTGTTGACGTGATGATTTCGTCGCCATGTTTGTTCACCGTGCGCGTCGTCGTCGCTGTCAGCTGCGACTGCTCCTTTGTCTGCTTCTCGATCTCGGCTATCTGCTGTCGCTGGGCCGATGGCGCCGATATCTCCATGCCAAGGATGATGTCTCGGATCTCCGACTGAGTCAACGATGCAACGTTTACGCTGCACATCACACGTGACACGGGCATAGCAGAATCCATCCAAACTGGATGACAAGAAAACAGAACTATCAAAGCAAAGAGTTGCTTACTAAAGCTTACATAAAAACAGCACGTATAACACTACAAAAAATGAACTATCTAAAATATTATGCTATTACCTTGCTATGTTGGTGTTTTCTCAAATTTAAAATAAGAAACACAAGAGTTTTCCACGATGACAGCCAAATTCCCCAATATTTCCAGGTTTTCCAGACAAATAGTCACACTGAATAAGATTACAAAATGACATACTTGTTCTTCTTGCCATAGTCGGCAAGAATCAGATCCTTGAGTTGGACCTCAATCTTGATCCACTCCTCGTCAGTAAGCGTCGGCCAAATATGATGTGGCTCGGTGATGGTCGTCTTGTCGGGCTTGAGCACCATCTTAGTGCGGTCATTGTTGACATGCATCGCACGCAGAATCAGAATTAGCCGACTGAATGCCGTGTAAGACGAGATCGTTTTCAGCCAGTCATCATACAGGTTGAACAACACCATCTGAGGCTCGGTCGCCTTCAGTATCAGATCACCGAATTTCTCCACCTAACACCAATTTCAGAAAGAACTGTAAACGTTTTGAAATAGCACAAAGTACAAGCAATCGAAAAACTTGATCCATTGCTGGGAATAGTGCAACCATATGGTAAATGCAAAAGACAAAATAATATCATCCAGCTGCTGTATGCTTCATTTTGAACATTTCTGAATTGAAAACAATGTCCGGATCGTCAGCAAAATCTAATTACGTGTCCTTAAGCTATTTCAACAAATTTCATCAAAATCCATAGAATGAATGATCCACTGAATATATGAAAAGAAAGAAGCATAACCTCCTCATAAGCTTTAAGTAAAAACGCTGAGTAGAAAATGGCAGATTTTCTCAATTATGAGAAAATTTGAATCAGCAGTCTTGAAATCACTTATTACGTACAATATAGACAAATACACTATGTTTTCCCAGACAGAGAACTTCTGACATGTTGAATGAACAAATATTTAGTAATCAAGAAAAAAATAGTGAGAACAGAGTGTTACCTTCAGACAGGCTTGGAATGGCAACTGCAGCTCACTGCCTTTGATCACAATGTTGGGGAAATCCAACAAATGAACCTAAACAGTGAAAAATCACATGCAACAATAACATATACACACACGTGAACAAATTTATGTAAGTGACTGACTGAGTGAGCTGAGAGTTTTACATCAGACTTGAGACGTTATGAAAAAGATAATTTCAGACCATTCAGATACTGTTTAACTAAGTCAACCGAGGTACACAGCACATTAAACATACTACATCTCACTTATTTTATATCATTATTTATATAACTACTAAGCTGTGATCATAAATGTTTACAAATTGCCTAGAGTTGTGAAATGTGAACAAAATAACAAGGTGTTAAATCTACAACCAACTTCTTATTCACAACTCTGATGCCCCAGCCAATCATCAGGTGATATTTAATCATACAAGAAAAGCTCAGCTAACGTAAAGCGATTTCGCACATCAGCGATGCATGTTTAAAAGCCCAGTCAAACAAAATCAGTCGCCACAGGGTGCGAGGCGACCAGCGGCTAATTACCTATGGTGTTTTACCAGAGGGCGTCACCTGTCTCACTCTGCCAATGCCGTATCGGCTGAAAATTGCAAATTTTGCCTACTCCCCTCTCATTTAGCACCTTTGTTCAGGGTGACCCCCTTCGAATTTATGGAAAAGCTTTACGGTTCCTGAAACTAAAGTCTTCCAGGCAGCCGAAGGTGAAGATTTGGTGATCTGAGCTTGCACCATTTTTGACTGATCCACCAATGTGACGGACAGACGAATGGACAGACAGAACTGCGATGGCTAAGACATGCTACAGCAGTAGCTACTGTTGCACGTAACAACACACATGCTGCAGTCAGAGTAAAAGCTGATAATCGCAGACATACCTCGAGTGGATCCAACATGCCTTTGCGAGTGACAATGATCTGCTTCGGCTGCTCCTCAACTGGCAGTGAGCGAATCAGAGCGGCCACTTCTTCAGCCGTCTTCCACTTTGCCAGCTACAGCACAAACACAGCCTTACTTTAACAGCACACCCACAGACACCAAAGTAATGGAAAGCAAATTTCAAAAACAGATTTGTCCTTCTGTTTGGTTATCCTGTCAAATTTTCCATATTTAGAACGCTTTTCCCGCTCCATGTGCTACTCAGTCGTTCACCTGTTAGTGCATTAAAGTCGTCTTTCATCATATGAGAGGAACAATCAGCCTGCATCAGCAATCATTGAAAAAATCTAAAATCCTGGCCTGACCAAAGCAGTACAATACATTCCAAGCAAAAGCAATGACACAGACACTAGTACTAAAAAGGCGATGATTATTACCTGGCCAAGACGTTTCTGTCCGGCCCAGACAGACGTGTGAATGATCTTCAGGAATAGCTGACCGGTGCGAGGGTTGAAGATGAAGATGGCGCCGTTGATCGGCTTTGTCGTCAAGTTGCCTTCAAACGTCTGACAACAACACACATTTTACACTTCGCTCTAAGATTCTCTGTGGCAATTACCATAGAAAGTAAAAAAAACTTCAAACTACAACTTTAACAGTAATATTCACAAAGTTTTACTAAATATGTTCAAACAGATGCAGGACCAACAAAGATTTAATAGTGGAAGCAAGTACAGTGGAAATATTAAAAGTGTCCAGCTATTTCATATATTCTAAAACTTAGCACATACAAGCAAAAAACATATAAAGCAACAGAAATATGCAAATAATTTTCTCCGGCTTTTTAGACACCGCATACGAATTCACTTTAGCTCTTACGTATTATCAACATCATATTTATCATCATACAGCATCATCATTATAGTCACGACTATTTAAAATGTGGCATAAACAGCAGCACAGCTAATCTAGCCGAGTTCTGCATTATCAGTATGTACACCTTGTCCGGAAAAATAACATCCCCGACATTACTGACTGCTACTTAAAGAAAGTTATCCAATTTTAATAATTTTTGGCACAAATATTTCTGACACAACTGGCCATCAAATGACAGGTCGATTTCCCACCTCATCCACTGTCTGCTTTTGCATTACCTGGGGAAAACTGAACCAACAAAATATGCATTAAAATGAACCAAAATACGTCCAAAAGCACTCCAACATTATCGACTGTGACTTCAAGAGTTTTTGGTGCACATATTTTCAACACAATGGGCCATCAAACGAAATAAACAAAAAGACTTCAATAAATTTCATGTCTTCAAACCTGTCGCCCCAACAACAACGTGGTTTGAATGTCATGCAGCAGTGTATCTACCAAATAACGTTTAGGAATTCTGATGAATTCAACAAGTGACTGGTGAAGTCTGGACTGGTCAGGTGCCGAACATTATTGAACTGCTGTCAACCAAAGGAGAAAGCGTCCCCATGCTTGCGTTCGTGTAATGGGCCAAAGCTTTGCACATTTTTTACTGTAGGCATCTGAAAAAAGTATGGTTGGATAAACTGTCATAAAAAGTGACAGAAGTGTAAGCAAAATGTATTTTAAACAATTTTTATGTGTTATTTTTATTAAGTAATAATACTCGTTTGGATAAAATGCAAGATTTCCAGTTTTGTTTTCCCCAGGTAGTGCAGAAGCAGACACTGGGTATGATGGGAAATTAAATGATCATTTGATGACCAGCTGTATCAGAAATATTCGTGTCAAAAATTATTAAAATCTGTTAATCTTTGTTCGAATTACGATTGAACATGTCTGGGATGTTTTTTTTCTGGACACTGTGTACAGCCCGGCACTGACTGTTAATGAAACCAGACACTGGTTGCATGTTAGCTTAATTGGGTTTAACCCTTGCCTGCTATAAGTGCGAAAAGAGGATGCGCTGAGATGCAACATCTTCTTCCGATACCATTCACAGCTGCAGTATGAAACCATTAAATGCAAATTAGTGAACACATCTATAAAGTAACCAGCATACAAACCTTGTGTATTGTGACACGGTAGACGTTGGTGTCGTCAACAAACCAAATGATCTGGTTTGAGAAGAGCTCGCCGTAGTTCTGTGAAGACAGATATGGTTCAGTGGGCTCCGAGCTGTACAGCTGCAAAGCCTTGCGGATACGTTCTCTCAGCACATACAGAGCCGGGTTGGCTTTCATTATCTTAGCCATGGACTGCTGGATCAGCGGCTTACAGCCAGGAAACCAGTTGCCAAATGCACTGCGAAACACACCGATGACTACATTTAGCAACAACTTTGATTCAAGTGAATGACAGAAATTAATGGCTAAAAATTAATTTAGGCAGCTAAGTACACAAACATCTCAGTATTAAAGTTGTGTTCACCAAGTATACTTACTACCCATGGATCAAGATTTTTCAGATCGTAGAATTATTGACACTACACAAACAGTCAAAAGAACTGAAGAACTGAAATTAGACAAAAATATTAAAGTAAGAAGCTGCTGCAGCTAAATGAGACTTTTTATTCTCAGTGTCATTCTAGAAGGCAGAGAATGCTAGTTCATTGACTGCGTAAAGTGCCATTATAGCAGCATCACAAGCAGAAGAAACAGACCTGTGCAGATTGTAGGCAAGGTCGAGAGCAATTAGAGATCCCGTGGGTGACGGGTAGATGCTCATGTTGTCTGTGGTGTAGTCCAGGAACTTAGCTCGAGCGTAGCGCTCCACGTCATGTGAGTCATAGTCACCCCAGCGTAGCTGAACATCAATCCAGTACTTCTGGGTAGTCGTGTTGTCCATCGTGTCCCTGCCACAAACACAGCACTACTGCTCACAACTACTATCATCTATCACCATCATCACAACTATCATCGTCACATTGGACACGTTGCCTTCAAGAGATATGCCCACGGCCCCACGTTCATTCATCTGGACCTTACAGGTATCCACTGAAAGAATGCAAACAACTGATAAACCAGACATAGTTCAGTAATCAAAACTGTATATTCTTTACCCACAATATGTAGATCTGAATCACACCAGCAAGACCCACAGAAGACGTTGGTGCCTGAAAAAAAGTGAACAGGGATCTTACAAATTTGTATTAATGCTCCGAATTTTGATGTTTTGTCATACAGCATGAGCATGGGGGATTGCGTGAAACTGTTCAGCGCATTTGCGCAAGCAAGTAAGCGCAGACAAAATTTGGCACGCTGTACAGAGCTGACAGAAAGAACCGATTCAGAATAAAGCAAAGATGCTCTAAAAGTAAGAGTGAATTTTTGTACACAGAGATGATTGCTATGAGCCACAGCAAATATTAGAACAGAACAGACATTAAAAAAAACAGGAAAAGTCACATAAGATGACAAACTTGGTATCAGCAAGCAGCGAAGGGCGTGAGATGTTCCACTTGTAAGCAGCAAAGAGCAGAATGTCAGCACACGAACTGTTCATCTTGTACGACTTGCGCGGATGAATTGTTTCCTTCTGCACCGTCTCAATACCCAGAGCATCCAACTCTTGATCGAACACCTATATAATGACATCACACAATTAATACTAACACTAATAGCAAGATGCAACACTAAATGTGATCAGACAATGACAATGTCTTGATATCGAGAGAATCAAATATCAGCCACAACAACATTCTATACTTGGAGCATTAACAATTAACAGTCCATTTACAATTACCAAGAACAGAAAGAAATGCAAGCAAAAAACTCACACAACAACAAGAAATATACACTAGATTGTGACAAATCCAATGTACTCCTCGCGCGCATCATTTTCTTTTGTATTCTTCTTTAGATTTGCTTTTTCGTTCCGTTCGGCTTGTATTAGAGACCCGGCATTCATTTGAGACCTGACTAATACATGGTTCCTACTACTTTGCAGATTTCATTATCCCTGACTTTCCAGGACAAAATGAATCATTTTCCCTGACTAAGGTTATAAACTGTGATTTAACTGTAGAGATGGATCATGATGACAACATAATTTCTATTTTTGTTGCTTGATTTTTTACTGTCAGTAGTAGACTGTTCCACGTTCTCGTTACCTGACACAGATCCATGACGACGCTCTCGTGAACTTTCTGCCACAGATGTGCTCTGAAGATCTGGATGAGCGAGATCTTGAGTGTCGGGATTTTGCCATGCATGAAGATGCCGGTAAGGTCAAGCTGGACCTGGAAGCCAACGTAGACATTGGCACGGTTGATGGTCGGGGACCACCACAGCGTGAAGCGACGATTCGGGATCTGATTCAGACCTGAACGCTGGGCATTGGTCAGCTTCTTGTACTTCATCGACTCCTCAAAGCCACTTGCCTTCTCCCTGTAAGTGACACATTGCAATTTGCAACTGACAACTAGACTGCTATTATAAACAAGCAACATGACAGACGACTAATAAAAAGTGAAAAAGTATGTAAACGTTGCATAAAAGCAATGAAGAAATCAATGAATCAGGCAACCAAGTCATAAAAAATTCATCAAATTACAAGTGTTATCAATTAGTTTGTTGATGCTGTCAGCAACCACTGCTAACTTCCTTGTAACAACTGTCTGCCTAGTGTTGCTGTTTCAGATGGTGAAGTAGTCATAAGTATGAGAAAGTTGGAAGGCCCTCACCTTCTAACTTTCTCATATCTTGATTCATCGGTCTTGGTTCATCGACTTGTCTCGTTCTTTTGTGTGTTGTAATTTGATGAATTTTACATCGCCAACTAATTAGTTATTGTTTAACCTGAGTCTATTCAAAAACAAGAAAGTAGGTAAATGGCTGCTCTGCTGAGGGGCCAATGCGCAATGAGAATCAAGAAAGAAAAACAGCTGAGCCAAGTTCATCTCGAAAACAGCCATAAACACAGTGTGTAAATGCACTGGTATGCTACCAACGCCACTACGACTGGTAGTAAGATCACACACTAAGTACAGATCACTGGTGCATATATTACTAAGATTTGTACAGTAACGAACGTACCAGAAGAGACCTTCCCACGTTGGGAAGTAGGTGCCTTTGAAGAGTGTATGTTCAAGGATGCCCTCGACACCTCCTAGGGCCTGGATCATGTCAGTTCGGTAATTGTTCAAGTTCCACAGTTTGCCGTCATGACGCTGGTGTGTCCACCAGAATGGGTTCTGCTTCAAGACCTACAGTCACATGTCAAATGTGTGTGTATTTATACACAGTATACAATTCTGGCAGCTGAACTCCAATAAAAGCCATATTGCATAACACTTAATGGCTACAATAAATTTAGCAAAGTTTTACAGATGTCAACTTCCATATACAATCAGTTCACAGATAGAAAATATGCCATCTTTAACATTTGTGTAAAACCAACAGCATTACGAATAAACTGTAAGTCCAACCAAATCTACTTTCTGCTTAACTGAATGCTGCAAGTGCATACGTAAAGTAACATTTAAGAACACAGACCAAAACAGAAAAGTAATAATAAGTCTATTTGGCACTGAAAGTCAGCGATAAATAATTCAAAACATTGCGGTAGAAAGCTGAGCCCAGTCATGTAGCCCTAAAAAAGATATCTATCATAAATAAGCTAAGAGCTAGTATCTCATACTGACTTGATACTGCTTGAAGTCTGTTCTGACCCTCCAGCCCTTGTCATAAGCAAGTGTGTGACGGTCCTTCTGAAACAGAGTGTTGATGCGTGGAATGCCTCGGTCCCAACTGTCCTCCAGGTCTTCCAGAGTCAAACGCCTGCAACCACATCAAGCCAGCACTGGTAATATCTGGCGTAAAAGACATAAAATAAACTGCAAAGCACCATAAAAAACAGGATCCATATTTTGGTAGCCAACGAACCAAACCAGACAGCAGAACCACCTCCAAACTAAACCCTAAAACCCAAAAAGGCAATCCAACCAAAAATACACTACAAGGAAGGGTGATTCTATCTCCAAACCAATATACTGAGACATTTTAATTTTCAGAAAAGAGCATTTACAGAACAAATCACGATACCAAACATGTGCACACTGTTTCTACATTCAAGACAGTACAGAACGGATATCACAGCAAAGTGGTTAACAGACCTGTTCTGTGCATTCGCCTCTTGTCTCTTGAGCGCATACTCGGCCCACACTCGCTGTGAGTCAACAAATTCACTCTCCCACGGCAGAACGTATCTGCACAGCAGTATAAAAAACATACAAACATATGTTGAAAAACTCCACACATGCAGATAACAGAAACAAAATGTCAAATTTGTAACTTCCAAAAGGGTCATACCAAGAATTCCATGGGCTGTAAACAAAAAAGCAAATTGCAGCATCTATTAATGATGGATGAAAGCAATGACATGTCATATTATCTAATGTTCTATCATATCACTAAGGCCTACAGTTTTCCGCGGGCCATAGAATTTTGAGCCAAGCCGCGGAATTTGCCCTTCTCCGCAATATTTCATGGAATTTTACAGAAGTTAAAAAACGACTGATTATTCGTACAATAGTCGGCTTTAAACTAACTACATCACAGAGAAAAATCAAACTGAACTGCCTAAAACTGCGTCCCTACTAATAATTACCATCGTATATGGCACAATCGTAAATTAACACAATGTGACTAATTGACAAATTGCACTTCTCAAAAGAAAACAAGATCGATAATTTCCTTTGTATGTTGCTAGCATAACTGAGTGCCATGCCAGCATCCAAAAACTGAAGTATTTTTAAAACAGAATAAAGCTTAGTTTACGCACAAATGGAAGGCCACGGTAAGCCGCAGAATTTGGACAATTTTGCCGCAGTGAGCCGCGGAATTTTGTGAACTGGCCCGTAAATTTGGCATAATTTACCACAAAAAACTGTGGGCCCTACATATCACCCAACATTGGTCTCACAAAATACCATCTAAAAATTAAACATTTTCACAGACTATATTGAAACTGACCACTAAGAGCTAAGTGTATAAGTACCGAAATAAATGATCCTGGATGACTCTGAATGGCAATTACATAATTCAGTGCAACATTACAGATATATAAATGCCACTCTATGAAGTGTACACTGCACAGCACAGCATCACTGACAGAAACGTGTGTCACCTGTAGAGATTTGGGATCAGCTGATCTTCCTCGTGGCTCATTCCGGACCTGAAATGTGTGATGCCAACATCGGTCTGTTTGGACCAGCGCAAATCCGACTGTGGAATCAGTACGTGGCCCATGGACAGCATGCCCAGACCTCCGAGTTCCTTGGGCGTGTAGAACACCACCGGGGGGAACCGGCTCGGCATCTTGGAGTTGAGACCGATCTTGATACGAGTCTGGATCTTGTTCTCACACTTGACGAGCAAGTCCAGCAGTTCCTGAGTGTTGACGACTGCCTCACGGAAGTACGTCATCAGGCCGATCAGAGCCGTATTCCACTTGTTCACAATCTACACACGACAACAACAACAACAATACACTTATAGCTGCATGAAAAATAATAGAAATTTATGCCAGAAAATGAGTAGCTTCAATCTGCATGGAAGACATGCCATAGCAGTAGCAAATGATTTCAGAAATAAATGTAGTGTGTGAAACTAAAGCTACTTAGCTACAATCAATGCAAAACATTAATGTAAGTAGTTTAATCAATCAAAACAATACTGTGACTGGTGATGTTTAAAACACAACTGTACCAGTTCTTGACTGAAAATCACCAATTTTCCCTATCACTAAACAGTCTCAATTTTCACATAAGAAAAAAACATTTGAAATTCTCGATTATCCTTACAAAGCTAAGCTTGCTGAAAATTTTGTGATAGTTCAGACAACAAGCATGTGACGAATCGACAGGCATACCCAACCGCAGCTATAACAGAACTTCCACAATGGGCTACAATAACAACTAGTTTTCTAAGACAGGTACAAAAAATTAAAAATTGACTAGTTTGTATCTCAAAAAATGACATGTAGTTCATATTCAAACATCAGTAGCGACAGTGGAAGTCAACATAAGACGAAGTACCTTGGTGAATGTCGTTGAGCCGGAAGCCATGAGAATCTGTCGTACACGGTTGTGAAAGCGCGACAGAGACTCATCATCAACACGTAGAAAACACTGTGCTGTCCTCTCCTTCGTCACCTACCGACAGCCACGCAAGTACAAACCGTTCTGTGTCACCCGGTTCACTGTGAAGTCGATAAACAGGCAGCTTGCAAGTGGACACGAGCTCATTAAGTCACAGGCAAAATAATCACTATGAGTGAGAAACTGCACGATGAGAAAAATAACAACATGTGTGATGATTAGAAAATAAGTAAAACAACCAGAATAAGAACACAATAACCAATAATAAGATGTCTTAAAAGAACAACAGCATGCAGAAAAGACGAGTCACCTCATTCTGCAGGTTCCAGATTCCGTCGCGATGAGTAAACTCGTCATGCGTTGTCCGACACTTGGGCAGAATGCGACACTCGAAGCCACACATGTTGAACAGAAGGTTAGGATTGTCCTTGCTGTAGACAGACACGAAGCTGTTCTCCCACAGTGTGGTCGTCACCGAGCGTGGCAAACGATTCTTTATGTCCCAGAACACGGCTCGACCACTGCACGGTAGCACAAGCAAATGAAACTTAACTTAACCACTCCGACTGACTGCTTATAACAAAACAATTATTTCTGGACTTCCAGATAACATAAGCTATTCTGCTTAAACTTTATGATCAGTTCCTCCAATGTCACCCGTGAAGTATTCCAACACCAGTGAAAGAAATCGGTAGATATGTGGTATGGAAATGCTCGGCAATGTAATCACTCTTTTGTACAATACATCAATGTAGTCCACTGAGTAAAGTTATTAGTTATTACCTACAGCTCAAGTGAAGATTTTTTCAGGTACTTGCCTACAGCAATTTCTAGAAACTAAAAAACATATCACACATTCAGTTCTAAACCTCATCGACAGTTACAGTTTAAAAAGTAAATCCACAAATTCACATATGTATTTAACCCCCTTGAGTTTTTTAAAGTTTACTTTTCAACAACAAAAAAAATTAAGCCATATTTTACATGCACTTTCGGTGTTCAAATCTGTGCCAAACTACAAAGGTTCATTCATTTATTCTTAAATTTGGTAAGGTTATGCCATATTATTCGTGCTCACCCAGAAAATTTTCCATTTTGACTTGAAGGCTCACTGTACTGATTTCGTCGTAAAGAATGAATGGCCATCAAATTTACCCGACCTCAATCCACTTGACTGTTATGTGTGGGGTGAAATGCTTACTTACTTCAAAGCAGAAGACCATTCCGTAGCTAAAAAGTGTGCTGCAGCAGATATGGGATGACTTTCTGCAAACTTTCACAATATTGTCTAAAGGCATGCGTTTTGACTGGTGGTAAAATTTTGAACATCACATGTGCACTTTTTCAAGAAATATTTTATCGAATACTGGTAGTTGTATTTGAAAATGTAATACTGCAGTCATTTGTGTGTTTTAAGCAACTGCTGTTGCCAAATATCAAAAAGTTTGTGTTTTGTGGTAAATGCGTTGTGAAAACAGAAAATTCTCTGGGTGAGCAAACAATATGGCATAACTTCATCAAATTTAAGAATAACTGAATAAAACTTTGCAATTCGGTGTATATTTGATTGCTTAATAAGAATGCAAAATATGGCTTTAAAATGTGCAGTTTTTGAAAAATAAAGCCCAAAAAACTTTTGGGGTGTAAAATTTTCTGACTCACACTGTACAACGTTGCTTGTACACTACTGAGATGACACATACAACACAAATGACACATAAACTACCCAATAGCTAGAAATCAACTAATATAAATAACCAGCTACAAATCAACGAGAAACAGGTCAAAAACATAAACATGGTACAGATGCCAACAACTCACAGGTTGACATCATGCTTCATCAGTCTCATGCGAGCATCCCGCGGCCAACACTTCTTGTTGTTGTAGCCGACAATGTTCTCGTTGTTTGGGTCGGGGTGTTCTGTCAAGTAGCGCTGTATCAGATCTCTTGCCTCCTCCGCTGTGAACCTGCTCAACATGACACGATGCTCCATCAATGAATTCTCTCAACACATAAAAAAGTTCTAATTAGTGCAAACTTGGCCAAGCTCAATTAGATAGCCACGTCAAAACTCTCTGTTAAGCCCAGTATATCAGGCAATGATACTGATCTGCAAAGGCCTCGACTGCCACAACGTTAGTTACAGCACCATTGTAAGAACAACTGCTTCCATGTCCATAAAATACCAGTGTCAAACTGTAACTAAACATGTTTATTAAAACTGAAGCTCAAGAAACATGCAACCGATTACTTAATCAGCAGGTTTCCTCAGAAATACACTCAACATACTTTCATTTCTAGAACTTCCGTATCAATCACATTCAACAGAAATAACTTAATTTACTGCCTAAAACTGCCAAGCATACAACTCATAAGCAGTAAAAGTCAGATGTGGTAAATGCGTTGTGAAAACAGCAGTACCGGAAGAACATGTGGAAGCAGTCGATGTATCGGGAGTAGAGACGAATAGGATGTGCCACTTCGGACGTCACGTCCTGGAATGACAGGAAATCGTTCGGCATCTGTGGCGGTCCAGTCATCTCACTGGCTCGCTGGAGGCCGAGAACCAGGAGGTCCAGGACGAGACCGTAATACTGGACAATGAACGAGGCAAACTGCAGGCCTCGGATGATGCCGTACGAGTTGGTGTGATTCATGTCCTGTACAGCGAAGCATCAACACTACCATATGCAAATGCGTAGTTTTTGCTTACCTTGACTTGCCTTGCCTTTACCGTCCTCGATCCAAGGGCAGACCTCAGTATGAATCGCCATCCTCCATGCAGATCTGTTGTCCACTTTTCGACTTGCCTCTTAACACTTCAGTCCCGTCCATGAAGTGACATTGTCTATCCATGCCGTTCTTGATCTTCCTCTCTTCCTACTGTCAGGCAAGGTCCCTTCAATGATACCCTTTTCAAGAAACTCGTCTTCGCCTCTCATGATATGACCAAAGTATCCCAACTTTCTGCTTACTATTAACATTTGCCAGTAAACTTCTGTTGACACCTCACCACAGCTAGCTATTTGCATTCACTTCAGCTTTGGCTGGGTCCACATGGCAAGCTGAGACAAATGCTCTTCAATCAGTCGATCAATCAACCCAGGATTTTAAAGTGGTCTAAATAATAAGAACTACTCCTAGGTCCATTAGAAACAGGGTATAAACACTAAACAAATCACCAATTAACAAAACTTTTTATTTAAGTGAGCATGACTTTATTATAAGCATGCTGTACAAGCCACAATTACTGTATACACTGTCTCTAGTTTTCCATACTTTGTACAATGATTTTTTTGAATTTATTCTTACTCCATTTTTACACTTAATGAATCCCGTTTTAGGTGGCACTGTCAAATTATCAAGTTATATGCAACAATGATTCATTCATTTAACAGGACTGCGCAAGTGTAACAACTTGCTCATGCTCACCCGAAAGGTAAAACAAGATAATGATAACAAGCAATGACAATGTCCAGTGGTTTGATCCTAAATACACCCATCAAAACAAACTGGCAGAGAAGACGGAGAACTAAGTGACAAGTCAGCAGCACCTTGTAGTTGATGACGACGTTGTTCTTCGCGGTCATGTAGTCAGCAATGTTGTGGTCAACAATCAGTCTCAGCAGACGATTGAGTAGTGTCAGATCAATCTTCTCATATAGCTTCTCAAAGCGCGACTCCATCATCACGTTACACTCACCTTCGGACGTGTCCCACACGTCGTGCAAGTTGTTGATGCCTAACACATGGACATGCTATTTTACACGACAACACAATCTACATCACAAACCTATCTCGTTAGTCCTTGGCTGCTGCCCGACATTCCGTAAAATGTAATCAAAACCCGCTAATAACTTCCTAAATGCCAAGACCAATGGCAAATCGTCACTTTACAATATCTCCTAATTAACAGTAAAAGGATCCTGGATAGTATTCCAGAATCCACAAAAAATTCAAAATCTAATCTAATCAGTTCCTCTTTTGGCCATAAAGAAACTCTCAACAAAATTTAATCAAAATTTGTTCATTTCGTTTCAAGTTGTCCAGCTAACAATGTGCAGACGAGCAGGCAGATACTATCACATAACCTCTTTTTTCAGCAGAGGTTAATGTATGTGACCAAAATTTAAGTAACTTCACTGACCCTGGCACCATTTGTAGGTCAGCAGTGGCGGTGGCTCAGTGTCGGCTGGTTTGATCCACGGAGGAAACAGACGCCTCTTGTCAGCCTCGTACCACAAGTACTGGTCCAGGTAGGCGTCCGTGATCTTCTCCAGTGGTTCCACGTCATAGACCGGCACCAGATTGCTGTACAGGTCCATGAACTCTATCCCAACCTAGGCAACACAAACATGACCCAATCAGTCACATAGCAGTTTACAATGAGAGAAAGATAAAAATATAAGTGCACTGGCGACAAGACTTGTCCGGGACAGAGAGACAATAAACTTTTAATATCATGGTTAATGGGCATGTTTGTTGTCTAATAATGCTTTACACTACTACAGAGCAAGTGGGACTAGATTCTGTACATAACTCCAAATTCTGAGACAGCACTAAGAAACTTTTAATAACTGTAATTTAGTACAAGATTTTTACGGTCTAATAATAACTGGAGCTATATTCCTTATACTGTTTTTTTATCAGAATTGACTCTGTTGAAAGAAGCTGGCGTAAGTAACTGCAAACAACTCGACAGAATAAAGATAATATAGGACTATTATTCCGAGCTTGCATTTAACCAGCCTACACTTTCCTTGTTACTCCAAGTTAAGCCAGTTCGGAGAATTAATCTGCTGTTAGAATGGGAATCGATGGGATGTTCTGCATTAACAAAATAACAAAAAAACTCTCTCTAGTATAAGAAGAGTTGATATCTGAGCCAGACATTTCTGTTGTCTCAATCATATGACTGACTTGACGATGATGCCTCTGAAATGGCGGTATAAAAATATGATTATACTATTGTCATCATATACAAACCTCCTTGAAAGCTCTCTGCGTAAGCAGGTGTCGCTTGATTCGGGACAAAGCCTCATGGGGATTGTCATAAGCCTGCTCAATCAGACCAAGCTCCTCTCTCTGTGACTGGTTCAGACGACTCTTCACACTGCACATGATATCACAACAAATTCTCTTTACACCCAATACTGCTGTACCAGATTATTCACAAATACTTTCAAGCTGACTAGATGTACACTAGTCTGCTCTACATGGATGGCTATAATGCATCGTAGCACATGTCAACAAAAAATCAAGATGTACCATCCACAGCGGTCAACATGTTAAGCACAGGTCGACATGTTTAAATACAGCACATAAACAGATCTTAAAGGCACACTATGACAGTTTAGCAATGGTACAATATGGATATTACTAATTATGCTTTTTGTTCAACTGACCAAAACCATGAATAATCAGTTAGTAGTTAAATTGAAAAAACATTCACTGCTGTTAAGTACATTGCTTGGCAATGTATTTCCATGTATTTTCTGCAACTGCAAACGTTTCTACATTTCCTGAGGTTGGCATCTCATCTGGATGTTTAAAGGTAGACACAAAGTAGGCTACCTGTAGGACTCTTTGAGCCTTTCCAGTGCCAAGATCAGCAGCTTGGTGTCATGTTTGTACGACAGCGGTGGAAATGGAATCGGGGAAAACCTCCGACTTTCCAGCCAATGCACTGTCGTGGTATAGATTGCAACTGCTTCCTCAGCCGTGATGTACGGCCCATCCTGTGTGCAGTACACAACAAATTACATCTATCTACAACAGCACAGAGACTTACCCGTAATCAATTGCAGACTTTCCTCACCATATTGGCAATACAGAAAATTTACATCACAGAAATTATACTTTAAAAAACAAGTTACAAAAACAGTTATCACAAGAAATAGCTCAGTGCACAGTAGATTACTTGCAACTTACATAGTACAAAGCCAGAAAATGTAAGACATGATTTATGCCTGCTGTTAAAAGGTCAACTACTATCCATTCAGACTGCACATAAACTGCAAAGGAAGATCATTTGTTGTTATTAGATTGAATGTCTTGCCAACTGAAACTACTATGCATTATAACAACGAGTGCAAACCTTGAGGTAGTTGTGCTGTCTCTCTTGTTCTGCCTTCAAGTAGAGTCGAGTCAAACGTCCGAGGTTCTTCTTGCAGACAGTCTTGTCGACGGTAGCTCCACGCCGAATTCGCTCTCGGTTGTAGTGTGCCGTGTTTGTCCACCAATCAGCTTTCGCCTTCACGTAGCGCAGGATCATGTTCTCAATCGGTGTCGGCAGGCCAGGAACCTTCCACGGAATGTTTGCCTTCCAGCAGCGCCAAGCCTCACTGAGGTGCTGAAGGATCGTCCGTGCTTTGTTCTGCTTGATGCCTTCGGGCATCATGTCCAAGATGTCATGCATCACCTGTGCACATGCATGCCAGCATCCGTGAATGCTTACATCGTAGTGATGCTGACAGCGTAGCTAATACAAGTCCTAAGCACAGCTTCAGTAATAGCCAGAAATGATAACCTGTGATGTCCATCATCCTTTCAGTATCCACACTTGGATAATTCAGAACGTCGTACGAGCACGCCATGAACACAACAGCTGGAATTAAAGACCAAATGATCTATCCAATATACAATACCTTGACACAAATAATACAAAGGCAACATGATTGTTAGACTAATAACGCAATATAATAAACAACAAAACTCCTGCTGTAACTATCAATATATTACCTACCATAAGCTGCATGACACAGAAGGCTGAGTTGACATAATCTGTTGTTCAAATTATGTGGTACTAAAGGTGGCACAAACTTCTGCCGCTAAAACCGCGGTAATGGCACATCAGCACACAAAAGACTGTTTTGTGCTATAACAGTGTTAAACAGCACTAGTGTGCAAAATCAAGGCTAATGACAACACATTTGGGGCAGCAGAGTGTAAAATGTCACTCACCGCAGCTCGCAGTTCCAGATCGTAATGACTCTCCACTCGCTGCTTCGTCACTGTCTTTGCAATGCCCTTCGAGTGTCGTCCTTCAAACTGCCGAGACAGCAAGTTGCCGAGCCAGCGTTCCAGCAGTGGCGTCACTCCACGCAGAAAGAACAGCCAGACGCGCCAGCCAGGCGCCCAGAAACCACAGCCAGGACCTTTGCCCACCGGCCCCTAGCAAACAACAAACATCGTTTACTTGGCCGCAGAACACGAAGCAAGAGCCAAAGATAGGCGCATCTGGTGAAAAAGATTGTGATAAACCTACCACGTGGCTGAAAGCGAAAAGTAAGACCAGGAATATGCAATAGGCTCTCACTGGGGCCCCAGCCTAATATGAAGTAGCTCTGGAAAAGTGAAATTGTTAAAAAAACCAACGTATTAGTAGTAACAGTAGTAAGAGTAACACAGACCTATGTCATATTGGAAACAACAGTTGTAAAATTCTAACCATCTATCCAATAAAAATAACTAAGTTTCGAGAATACATCCCGCAGACCATGGATATCAAAATTTGAAACCATAACTGGACACAGACCGTAGCCTAAATGACAATGTCAAAGAACTATACTTCATTAAGGTGCAGATTACCAAGTACAGTAAATCCACTTACTAACTTCTATCATTTTATCTGCATTTCTCAGTTTATCCTGTTGCAGTAGTGACAAAAGTAACCTACTGGACACACTAACACCGATCGCTAACTATACCGTGTCTCAGAAAAAAAACAGTCAAAATTGTTTTTGTCAGAACTTCGTCAAATTTCCACCAACTTTACTACCACCTCACCTAATTTATGTCAATGCACTACCATGTGAAACACAGATGTTCCAAACTGTTACATTACGCAGTGGTTATTTGTATCGGATTGCTTACCTTTGTATCATCAATACGACAGAGAGTGCCACATGGGTTAAAAATTTTGTGGTATTAAATATTTTATGGTAAAAACAACAGACAACAAAATAGCTGACTGATGAGCTTCAAATACATCTAATCGATAACTGAATGCCATTTGATCAGTTGATCGTTGATTTCGCTATAAGCCTGTGGCATTGCATCTAAGCCACTGTCTTTGTATGTAGGGCGAAATCTGGACACGAACTTTGATGATTTGCGAGTTATTATACAAACTTATAATTCTGCTAAATAATTTACATTGAGATTTATTTTGTGCTTAATGAAGTCATTACAGCATTTACTTGAAAAATAGCTAAGCATTATGCAACCATTGGGAACATCTATGTTTCACACGGTAATGCATTGACATAAATTAAATGAGATAGAAAATGAATGCACCTCACATAATTTCATTGTCTTGGCCATCTTCTTGCCAAAAATTATAAAATTTAGTGAAAATTTGACAAAGTTATGACAAAAACAATTTTGACTGTTTTTTTTCAGAGACACAGTGTATTTATAATTGTGTAGCAAACTGACGGTGTTGAATCGGTAGTAGATGAGATGTTTGAGGTCCTTGCACATGCGGATCTGTCTCATCAGCTTGTATTTGTAGCGATACATTCCCGTCAGCTGGCCGACGTGAGCAAATATGTACTGCAGTCCATCTGCCAGCTGAACAATCATTGACAATAATGTCCCACATACGATGATGCATACCAGCTCACAATGTTAATACAAGATTTTACAGCAACATTTGCTGTTCTATCATTTACGACACATATAACACACTCATATTTCATTTTCCGACCCACTTCATTTAGAATTACTCCCGATCAATCATGTGACAGGAAAACATCCAGAATTACTGTGACAAATATTTTTACAACTCAAATGAGCTTCCTGTTGCACAACATAACAGCATCAAAGCAAAGAATGACGCACACAAAAAAATTATAATTGAATACAAAACTCTCTAATGATTGAACACTAGATAGAACAAAGCATCAAGATAGAGTGGGCTTCTTGCCGACATTGTGACAATGTGCACTACATGAATTTACTTACTTTCTAAATTACTAACTGCTTACTCAAAATGAAGCCAGCAGCAATGTGAACATACCTGGAAAGCATCAACGTTGCCAAGACGATACTGCACATGGCTGTCAATGACGAGCTTTGTCAGACGCAGGATCTCACGACACAGGTGGAACGCATTGCCGAAACGCGACTTCTTCCTCTCCTGCACATCACCAAGCCAACTCAATTACAATACATCAATATGTACTTGCAATGAAAAAGACCAGCCTTAAACTATCTGTCACGATAAACAATCAGCTGTACACAGTTCAATACATCAATACACTGGATGCCACAAAAATAAACAGCTTATTTCTACATAACTCGTAGCAATGACTGAAAGAAAAATAAACTGTTAAGGCACAATGCCACTACCACTTGCAACCAACACAAAACAAGAACTAAATGAGGTTTAAATTTTCCAACTGTTAAAAAAGTTGATCATTAAACAAAAACCAACAATTTGTTGACAACATAGTTCAAAAATGACCATCGTTCAGGAATAAGTAAATTGTGGGCATTTTCTGACTGCAACCACAACAGCAGAGCACCTTGGTGGTGAGTGTTTTGACGGGCTTCAAGTTGAAGTTGAAGTCGAGGTGGAGGTAGTTGAGATTCTTGCGGTGGATCAGCAAGTTCAGCATGTTGTAGCCCTGCCGGCAGACCTGTAGTCCAACCTCCACCCAGTCCAGTGTCGTCGTCTGGAAAAACTTGGTCGCTTTGAAAGACCGGAACAGATACCTGCATCACGCATTATAACCAATATGTGGTGGTGTGGTAATGTAACGTTAAGGTGTCAAACATATGATCACGAGGTTTGACTCCAGGTTGGGTCGCTATCAAGTGGCTAGTACTTGGATGAGTGACTGCCTGCAAACAGATAAACCATCCAGGTATGCTGGTATATAACCAACAGTCCAACACCAAAGTCAACTCAGCCTTCCATTCCTCAGGGATAGGTAAATCGAGTACTGGCCTGTCTGCCAGTGTCTGGCTGAGTGCGTTCACCTGCGTCGGGTGGCAGGTTATACCGTGTGATCCCACATGGCACGAGATGCTCCGTACAGTCCGTAGATCTGAGGTGGGTTTTCTATAAAGAGCTATACAGCACTTTTAACCTTTTAAACCTTTAATATGTGTCCACCTGCTAATGAACTGGACTATTCAGAAGTTCTATGACTGCAGGAAAAAACTTACCAAACTAAGAAAATGTATCTAAATAATCAGTTTCATTTCCTCTGTAATGGCAACACAGCTTAAACAGCAAGACTGACTTTAAAAAATTAAAATTAGAGCTGTCAAATTAACGCATAAATTAATGCCTTAATGTGTTAAGGAATTAATGCGTTAAAAAAATTAATGCACATACGTAAATTTATGTTAATTTACTAAATTCCGTGAAACAAAAGTTTTAATATTCCGTTAAACTGCGGTTATTTGACAATCGAATGAATTCAAGTAACTAAAATCTAGTTCCCGTTCCATCACTACTGTAAATAAATAATTATTTCGACGACAGGCTAATAAATTTCTATACTAGCTATGATGGCAGTTATTGTTGATTATACGTTTAAAATGTGTTTCTAACTTTCTATATTCTACAGGCGAGAGCCAGGGGCCACCCAAATGTCGCGGGGGCCGGGGTAAATTACCCCCTACTCTCCAACTCGATGGGCCTAGATGCATTAATAACGCGTTAATTAATGTGTTAAAAAAATTAACGCAGTGTGTTAATACATTAAAAAATTAACGCTTCGACAGCTCTAATTAAAATCACTTCTACATTACAATCATTAGAATCTATAGAGATTGCAGCAGCAGAAACCTTTTCTTCTGTGCCTTTGGTGGTCGATGTTTCAGCGCATTGAGAACGTAGCACTTGAGCAGCTTCTGGTATGAGACTCGGACTTTGACCGGCATGTTAGCTGGACAGTGCTCACGATACCTGACAATTCGTAACATCAGCCAACACTGAATAACGTTACATACCCCATCATACACAGTATGGCAAGCTCTCAATATCAGCTCACCAGTTAAAAACTATAAAAAAAATTCTGACAGAAAACTAATTAAGACTATACAACGAGTGAATTAGAAGCATCCTGACAGCGCAAACCTTTGCAAATAAAAATCCAGATCCATGCCAAAATTTAACCATCCATTAGCTGCACCACACTCAGAATTTGTTCATAACATAACACAGAAAGAAATAAAATACAAGACAACAAACATGACAGATGCAGGAAAAACCTTCTGGTGAAGACAAAATGCACTAATGACATAGTGAAAAACATGCATCTGATACAGCAACAAATGGCGAGGAAATGAAACATTGATATATCATTTATGCAGGCAGTACTGAAAAATCCTAGATTAATGTTAAGTTTGCTGAAGAACAGTGTGGCAGCCAAACTAACAAAAAAACATTCCTATTTACAAAAACAACTGCAAAAAACATGCACCTGCAACAGTGATCTGAAATCATCAAAGAGTAATTACCATGACTTGACAAGTGGTACATCAACGGCACGTCGGGACCGGCCAGAACGCAGATTGAACGGCCGAGCAGCCCACAACAGTGCAATGCCGTTAGCCGTGTTGTCAGTGTACAGAGGAGTGTCAGTCATGAACGGCTGCACGAAGTCTGGCAGCTCAAACTCTTCGTCATCGTCAGGCAATGGCTCGACTCCCTAACATATCATGACATCACAAACAGACGAATCAACAACGACCTGAAAACTGTTATTACACAGACAAAACAACAATAAAAGCACTTGATACAACATCATACAGCTAGACAACACAAACAAAGAGAATAAGTAATCACAAATAAAATATATAGTAGTAGTAGTAGTAGTAAGAGCAATGCAGTCCAGGATAGGCCAAAATGGCCTGTAGTCTAGTCTTTAAAACTTTAAGTCTTCCCAGTCATAACTGTATCTGAGACAAGCACAGTGCCGATAAAATTGATTCTTCAGAATGTTGACAGACGGAGCAGACACAACCTCCTCACGCAAAGAGTTCCATACATTCATCGTCCGGAAGCCAAGAGTATTTGCTTGGAGTACTGATTCAGTTTCTTTTCTGCAGTACAATGTGTAAATAATCAGATCTAATCAATCAGTTTAAAAGCTTAACAGCTTAGTAGTTTTACCTTCACTGAGTGTCGCTGTGCAATTGGGTTGATGAGAGGATCGAAGTAGAATGCCGGCAGATCGGGATCCTCTGTCTTTATGAAGACAACGTTTGGCATGTGATACCTATACAATCACAAGCAACAGTTCATATGATCAATGGGTTTTTCAATGCAGCAACTAGAGTAAACAATATTACAACATTCCACACTATGCAGTATGCACTCACTTCAAAAAACACTTATATGGAACACCGAGCCACTAATTCAGACAACCTACATTTCAAGGCTTCAAATAATTTAAGCATTTCAAATATTTCTATCTTTCAAGCCAATGTTTGCTTATACCTGATAAGCTTCAAAATTTGTCATAAATGATATTTTACTTAGCATTTACTGTAATGCAATAGTTTGTTAATGAGTTGAACAGCCCAAAAAGTAAACTGAAGTTCAAGATACGATTCATTTACAGTCATAAAAACCATTCTTTGCCTTCAACTATGCAAATTAACTGATGCACTGCAGCATTCAAATAGGCTGAAAATACTAGTTCTCATTAACTCTCTAATCAAATAACCTGGCCACGATATCAGCATTAAAACTATGACAGTAAACAAGTTGTACTGGGTGCTAGCTGCTTACCATGAGAGATGGACCTGGAATGGAATGTTGTTGTACAGATACGGGAAAGCAATGCGGTACTCGGTGCGAACCGGCTGTCTAATGATGATCTTGTTGATGTCGTTGAACTCATTCCAGTCCTCATCTCTACACAGCACACAGCACGACACAGTTATTCTACAAACTATATCACTGCTCATTATACCTGTGCACTGTAACCAAAGTTATCTGTATAGTCAGCGTAAACATCAACGTTCAGCCTTGTCTCTGCCATTACGTGCAAAATGTTATCTAGCAGACAAATAACTGAAATATTGTAAACAAAGAAGAAAATGTCAAAAATTCTGTCAGCAGGGTTATCCAGAAAACAAATTACATCTAAATTTTCAATTTTAAGAATATTAGGTTCCAGTATACCTCAGAACAAATCGGACTTTAAAGGTAATCAGCATGACATATCACAAAAGAAGTAAACATTTAACAAAATATAACAACTGCAAGAAAGAGTTCTATCTTACTGGAGTTCCTTGTCTTTCACGAGAGGTTCAAACTTCGGACCACCGGGAATGGCGAGGTTCAGTGCCTTGGCCGTAAAGAAGGACTTCATGTCAAAGAGGTAGAAGTAGTTGTCATCGACAAGGTCGGTCAGCAACTGATTGGCAAGACGGTACAGAGTAGACAACTGCGGCAAACTCAAGTTCCACTTGCGATACGTTGTGCCATTCACGAACCTGCAAACCAGAGTCGAACCACATCATGCACTCTAACAGCCTACTGCAGTTAAGCCAGTATATATAAACTGCCACATCAGACAAAAAGATTATAACTATCTGTTTCATTATCAGAACAGTTCCACCATTCTTACCTGGCTCTTACATTACCTTACCTTTGGGGTGAACAGGTTTTTACACCTGTCCAGGGCATGTTAACACGAAGTGCTAGGTTGTTTCGTCTTCCTTGCCACATGCAGGGCACAGTGGGTCATTATGTAGTTTCACTACACTTAGGTGTCTGTTGAGTGTTGAATGACCTGTTGAGCTTTAAAACAGATCTTGTAAACTGTCTGTCTAGACCATGTAAAAGCATCTTAGCCTGTCAGCAAGTAGATATTGTCCACCAAAACTCAAGATGCTCCTTAGTAGCTTATTGTTGGGCTTCAGTGCTTCGTTGCCAGTATAGCAGTTGCTCGTTCTGGGCTCAGTAATTCTGAGTAGACTGCATGTTTAGCAAGACTATCTGCCATCGCATTTCCTTCTACCGGGAATGACTAGGCACCCAGAGTAGATGAACACTGATGAAAACAGTTAATTCTGCTAGTTTTCTACCAGTAATCACATCTGTCACAAGACTAGAAGTGACCTCTGGCTCTTTCACAAAATATGCATGTAAAATGTAAAAATGAAGTTTGTGGTATGCTGCATATGTGTGTATTGCAATGTGTGTCTGTGACCTGGATTTCTAATCTAACACTATGTCACTTGAAGCTAGCTTAAAATTTCCCACTTTTCAGCTATGCACAAACAAAATCCCAATTATCAATCCCTCCCCTTTTCAAACTGTCAACTAGCTAATTAGTACTGAAACTCAACCATTCTCCCACTATTATCCAGAAAGACCACAATGGCTACGAAGTTCACTTAATTTTTTAGCAAAAAGAACAGACCATTCAACACTCACTTTGAGTTGATGAGCGGCTTGTGGTCATAGAACCATTCGCAGACCGGTTTGTCTTCATCCGGATCGAGGTCCATCTGGATCGGCTCCAGTGGCTCCACATCCAGGATGTTATCAGCATAGTCCAGCGGCGGTTCCTCGTCATCAAACGGTGGAAAACGCATCCGCTTGAAATGTCTCCGGTCTCGCTTCTCACGCCTCATCATTATCCACATCGACCTACAACAACATGATCAACGTAATCATCAGACTCTTGGAGTAATCACTACTAGATAAATATGTACCTACTCAAACAATACGCTCCACAGAATAACATCTCGCTTCAGCACAGACTTCGGCAAAAGAGCCTTTTCGTACAAAGCTCCCAACATCTGTAACAACTTCCCTCTCTGAGTCAAACATTCCACTACACATCCAACCTTCAAACATAACCTCAGAACCTACCTACTCAGTTCATCATACAGCCCATAGTCCATCTCTACCCATCTATCGACTGCAGGTGCCTCAGATTCAGCTTGCCGACATTGCGCGTCTTACAAATTACCATATTACTATTATTACTATAGCAATATGGGGCCTAATTTACAAAACATCATACGACAAATACGACAATGTTACGACATGCGGAAGGTTTACGACAAACGTAAGATAAAACAAGATTTACAAAAAATCGTACGACAAAGTTCCATATAAGTTACAACAAAATGTATGACAGCTCATTAGCTGTTGTACGACAGCATCAAGCACGCATGCAGTAATTATTAAGATTTTTCATTAGTATATAATTCTCAAATAAGCCGTAATACGTATAAATTTTGTTTGCGGTAACTTCAGGCAGCGAAATTGCCACAAAGTCAAAAGTCAGTTCACTTGTTATTGTTTACATTGGTAACCATTGGCAATGGTGGAAGCAGATGATTGGCGTGTGGCGCCGCCTGGCTAAGTAACTGCATCATGATTGGTTGAAGCCGTAGTTGAGGTCAACGTAACGGTGGTTGATTGGCTGGTCAATTTTAGCGACGACAAAGTTACAACAAAATTGCGAGAAAAGTTACGAAGTCGAAAAATCAGCTTCCAAAATTTGGATACGACGTTTTTACGACAATCTTACGACATTGTAACTTGTTGATTGACAACAAAGATATGACAAAGTTGTGAAGATTTTACGACAATTTCACGATTGTTGTACGATGTTTTGTAAATCAGGCCCCTGGCTTCAAATCAACCATGGCTTCAAATCAAAGTCTCTACTGCATAAGATCCTATTTCAGTCACGATTTGCAACACTGCACAACTCCAATGCATTTAAATGCTTCATGCATAGAATTTTACTTTGCATACTAAACTAATTTCATTCTACACCAACTAAAGATGACCAAGGATTAACTATAATGATTGTGAAAAGTTTGTCACTGAAGCTCAAGACAAGTCTCACATGTACACACCCCCACTGGGCAATGTAGACTGGCTCGATGACCCACGGGATCTCGTTGACAAACGTGATTGCACCGGTGATGTGATACAAAACACGGACATCACGTATCTGTTCCCACGGCATTGGCATATTCTCCATCAGCTTGAGCACGGCATGTGGCATGTACTTCAGAGCTCTACAGAGCATAAACAAGTCTTGCTAATGACAGATGGACATTCAGACTGTAGCAATCCCTCCATACACAATACACATTTAATCACTCACCAAAGAAAATATTTTACATCCACATTCCTCCACAACCATGCTAAACACTCCATCCTAACACTAAAAATATCCCTATCCATGACCTCTTGACCAGAACATCAGCATACTTGTTATTCAGGAAAAAGTTTTTACCCACGTCTTACTAGCACGGATTAACCCACTATTTGGAACAGTCCAGGAACAATTCCTTCTTCACAGCAATTTTGGTCTTTCTATGCCTTTTTGTTTTTTAGTAAGCAGCCACATAAGGGACAGACTGATAAGCCTATTAAGATGGCCTTATAAAATGTAACAGACATTGTCACCACACCATAGCCTATTATATTCTAAGGTTAAGGTAATGACCACATCACGAACTTCAGTTTATTGCCATTGTTGTTCTTAAACCAGACAAACATACAGATCTGCAAATCAAGAAGCACAATCTTATGCTAACAACACACCCTATACACACAACATAAAGTTATGACGTACCCAAGATAGACACGTTTATCATGCCGGAACTTGCGACTGCTCATATCTCCATGATCGCGAATGATCTTTCTCACATGCTCTGGTGGCATATCTTCTTTCATTGCATCGACAAACCCAAACTTCCGCTTTTCCGCATAACGTTTTGACTGCAGCTGCTGCCATTTGCGAGCTGAAAATAGAACAATGGTAAAGTTCCTCTCACAGCTTGTGCTATAAAAACAAGCAACAAAATACATATAACTGCAACCAATGACCATTCCACAACAAAACAGCCAACACGTTCAGTGCTGCTGTCTGAAAAAAATAAAACAAATTAAAAATTAACAATTAATCATTGTGGCTATTGTTAAATTGTGCCTTCTAAATAATCTTACTTTTACTTACTTAAATTGTTGAAACATTGCAGAAAACGATCATAATAATTAGTAAATACCGTATGGCAGTTAGCTGCTACAGATACTTTAACAAAATCAAACCATCCATCAAGATATATGCAAAAATTAATACCAGAATTACTCTTTGCTTTCAGGTAGTTATGACACTGATTGCAATAAACAATTTTCCAACAAACCTTTCTCCTGCAGTTTTTCCTCCAAAACTGGGTCTGGCTGTTTCTGATACACGGCTTGTTGCTGCGAACTAAACTGTTGCGGAACTATCGGTACCTGGGGGACGACTGGCACTCGGCCTATTAGATATGGCTGCCCCATATAATAAGCCATCATGCCTTAAACAGTAGATGATTATCCTGTGTCTAACATACTGCAAAGCAAACAACAGACAAAAACATTAATAATTTATCAAATTAAATTAGGTCAGTACTAGCGGTAGATCGCCATTTACTCAATTACATTTATCACATTGCTAATATAAGAATGCAGAAACATTTCTTCTTCACTGCATTGCTATAAAACTGTGGTTGGAACTGAAATGTTATCAATTACCAAGCATTAAATAAAATTTATTCAAAAGCACTATAGTTCTAAGTCCATCGTACAAAAAACAGCGTTGGCTTGAGATGGATTCAGCGCATTAGAGGTTTTTGACGACAATGCGCTATATAAATTTACATTTGACATTTGACATAATACTGAATAAGCCTGATTCAAATACGTGACAGTGTTGTGGCATGGTTTGTAGACCTTCTATGCAGTATGTCTGAAAACCGCAGGCCACAACAGGACTACATACAAAGACCGCATAACACATAAATATTAAATAATAACAGCAAAACGATTTTTAGATGGAAAATAAGACTTAACCTTTCAGTAGTTCAGTAAATTTAAATAAATGCCACTAAATAATGCAAAAATAACAAAATCAGCAGGCCACCGGATGCCTAGAAACAAGCAACAAAACATCGATGTTATTTTCCGTCCGCAGAGGATGGAAAAGTAAGCAAATGTCAGGCTATTACATTTACTGGTATGTGTCCTGCGGTTTTCTTGCACATCCTGAAATATTAGTATCGCCACATAACTGCTATAATGTGGTTATATAATGTTCTAAAATTAAAGAAAATCTATATTTTTACTGTTTTCAGCACTGTTTGGTAGTTATTCAAAGTGTCTTGTGGTGTTCTGTGGTGTCCTGCGGTTTTCAGTCATACTTTTTGGTAACAGGAACTTTCGTTCCCACGTACTTTCGCTCCCGTGAGCGAAAGTTCCATCCACCTATGGAACTTTCACTCCCTGGAACTTTCGTTCCTTGGAACTTTCGTTCCCCGTAGCAAAAGTGACATGGAACTTTCATTCCCTGGAACTTTCGTTCCCTGGAACTTTCGCTCCCCTTATTTTTTGGTTATTTACTTATGATGTCGTTATAGTGATAAAAGTAATTGTGATGTCATGTGTATTTTATATCTATGTGTGTGCTGCTATTTGCGGAATAAACGATGTACTGAGAGATTGATTTACTGTTCAAGTTATCATTATTAGGCTATACAATGAGTGCCAACCACTAGAGTCTAGACATACGGACTTTTTTTTACGTATTTCCCTCCACGTTTGCTTTCGCCACAGCCACACGGCAATCCCGCAGTGAGCAAGGATCGAAGCAGCAGGAATCAAAGAAGGCGTGACAACGGCGCCACATCATCATGGCCACTGATCACCAGCTAGATCTTCTGAGCCAGGCCAGACGATGGTACTTGGACGCCACGTTCTGGGCTGTGAGAAAACCGTTCACGCAGCTCTTCAGCATCCACGCATTGCTGACAAATGACGGTGCATGTTATTGTATTTAAATAAATTACAGGTCATATTCTATTCCATAATTAAGGGAAGTTGGCCTAATTTTATTTACAATTCTTCATTACATAATAAACCAAGAAAGAAATAATAAGCCTTACGCGGAACCACAGCTGATCATGTAAATAAAAGTAATTCATGTTTGGGGACGAAAGTTCCAGGGAACGAAAGTTTCACAGAGCGAAAGTTCCATGTCACTTTTGCTCCGAGGAACGAAAGTTCAAAAGTGCGAAAGTACTAGGGAGGGAAAGTTCCTGGGATAACTTTCGCTCCCGGGAGCGAAAGTACGTGGGAATGAAAGTTCCGTAATTCATACCCCTTCTATGTCTCCCAGGCATATAAATTCCACCATCTGCCTAATAATGTACCAGTATCTATCCGATCTACCTCTAGCAATTTTCCAGTGCTAACAGCAAGATCGCCGATCTATCACTAGAATTATTGATTAAATTATGCCGCATCAGAGACAGATCAAAGTTTATCGAAAAAAGTTATTAGATTATAAGTAGAATCAGTTATATCATGAATGAATGAATGAATGAATATGTCAATTTGTATAGCGCCCAATTAGAGAAGACCTCAAGAGCGCTCGCAGCCAAGTAAATGAGTTTTAAGTTTTTTCACAAATGTATCTCTGGACAGTGATGAAGTCCGCAGGTCGACGGGAAGGCTGTTCCAAGTGGTCGGGCCAGCCACGGCAAAGTCCCTCCGACCGATCGTGGTCCTTGTGCGCGGCACAACGAGTGCCCCGCTGTTTGCCGACCGCAGCTGCCACCTGCCGACGACAGACGAGACCGGGATGCACACATCTGCCAAGTATGACGGCGCCAGACCATGAAGGCACTTGAAGGTGATCATC